>Ga0190304_1000345_pt1 | contig 21996 bp, 22 predicted proteins | sample 48700712_MG_FD_161670 | JGI IMG/M metagenome (GOLD analysis project Ga0190304, IMG submission 161670) | Hydrothermal vent sediment bacterial communities from Southern Trench, Guaymas Basin, Mexico - 4870-07-1--2_MG | ecosystem: Environmental > Aquatic > Marine > Hydrothermal vents > Sediment ...
TTCCACAACTTCCTCTTCAACAGCCGTTTTCGTCTTCTTTGTACCCCTGCGTAGCCCGGAAGTCTGAAAGCCCATGGCATTTATCGCTCTCGTCACCGTGGACAACTTTATTGGCTTATCTCTTATCTTGTTCTCTTCCTCCAGTATCTCCTCCACCGTTATTGTACCATTCTCTATCCGTTCGCGGTATTTCTGCAACCAACCTGGTCCGCTCCCTTTTTTCTCTTCCTCTCCCGTCTCAGCCTCGGCTGCTGTTGCTGTTACCGTCTTAAACTCTGACTCTGCTTTCGCGCCCCTGCGTAGCCCGGAAGTCTGAAAGCCCATGGCATTTATCGCTCTCGTCACCGTGGACAACTTTATTGGCTTATCTCTTATCCTGTTCTCTTCCTCCAGTATCTCCTCCACCGTTATTGTACCATTCTCTATCCGTTCGCGGTATTTCTGCAACCAGCCTGGACCACTACCCTTCTTCTCTTCATTCACTGCGACTGCGGTTTCTGATCCCGCAGGACTGGGACTGGTTTCTGATTCTTCAGCACGATGCAGCCCGGAAGTCTGAAAGCCCATGGCATTTATCGCTCTCGTCACCGTGGACAACTTTATTGGTTTATCTCTAACCCTGTTCTCCTCTTCCAGTATCTCCTCTACCGTCACCGCTCCTCGCTCTATTCTATCCCGGTACTTCAATATCCAAGCTGGCGCCCTTTCTATCCTACCCATCACCCATCTCTCACTTTTTATTAGTTAAATATAAAGAATAATTTATAATACGGAGAAACGGAGAAATAGGTAGGAAGAAAAATAATACAGGTGGTGAGTACAAATTCCCTGCGGAAAGAAGAGAAAGATAGCGAAGATGCGAAAGCATAAGTTGAAGAAGCGAAGGAAGAAGATGCGATATAAGAAATAAAGGAAGGTGAAATGAAAGAACAGACTGAGGTAAGGACTCTAAAAGAGGGTAGATATGTTGTGATAGAGGATGAGCCTTGTACGATAGTGAGTATAACGACATCGAAGCCAGGAAAGCATGGAGCGGCAAAGGCGCGGATAGAAGGAATAGGTGTATTTGATTCCCAGAAGAGGACTGCGATTCAGCCAGTTACTGCGAAGATATATGTGCCTGTGATAGAACGCAGAAGTGGTCAGGTGCTTTCTATCACTGATGATACGGTGCAGGTTATGGATCTGGAAGATTATTCAACGATTGAGATAAAGGTACCAAAAGAATTGAAGGAGAAGGGTAGGATTGAACCGGGTAAGGAGATACCTTTTTTGCATTATGAGGGGAGATACAAGATAGATATGAGATAATGGGAGGAATGGGAGGTATCATAAGGATAGGATGGGCAAAAAGAAGTTAATTGGTAAGATAACACATTATTTTCCGAAGGTCGGTGTTGCTGTGGTAGAATTGCGAGATGATATAAGAAAAGGTGATAAGATAAGAATAGAAGGTGCTACTACATCCTTCGAGCAGCAGGTGGAGTCGATGGAGATAGAGAATAAGAGGGTGGAGACTGCCACGATGGGACAGGCAATAGGGTTAAAGGTGGAAGAGAGGGTGAGACCTAATGATAGTGTGTACAGAATAGAAGAAGGGGATGGAGTAGGGTAAAATAGAAGCAAAGAGATGAAGAAGGGGTGGGAGATAAAAGTAAGGGATGTGATGGTGGAAGATGTTGCTTATGTAACAGTTCCAGGAACGCGAGAGGAGTTGATGGCAATTTGCAAATCGAGATATATCTCTGGTGCTCCGGTGGTCAAGGATGGGAAGTTAGTAGGAATAGTAACGAGGCAGGACGTGTTAAAGAATCCAAATGAGGAGCAGATAGCGCTACTCATGACCAGGAACCCCTTCACAATCGGTCCAGACGCGAGCATAGTCGATGCATCAAGGCTTATACTGACAAATAAGATTCGTCGTTTGCCCGTTGTGGAAGGTGAGAGACTTGTTGGTATAATCTCTGTTGCGGATATAGTTCGGGCGATAGCAGATATGGACTTTACTGAGCCAATAGGCGATTACATAGCTGATGAGACCGTAGCGGTATGGGATGAGACGCCTCTGTCGGTAGTGGGACGGATAATGGAGCTTGCATGTGTAAAAGCAGTACCAGTCCTGAATACAGAGCTCGAGCTGGTGGGGCTTATAGCCGACCGGGACCTGATAAATGCTGCGGTAATTGAGGATAATACAACGGATTCAGACCTCTCTTTAGGCTCGGATGAGGACGAATGGACATGGGAAGGTATGAGAGATACAATGAGGTTATATTATAGTGTATCAAAGATAAGCTTACCGAAGAGACCTGTGAAGGAGGTAATGGTGAAGGAAGTAATAACTGCGACCCGTAATTCAACGGTGAGCGAATGTGCGAGAGTGATGAGCAAGAACAAATTTGACCAGCTTCCTGTTATTTCAGCGCGTGGTAAGCTGGTGGGCTTATTACTTGATAGGAACCTTCTTAAGGTTTTGGTGTAGATGGGTGATAGAAATGTTAGGAGGGCTTTTCAGGCAGCGTAGAGCCAGATACGATATGAGCGAGGATGAGAAGTTCTATCTGATGAGCTGTTCAGACTTGCTGGGTGAGATAACGCCGGTTATAGATGGTATAGGAGTCATGCATGACTTCTTCTGGGAGAAGATAAGCGAGAGGAAATATGAGGAAGAGATGCAGAAATGCAAAGAGACTGCGAAGAGCACATTAAATGAAGCGGAATGTATAAAGGCACCAGAACGTTTTAAGGAGATGCATGACCACTTTGTGAAGGGACTGAGATACTTTGAGCAATCTTACACTGAGTCTAAGGTATATCTGAGTGATAAGCAGCGGGAGCATATAGCAGAAGCGATAAAACTTGCATTGCTTGGTAGTGCCGAGCTCAGAGATGGCAACAAGCAGTGGGAGAGGATAAAGAACGAGACGCGAGTGGAGGGATAAGATAAGAGTAGAGAGTATAAATTCATGGTGGCTGTGAGAAGAGATAGCGTGGAGGAGCTTGCACGGCGAAGGGGTTTCTTATGGCAGGCTTATGAGATATATGGCGGTTCATCGGGTTTTTATGATTATGGTCCCCTTGGTGCGAGCTTGAAGCGGCAGTTGGAAGCGGTATGGCGACTTTTTTATTCGCTTGAGGGCTTTTATGAGATAGAGAGTCCAAACATAGCACCTGGTGAGGTATTCATGGCATCAGGTCATCTGGATTGCTTCACTGACTCCACTGTGGTATGCAAGAACTGCAATAGATTCTTTCGCATTGATGATGAGATAGTAGCGGGTAGTAAGTGCCCTGAATGTGGTGGCGAGCTGGAAGCAGCTGGTGAGTTCAATCTAATGTTTCAGACGAGGATAGGTGTGCCGAAGATGGATATGAAGAAGAGTGAAGGGTATCTGCGACCGGAGACGGCGCAGGGGATTTTTATCAATTTCCAGAGGCTACTCAGGTTCAACCGTGATAAACTGCCATTTGGTGTTATACAGGTGGGGAAAGCGTATCGAAATGAGATTTCACCCCGACAGAGCCTCATCAGATTGAGAGAATTCACAATGGCGGAGGCTGAAGTCTTTGTTGATCCGCGGGAGAAGAACTCACATCCTGGTTTCGATGCGGTCAAAGCCACAGGGATATTGATAAACCCTGCGGAAGGAGAAGAAAGGGAGATGAGCCTTGGAGATGCAGTTAGAAGTGGTATAATCGCGAATGAATATCTGGGCTATCATATAGCGAAGGTGAAGGAGTTCCTGGAGAAGATTGGCATTCCCACAGACCGATTGAGATTCAGACAGCATAGAAAGGACGAGATGGCACATTATGCCCGCGATTGCTGGGATGCTGAGTTTTTAAGTGCGAGGTACGGATGGATGGAGATAGTAGGCATTGCAGATAGAGGTGATTATGACCTCTCGGCGCATGCTTCTGCTTCAAAGGTGGACATGAGTCTGCATTCCCCACATGGTAAAATAGTACCACATGTGATAGAGCCCTCATATGGTATAGACCGGATATTTTATGCATTGCTTGAGAGTGGGTTTGCGGAGGAGCGAGTGGGAAAGGAGAACAGGCGAGTATTGCGCTTAATACCGGGACTTGCACCGATAAAAGTGGCTGTGTTCCCATTACTCAATCGAGAGGAGCTGAAGATGAAAGCGAAGGAGGTGTTTCAACGCCTGAAGCGAGAGCTGGTATATGTGGACTATGACGATTCTGGCAGTATAGGCAGGCGATACAGGCGTCAGGATGAGATAGGCACGCCCTATTGCATCACCATAGACTATCAGACTCTGGAGGACAACACCGTCACGATAAGGGACAGGGACACGATGCAGCAGCGCAGGGTTAAGATAGATGAGTTATCGGGGGAGCTCATGAAGTCCCTCAAGAGCTTACAGATATGAAATCTCGTAATTTATCGCTTAAGTGTAGCCCTGTGGCACTGTTTAACTCCTCTATACTGCTGTATGGTCTGCTCTTGATTATTCGTGCGGCATTACGAGCACCAATACCCGGTATCGCCTCTATTTGATACATCTTAGCTGCGTTTATCGGTAGAGGATACTCAATTGCCGTAATGGAGCGCATTCCATAATCTATTACCTTTGCATCAACGAATTCATTGCGTTTATACTGACCGACAACACCAACAAGGATAGGATACGAGCCCAGCTGTCGAGCAAAGGTGATTTTACCAGCTTGAGATTCGCATCTCAGGTCTCTGAGCACAGTGCCAAACGGGATAATCCGTTTGAGCATTTCGCGGTCTATATTCTCGCGAACCTTTCTCTTGAACAATTTGAAGTGGCGTTTATGTCGCTTCACGTTTCTATAACCAAACTCAGCGATAGGCGTATGTGGGAGTATCTTCACCTGCCGGATATTAATTCTACGAATAAGCAAGTCCTGACGGAGGAGGCTCAGCAGGAACTCATAGTTCAGTTCGAAGGTCTTTTTGGTCTCTCCCTTCAGTCCGAATACGAAGTTCAAGCCTGGCAGGAGTACGGGCATCCCATTTGTACCACGTGCTCTGCCGAGGGTGTTCATCATAGAGGTAGCGAAGAGGACCTCGTCAGGATAAACGGCGAGATTATTTGCTTTCACAACCTTCTCATCTACACTCTCCATCCCGAAGGCGGCGACATTACCCGCTGTTTGGAACTCCACAATCGTCTTCAGTACCTCTCTGCTCTCTTCAGGATACATTACAATCGTTCTCGGGTTGATGTTATCGAGATGAAGAGTCTTTATTCCGGGGCACAGGCGCCAGATAGCGATATGGAAATTCCGCATTCGCTCAGGTTCAGGCTTCGGATTCGGATTGGAGAGGTCGCTCATGTAGGTCAGGAAATCTGATTGCTTACCGAGTCTGAAGTGCCTTACACCGAGTGAGTACAGGCGTTCAAATTCAGCGAGAACACATTCAGGAGGTCGCATCCACTTATGCTGGAATCGTTCTATACAGAAAGAGCATCTTGACCAGTAGCAGCCCCTGTAGGTCTCCATCTCGCATATAACATAAGGGAAATCGGGATGCTTTCGCACCACTTCGGCACCGAGCAGTGCAAACCTGTTCAGGTCTGCTCCTTCTCCTTTTGATGTCGTAGCATGGGCTATCCAGAGCATGCGTTCATACAGGCGCTCTTCAAAGGGATAATCAATGATTTCAAGCATGGGCAGCCTTTCTCGCTCTTCTTTACTCAATTCCAGTGTGATTGGACCAACAAGGATGTTATGGTTCGCGATAGCGACCTGCGGCAGTTCTTTCTTCGTGAGTGGCACACCACCGAGGTATTTACCCGGTACCACCGCGCCCGCGATGATGACCATGAAGTTGAAGCTCTTGAGTTTCGCTCGTAACTGCGCATCGGTTCTGAACTGATCTATTGTGAGATAGGTGCATGATAAATCTGCGTCCTTTATCGCTCTGAGCATGCCCCAGATATAACGCGGATAGGGTGCGATATAGGGAGGAACGCCAAGACAGGAAGGCTCATCCACATAGCCATCGAGAATCGCTATCTTCATATATCCTCCACTACATAGGTATTCCAAGATGGTATAGGTATATTATTGACACATGAATAGAGAAGATAGAGAATAGGGAGATGCGGATGAGCATCGAGGACATCGGGGATAAGCTATTAAAGAAGGCACGAATCATTGCTGATTACCAATTTGGCTCAGGTACTGGTGAGGCACTGTTCCCGGAGCGTGAGGAGTTTGAGTTCATCCTTACGAGGAGTGGGCGAATGTCGCAGATAAAGGATAAGTATAACGGCAGGCGAATAGCGACGTTGAGGAGTTTTGACGGCTTGTTCACGCTCGGCATAGAAGGCGCTGAGCGACTACAGCGATTCCTGGAGTATCCACGGATGCGAGTTGTTATGAATGATGCGGTCAGTGAATACATAAGAGCGGGAGGGACAGCCTTCTGTAAACACGTGATAGATGTTGACCCTGAGATAAGAGCATACGATGAGGTCATAGTGGTTGATGAGCGAGATAACCTGTTAGCGACGGGCAAAGCGATGTTATCCCCGGAGGAGATGCGAACATTTGAGCATGGAGTGGCAGTTAAGGTGCGATATGGTGTAATAAAAGCTTGAGGGGGATTATGGAGAAAGAAGTGATCTGGGATGTGCTGAGGGAGAAAGGGCTCAGTATCTCTACCGCGGAATCATGCACAGGTGGTCTGTTATCTCATTTAATAACGAATGTGCCAGGCAGTTCTGACTATTACAGGGGCGGCGTGGTCGCGTATGCAAATGAGGTAAAGGAAGAAGTTTTGCATGTACCCCGAGAGATAATAGAGAGGGAGGGGGCGGTGAGTGCTGCATGTGCGAGGGCGATGGCAGAGGGTGTGAGGAGACTGCTGCACGCGGATGTGGGCATTGCCACCACGGGCATTGCGGGTCCAACCGGGGGTACACCTGATAAGCCTGTTGGATTAGTTTATATAGCATTGGCTACAAAAAATAACGTCTATCATGAGCGGTATATCTTTCATGAAGATAGAGAAGGGAACAAGCATAAGGCGGCAGATGCCGCATTTAGGTTGTTACGAAGGCATATATTATCAAGGGCTCGTAGCTCAGAAAGGTAGAGCAGCGGGCTTTTAACCCGTCGGTCGCGGGTTCAAATCCCGTCGAGCCCGTTAAAGAGCAAAGATGAAGAAGGGGAAAGTTTCGATACTAGAACATGAGTTAGTGCCCTTGCACGAAGTGATGACAGAGCGAGAAGTGGAAGAGCTTTTGAATAAGTATAAGATAAAGAAGGAACAACTACCAAAGATTAAATCCAGTGATCCTGTAATAAAAGAGATAAAGGCGAGAGAGGGGGATGTGGTCAGGATAATGAGGAAGAGCAGAACAGCGGGGAGGTTCATATCTTACCGATTGGTAACGAAGTAAGGGGGGATAAATAGATATGTTGGATAGAAGTGTTCTTGCAAAGGCATATTTCAAACGGGAGAAGATAGCGCAGCATCAGCTTGATTCCTTTAATTACTTCCTTGAAGCGGGTATGCAGAGCATAATAGATGAGCAGTCAGGCATAGAAACCACGATCGCTGGTGAAGATGAGCGGGGGAAGTATAAATTGTGTGTAAAATTCGGCAAAATACGGGTTGGCACTCCGAAGGCGAGGGAAGCGGACGGCTCTTATGAGAGGATCTTCCCTTTCCAGGCTCGTTTACGGAATTTAAACTACACAGCCCCCATATATCTCGGGATGCAGCTGGTGAAGCGCTATGAGAGTGGCGAGGAGGAGCCAGATGGAGAAGAGAAGGAGGTAGAGATCGGTGAGCTTCCTATAATGCTGAAATCCAAGAAGTGTAACCTCTATGGGCTCTCAGACGACGAACAGATACTGGTCGGCGAAGATCCGCTCGACCCTGGTGGCTATTTCATCATAAATGGCTCTGAGCATGTGGTAATTACGCTGGAAGACCTCGCTCCGAACAGGATATTCGTCAATTTTGAGGAGCGGTATGGGAATAAGACGGTTGTTTCCAAAGTCTTCTCTCTTAAACATGGATTCAGAGTCCCGATAAGGGTGGAGATAAACAAGAGAGGCATACTTGAAGTCTCGTTCCCAGCAGTGCCCCGGAAGATAAACTTCGTAACGCTCTTGCGTGCCTTGGGGCTCGAGGGCGATGAAGCGATAATAAAAGCGGTCTCTGATGATCCAGAGATAGAGAAATATATCAAAGAGAACATAGAAGAGTGCGAGGTGAAGACGCAAGAAGAGGCAATAGACACACTGGGTCGAAGAGTCGCACCAGCGCAGGCGCGTGAATTCAGAGAGAGGCGCGTGAACTACATCATTGACCGGTATTTCCTGCCACATCTTGATGATAGGATTGCAAAGGCGCATTTTATAGGTAGAATGGCTGAGGCATGTTATGAGCTATCCCTGGGGCGGCGTGGCGAGGATGACAAGGACCATTACGCAAATAAACGGCTGAAACTCGCAGGGGACCTGATGGAGGACCTGTTCAGAGTATCATTCACCAAATTGGTAAAGGATATGCGGTATCAGCTGGAACGTGCGAATATGCGAAGCCGGGAATTGAAGCTTGTAACTGCTATTCGGTCTGATGTGCTCACCGAGCGATTACTGCATGCACTGGCGACCGGGAACTGGGTTGGTGGGAGAGCAGGAGTATCACAGTTACTGGAAAGGAGCAATTATATTGCTACGCTGAGTCATCTCAGACGCATAATATCTCCTTTGTCAAGAGCGCAGCCGCATTTTGAAGCTCGGGATCTCCATCCAACACAATGGGGTAAGATATGCCCTACCGAGACGCCTGAGGGTCCTAATTGTGGTTTGGTCAAGAATTTCTCGCAGATGGTCGAGATAACAGTGGGTGTAGACCCTGATAGTTTTAAAGATGTTTTATATTCCCTTGGTATCATACCGCCCGCTCGTTCCATGGATATTGATGCCAGAATCAGAACTCGTGTATTTGTGAACGGTGATTTCATAGGTTTTGTTACAGAGCCTGAGCGATTTGTGGAGGAAGTACGGCGAATGAGAAGGCGGGGAGAGATATCTACGCAGTTGAACATAGCACATTATCAGGATAGGCGAGATATAATCATAAATTCAGATCGTGGTAGAGCGAGGAGACCGGTGATAATCGTGGAGGATGGTAAACCTCTGGTCACAGATTCACATATAGATAAATTGAAGAACGGGGAGATAGGATTTGATGACCTTGTGAAGGAAGGGGTGGTAGAATATTTAGATGCGGAAGAGGAGGAGAACGCACTGATCGCAATGAACGAGGAGGACTTGAGAAGTGGAGTGGATTACACGCATCTGGAGGTTGATCCATCGTTGATCCTGGGTATTGTTGCGGGTCTTATACCCTATCCCGATCATAATTCATCACCCCGTAACACAATGGGCTGTGCTATGCTGAAACAGTCCCTTGGTATTCCCGCTGCTAATTACAAGCCCCGTGCTGATACCAGAACGCATATACTGCATTATCCGCAGAAGCCGATAGTGAATACGAGGACTTCGGAACTTATCTTACATGGTAAGAGACCCGCAGGTCAGAATTTCGTCGTTGCTGTATTGAGTTACGAGGGTTATAATATGGAAGATGCGCTGATATTGAATCGCGCAGCAGTGGATCGTGGTCTGGGCAGGAGTCATTTCTTCAGAACTTACGAGGGCGAGGAGAGGAGGTACCCGGGTGGTGAGGAGGACAAGTTCGAGATTCCAGATACGGAGATAGTGGGTGTGAGGAGTCATGAAGCCTACAGCCAGCTGGACGATGATGGGATAATAAATTCTGAGGTGGAAGTGGCACCGAATGATGTCCTGATAGGCAAGACGAGCCCACCAAGGTTCTTGGAGGAGACTACGGAGCTATTAAGCCCTTTAGAACGTAGAGACACCTCTGTTTGTACTCGTTCCAATGAGCGTGGCATAGTTGACTCGGTTGTACTCATGGAATCGAGTAGTAACCGTCGTTTGGCGAAGATCAGTGTTCGAGACCAGAAGATACCAGAAGTGGGGGATAAGTTTGCATCCAGACACGGTCAGAAGGGCGTCATTGGACTGATCGTACCACCGGAGGACATGCCATTCACCGAGGACGGGATTATTCCCGATATGATCATAAACCCTCATGCTATCCCTTCCAGGATGACCGTAGGGCACGTACTGGAGATGATAGGGGGTAAAGTAGGAGCGATGGAGGGGCGCTATGTTGATGGAACGGCATTCACAGGTGAGTCAGAGAGCGAATTAAGGGCTGCTCTCGAACGCCTGGGCTTTTCACCCACCGGCAGGGAAGTGATGAGGGATGGTAAGACAGGAGAGCGGATAAAAGCCGATGTATTTATTGGGGTCGTGTATTATCAGAAGCTGTATCATCTCGTATCAGCGAAGATGCATGCGAGGGCGAGGGGACCAGTTCAGATTTTAACAAGACAACCGACAGAAGGTAAAGCGAGAGAAGGTGGGCTTCGGTTCGGGGAGATGGAGCGGGATGTTCTCATTGGATATGGTGCCGCGATATCACTTAAAGACCGTTTATTGGACGAATCAGACAGAGTTGTTGAGCTGGTGTGTGGTAACTGTGGTATGATTGCAAGTCGCGATCCGAAGACCGGCTCTGCGTATTGCCCCAACTGCGGTTCTGATACCGACATATACCCTGTGGAGATGAGTTACGCGTTCAAATTACTCCTTGATGAGATGAAGGTGATGTGTATCGCACCGAGGTTGATACTGGAGGAAGCGGTCTGAGATGAGAACGAAGAGGATAAAAGCAATAAAGTTTGGGCTGCTATCGCCCAAAGAGATAAGGAAGATGAGTGCTGTGAAGGTGATTACAGCAGACACCTATGGGGAGGATGGTTTTCCAATAGAGATGGGTCTGGTGAATCAGCGGCTGGGAGTTATAGACCCCGGGTTGAGATGCAAGACCTGTGGAGGTCGTATGGGTGAGTGTCCTGGTCATTTCGGGCATATTGAGATCGCTGCACCAGTCATACATGTGGGTTACGCAAAAATAATCTATCGGATACTCACTGCCACATGTCGTGAATGCGGACGCGTGTTGCTGAGCGAGGAAGAGAAGCGGCGATATTTAGAGGCGATAAAGCGTCAGAGGGAGAAGCAGGCGGATGTGAATGAAGTGGTGAAATACATCTTCAAGGAAGCGGCGAAGAACGAGGTGTGCATGTACTGTGGCGAATATTTCAGCATAGAGGCGGAAGGTCTGGATGAGGAGTTGGATAACAAGAGCAGTGTAGGTAGCGAATTGCGTGAAAGGATAGAAGATAGAGGTTTTTCTGTCTCTAAGAATGCGTTATTACGGAGGGAGATAGACCCTGAATGTCTCTTCTGCTGGAGCAGGGTTCCGGGCGGTGATAACGAGCGGCTGCTAAAGTTCCTGATACGAGATTTTGAGCTTACATGGGTGAAGAACGCGCATGTCAGTATTAGCAAGAAGGATAACAAGACGCTGGTGATATCCGCAGGTAAAAGATCAGTTGAGTTCTCACTCAGTCCAAAGAGGGATAGGACAACCCTCAACTTAGAGGATGGCAGCAGTTATGAGTTCCCGGTTAAGAAAGAGGGAACAGAGCTCTTCGTATACAAGTACAGATGGCTGATAACCGATAAGGAGAAGGTTTACGTATTGAAGAGGGTTCAGGATAAGCTGGACATATACTGTGGAGTGCGTCAGAAGCAGATAAAATATGAAAAGCCAACCACGTATAAAGAGATAGATGAGGATGGCAAAGAGCGGAGATTAATGCCCACTGACGTGCGTGAGCGGCTTGAACGGATACCGGATGATGATGTTGCACTATTTGGCATGGACCCGAAGAGTGCGAGACCAGAATGGATGGTCCTCACCGTGCTACCTGTGCCACCGGTTACCGCGCGTCCATCCATCACATTGGAAAGTGGACAGCGGAGTGAAGATGACCTGACACATAAACTGGTGGACATAATCAGAATAAACCAGCGATTTATGGAGAATAGAGATGCTGGTGCGCCGCAGCTGATAATAGAGGACCTCTGGGAGCTACTTCAATACCATGTGAGCACCTATTTCGACAATGAGATACCGGGAATACCACCAGCCAGACATCGAAGTGGTAGACCACTGAAGACGATGGCACAGCGGTTGAAAGGTAAAGAAGGACGATTCAGGGGTTCCTTATCAGGTAAGAGGGTGAACTTTTCAGCCCGAACTGTAATATCTCCAGACCCTGATATAGAGATAGACGAGGTAGGCGTGCCAGAAGAGATAGCGAGGGAGCTGACGATCACCGTCAATGTGACAGAGCGGAACCTCGAATTGATGAAGGAGACCGTACGTCGTGGTAAGAATCATCCTGGTGCGAACTATGTAAGGAGAGCAGATGGTAAAAAAGTGAAAGTGACGGAGAGCAATCACGAGGCTCTGGCTGAAGAGTTAAACATAGGATGGAAGGTGGAGCGGCATCTGGTTGATGGGGATATCGTTCTATTCAACAGGCAGCCATCTCTCCATAGATTGAGTATAATGGCACACTATGTGCGTGTGATGCCGGGTAAGACTTTTAGATTGAATCCAGCGGTATGCCCACCGTATAATGCTGATTATGATGGTGATGAGATGAATCTGCACGTACTGCAGACGGAGGAGGCACGTGCGGAGGCGAAGATTCTGATGGAAGTACAGCGGAATATCATATCACCGAGATTCGGCAGACCTATCATCGGTGGTATCCACGATTACATTACAGGCTTGTTCCTGCTCACCAGGGGTAAGAGGAAGTTTAAGAAGGAAGAGGCGCTGGATATATTGAGAGATATAGATGTTAATGATCTGGAGGAGCCTGCGGGCGTTATGGATGATGGGAGCCCCTACTGGACCGGGAAGCAGATATTCAGTGCGATTTTACCACCGGGCTTGAATCAACAGTTCCGCGGTAAGGTATGTGAGAGATGTGAGGAGCGGGGTTTGGGATGTGAGAAGGAGAAATGCCCACGTGAGGCATACGTTGTGATAAGAGATGGTAAATTGATAAGCGGAGTGATAGACGAGATGGCAATAGGTTCATTTAAGGGTATGATAATAGACCGAATATTCAGGGTTCGGGGTGAGGAGGAGGCGAAGAGATTCATAAAGAAAGCTTCTCGACTTGCTATTAACTATATACTGCAAGCAGGTTTCAGTTTTGGTATAAGTGATGAGGACATACCGAAGGAGGGAAAAGAGCAGATAAGGGAAGTGATACAGGAAGCGGAGCAGAAGGTAGAGAGATTGATAAGGGCGTACGAAGCAGAAGAACTGGAGGCGTTACCAGGCAGGACGCTGGAGGAGACGCTGGAACTGCTGATAATGCAGGAACTTGGTCGTGCACGTGATGAAGCGGGTGAGATTGCAGGTAGGTATCTTGGGATTGAGAACTCAGGGGTGTTGATGGCGAAATCGGGTGCGCGGGGTTCTATACTCAATCTAACTCAAATGGCAGCCTGTGTGGGGCAGCAATCGGTGAGAGGCGAGAGAATAATGAGAGGGTATCAGGGTAGAACACTGCCACACTTCAAGCCTGGAGACCTGAGTGCAGATGCTCGTGGGTTCGTTCGTTCTTCATTTAAGGATGGATTATCGCCCGCTGAGTATTTCTTCCATGCTATTGGAGGGCGTGAGGCACTGGTGGACACAGCGGTTCGGACTTCTCAGAGTGGCTATTTCCAGCGTAGATTGATCAATGCTCTGCAAGACCTGGAGGTGAAGTACGATGGTACAGTCAGGGAGACGCGGGACACCGTTGTTCAGTTCAGGTACGGAGAAGACGGAGTAGATCCTTCGAAGAGTATGGGCGGTAAGAGTGTGGATATAGATGAGATTTTAAGAGAAGAGATAGGAGCAAGTGCATAGCTATGAGCGCTGGGGAGAGAGATATAGTGAAAGAACTGATGAATATGGGTATAGAGCGGGAGATAGCGGAATTAATGGCAGAAGAGTTCAGTGTATCAGAATTAAATGTCGGTCGTGATGAGCTTTTAGCAGCTGGGATCGAGGAGTACTATGCAGATGATATATTGAAGATACTGGGCATAGAAGAGGGCGGAGAAGTAAAGTTCAGTGATATAGAGTTAAGGGTGAATAGGAGCTCATTACCGGAGAAGCTAAAGGCGGAATTGAAGGACAAGCTGAGAGCAGTGCGGAGAGAGCTGAGCAGAGAGAAGCTGGATTCTATTCTGAACAGGGTGGAGAGGGAGTATGAGAATGCAAAAGTAGAACCCCGGGAGGCTGTTGGGATTGTGGCAGCGCAGTCAATAGGGGAGCCTGGTACGCAGATGACGCTTAGAACTTTTCATTATGCCGGTGTTGGTGCCATATATATAACTCTGGGATTACCACGGATAATAGAGATAGTGGATGCAAGGCGGAAACCGTCCACGCCGGCGATGAAGGTGAGGTTGATGGGGGAGTACGCTTCAGATCGGCATAGGGCGGAGATGCTGGCAATGGAGATAGAGGAGACGCATATAAGAGATGTTGCTAAAGTGGAATCATCCACGGAGGATATGTGCATCATGATTTACCCGAATAAAAGGGAACTATCGAGGCGAGGAATAGAGGAAAGGGAAGTGAGAGATAAGATAAAGAGCATGGATATGCCCATACAGGAGAGTGAAGATGGTAAACTTAAAATATATACGAGGAATAACTCATATCATGAGCTGCTCAGGCTTGAGGAGCGGGTATCAAATATGCTTGTGCGAGGTATAGAAGGGATAAGGAGGGCGATAGTACGTAAGAGTCCTGATGGTGAGTATATGCTGTATACGGAGGGGTCGGCGTTGAAGAAGATATCTAAGATAGAAGGTGTAGATTTCAGCAGAACAACAACGAATAACATAGCGGAGATAGCGGAGGTTCTGGGCATAGAAGCTGCTCGTAATGCAATAATTGATGAGATGATGAACACGCTGGAGGAGCAGGGTCTGGATGTGGATGCCCGGCATGTGACATTAATAGCGGATGCGATGACAGTGGATGGGGAAGTGAAACAGATAGGAAGGCATGGTCTGGCAGGAGAGAAAGCATCTGTGCTTTCAAGAGCTGCCTTTGAGGTCACGGTGGATAACCTGCTGGAGGCTGCCATACATGGTGAGATAGATGAATTGAAGGGAGTTACGGAGAATGTCATTGTGGGTCAGCCCATAAGATTAGGTACTGGTGCAGTGGAGCTGGTAGCAAAGAACTATGGTGAGTTACGATGACAAAGGCAAAGCGGGTTGAATACACTGATGTGAACCGGGAATTACAGAAGGTGATAAGTGATGGTAAAGTGGTGTTAGGTGCGCGAGAGACGAAGAAAGCACTGAGGAGAGCGGATGCGAAGCTCGTTATTCACGCCTCTAACTGCCCGCAATCTTTGAGATATGAATTTAAAGAGCTGTGCGAGGAGGTAGGTGTTCCCCTCTACGAGTACCATGCAAACAGTCGTGAGCTCGGACTTGCATGTGGTAAGCCTTATTCTGTGGCATCGTTATGTGTTGTGGACACAGAGGGAACGGATATTTTAAAGGTTCTTGCATCTTCATCTTCAAAGGTTAGTGGTAGTGGTAGTGATGAGAGATGACAGTTAAGCTCGATACCGAAGGGATAAGGTGCATAGGAGTATTCGAGAGTCTTACAGGTGCGGGTGTCAAGGACTGTATCCTGGATAACGATAGGGTGATAATGGTGGTAAAGAAGGGCGATATGGGGTTGGCTATTGGTAAAGGTGGTTCAAACATAAACAAGGTGAAGAAGCTCTTGAAGAAGAACATTGAAGTTGTGGAGCACTCATCGGATATAAAAGAATTCATAGAGAACCTGCTGCGCCCTGCAGTGGTGAAGAGCGTGGAACTGCTAACGACGAAGGATAACAAATGCTATGCCTACGTGGAGGTCTCAAATAAGGACAAAGGTATCGCAATAGGAAAGAACGGGGAGAAGATAAAGAGGGTGAAATTACTGGTGAAGAGGAATCAGAATATAGATAATGTGATAATAAAATAGAGTGAGTTTTATTTAGTTGCGCATTATCAAGGTTAATAGGGTTAACATAGATGGGAAGAGGATTATACGCGGCAAGGAAGGCGAAGAAGGATAGGAAGAAGTACCGCTGGCGTAGTGCAAAGTATGCCCGTAGGGCATTGCAGTCAGCGAAGAAGAAGGATCCGCTGGAAGGTGCGCACATGGCGAGGGCGATAGTGCTGGAGAAGGTGGGAATAGAGGCGAAGCAGCCGAACTCAGCTATAAGGAAGTGTGTCCGTGTGCAATTGATCAAGAATGGTAAGCAGGTAACGGCATTTTGCCCTGGTGATGGTGCCATAAAGTTCATAGATGAGCATGATGAAGTTCTGATAGTTGGAATGGGAGGCAGGAAGGGCAGGTCATACGGGGACCTCTCTGGTGTGAGATTCAAGGTGGTGGCAGTAGCCGGCATATCACTGACTGAATTGATAAAGGGCAGGAAAGAGAAGGTTGTCAGGTAGTGTAATTGGAATCGTTAAGATGCAATTTGATAAGATATTTGATAAATGGGAGATAAAGGAAGTGGAGATAACGGATATGGGAGTACAGAGGCATATCTCGCTCCGACCAGTTTCTGCTTTACATACAGGTGGCAAACATGCGAAACAGCAGTTCGAGCAGGCGAAGGTTTGCGTGGTGGAACGGCTGATCAACAAATTGATGAGGACAGAGAAGAACACAGGCAAGAAATTGAAGGCGTACAAGATAGTAAAGAACGCTTTTGAACTGATATACCAGGATACAAAACAGAATCCGGTTCAGTTGCTTGTGGATGCAATCCAAAATGCGGGACCACGGGAAGACACGATTAGATTGCGATTTGGGGGTATTCTGGTTCCAAAGCCTGTAGATGTGACCTCACAACGTAAAGTGGACCAGGCATTGCTATTCATCGCACAGGGCGCGCAGCGGTGTGCATTCAGAAGCAAGAGGAGTATAGAGCGGTGCCTTGCTGATGAGATAATCAACGCGGCGAGGAATGCCAAATGCTACTCGATAAGCAAGAAGGAGGAGAAGGAGCGGATAGCAAAAGCGGCACGGTGAGTAAGTAGTAACTAAGCATAACAAGTTTATATGTATATGAGATATATTAGAAGATGATACCAGAAAGGTATCGAATAAAAAGGAGGTTTTAGGTATGGAATATAGGGAAAGAAGAGGACCGAGCTCACCAATAAATGTGGGCGACGTCTACGATGTGCAGATAGAGGATGTAGGAAGAGAAGGCGATGGAATAGCACGTGTGGAAGGATTTGTCGTGTTTGTACCGAACACGAAGAAAGGAGATAACGTGAAGGTACGAATATCGAAAGTATCGAGACGAGTTGGATTTGGAGAAGTAGTATCAGAATAGAATTCGGTTACACTTCTATTTATAATCCTTTTTTCTCTCTTTTCTATTTTTTTGATTTTTTGTTTTGTTTTTTTGTTGCAGAGCAGAGAATTTTGGGCTCAAATTCATTGTTTATCCGCTTTACTTCGCATATCTGTTCCCTGATAAGTTTGGACATACAGTTTAACCCCCTCCACCAACCATTCAAAAAGATCATCATACCAGTTTCCAATCGATCAAAAATGAAGCTATAACGATGTTGAAGGTCGTGATACTCTCAATGTGCTTTGAAGGAGATATAACCTTCGTAATAAGCGAATTAAAGACTAAAGCATCGTTAAAGAAGTTTACAGGCTTTTAAGCAGGTTTACAGTCGATCAGTTTGTGGATATGGCGTTGAGAACCGTAAACGCCGTTTGTGGAAAGCGAAAGAGCTGCCTGTGAAGGTCTATTGGGATGACGTGAAGCTAAAAGCGTTAAGCGAACTGGTGAAGAGTGAAGAGAGGAGAGGATATGAGGATGTAAGGATGGAGAAAGTTAGATAGATAGTTCATGGGTATTCATCTGCTATTTGCTATCGTCCATTGGCTATCTTTCGCACGAGTTCCAGTAATCTGTTCACCTCACGCTCTGTATTATAGAGATATAAAGAAGCCCTGACTGTTCCTTCTATACCGAGATAATTCATCAGCGGCATACAGCAGTGATGTCCTGACCTTACGATTATACCCGCTTTATTATCGAGCAGCAGCGCCACATCATCCGGGTTCTTACCATCAAGATTGAACGATACGGTACCTATTCTTTTATTTGAGGATGCATCGTAATCGTAGCCATAAAATTCAACGCCAGGTATCTCCTGTAGTCCTTCTATGAGCTCCTTTGTCAGCTTCTCCTCTTTTAGCTTCACGTTCTCCATGCCTATTGCATTTAAATAATCAACTGAGGCACCAAGCCCTATCGCACCTGATATATCGGGTGTGCCACACTCAAACCCCTCATTCGCACCTTTTAACTCATATTCAACGAAAGAAGCGGTCTCTACACCTCCGCCACCTACATTCAGAGGTTCTATACCGGGCATGAGTTCCTCTCTTATGTACAGTGCTCCTATACCGGTGGGAGCGAGCATCTTATGCCCTGAGAACGCCATGAAGTCACAGCCCAGTTCCTTTACATCTACCGGCAGATGAGGTACCGATTGTGCACCATCCACGAGTAACAGCGCATCATTCGCATGGCACAGCTTCGATATTGCGTGAATTGGTAGAATAGAGCCAAGAGCGTTGGAGACATGGCTGACCGCTACGATTCGCGTATCCGAATCTATTGCCGCTTCAAAATCCGAGATTCCCAGTTCACAGCTTTTCCTATCGCCGTTAGCGGGCTTCACCACCTCTATATCTATCCCGAACTTACGCTTCGCACGTAGCCATGGCAGTAGGTTTGAATGGTGCTCCAGCAGACTGATAACGACCTTATCACCCTTATGCATGCTGAGCCCGGATGCGACCATATTTATACCCTCTGTGGTGTTCCGTGTGAAGACAATCTCATGAGCGCGTGCACCAATGAATTTTGCAACCTTATTACGCGCTTCTTCATATTCCGCTGTTGCTAGCCGTGTTAGTCTGTGGACGCCTCTACCCACATTCGCATTATATCGCCTGTAATAGCCCAGTACGGCATCAAGAACAGGTTCGGGCGTTAGACTCGTCGCTGCTGTGTCCATGTATATTATACCAGACTCCAGAATAGTGAAATCACGCCTTATCCGCTCTGTATCTATATCTGTATCTATATCTGTCATAATTTTATACCCTACATCTCTTTTTCTTCTCTTCTCCTATTTATTAATTGTTGATTGATGAACAACCGTAATAAGGACAGGCACGTGATAGAGACGCTGGGAAGAGCAAGGGTGGTAGTGGAGGATGGTAAAGTGGTGGAGATTGGGAGACCGGTACTGAAATACTGTCCTTTATGGGCGAAGATAAGGGGGATAGAGGAGATAAATGAACGGGTGATCAGAGATAATGTGGAGTTCAGGATACGAGATTTCGGCATGTGTACTGCGGAGAGGGCGCTGGAGCTAGATGTTTTTGTTGGTTTCGGCGCTTCTGAGACGTTAATGACCGCACTTCATAAAGGACTGCTCGATGCCACTGTTACGGTTTGTGAAGGTGCTGGCACTGTTATTACCTCCAATCCTGCTTTAGTACAGGGTATAGGTGCGAGATTAGGCGGGGTAATAGAGACCAGCCCGGTGGGAGCTATTTTGAGGGGCATAAGCGAAAGAGGAGGTGTAACACTCGTGCCACCTGCGATAGATCAGCCTGCGGGACTGCGTATTGCACTTCGTATGGGCTATAAAAGAGTGGGTGTGACTGTGTGCACAGTTGAAGATGCCGAGCAATGCCGGGCTATAAGTGAAGATGCAATCATATTCGGTGTACATCTAACAGGCATTACGAGGAGCGATGCAGAGAGGCTCCTTCAAGTTGCTGATCTGGTTACTGCCTGTGCATCACGGTATATAAGGGAACTGGCGAAGGAGCGAGTGATTTTACAGGCTGGTACTGCTATTCCGATATTTGCACTCACACCAGCGGGTAAGGAATTATTACTGGAACGTGCGAAGGAGATCGAAGATAGATTGCTGTTGAGTGCTATGCAATTGCCGATGTTACCAGCAGAGAAGCAGCCGATACCGCTGGTTTAATGTGAGTTTGAGTTGAGTGTGTATGTGAGGGATGCGAGTTGAGAGTGGAGAGGATAGGACTGACAGGCAAGCCGAGGGTAGGCAAGTCAACGCTCATAAAGAGTTTGATAAAGGATTTGAAAGCCATGGGTGTATCAGTTGGTGGCATGCTCACTGCGGACATTCGAGAACGAGGAGTAAGAATAGGCTTCTCTATCGAGGATATAAGTACCGAAGAACAGGGTATTCTTGCACATATCCGGCTACATGGCAGCATTAGAGTGGGGAAATATATCCTGAATCTTGGCGATCTGGACAGCCTGGGTGCTAACTCGATATTAAACGCGGTGGTTTATTCGGATATAATTGTTATTGACGAGATAGGACCCATGGAATTGAAGTCAAAGAGGTTTATAGAAGCTGTGGAACGTGCGATAGCGAGTGAGAAGCCGATGCTCGTCAGTGTTCATCGTGCCTCACAGCACGAGCTGGTGAGAAGGGTGAAGAGGGAGTTTGATATCCTGGAGGTTACTATTGCGAACAGGGACGAGATCGCAACCATGGCGATGGATAAGCTTAAGGCTTGTTTGATTCCCCATTCCTGATTGATATGGTATAAACTATAAACTATAAACATAAACACTTGAATTTGAATTGGATAGATACAACGCCGATGGATACGGAGATGGAGATACAACTTCCGGTGAGATATAAGAGTGGATGTAAGTGCATAGACGAGCTGCTGGGTGGTGGCTTTGAATCAGGAACAGTGACCCAGTTATACGGTGAGGCGGGTAGTGGTAAGACGAATATATGCCTTCAGACCGCGATAGAATGTGCAAGAATGGGAAAGACGGTGATTTTTATAGACAGTGAGGGCTTCTCACCTGAGAGATTTATACAGATTGCGAGGAGTGTTTCGGACGAGCGTGATATAGAGAGTATAGCGCGCCGAATAATAATATACGAGCCACAGAGCTTTGAGCAGCAGACAGCATGCATAAAAGAGGTAGAGGGTGTAATAGAGGAGAAGAAGGATGTAGCGCTTGTAATCCTGGATTCAGCGACACTGTTTTATCGGCTGGAGCTGGATGAAGAGCGGAGCATGTATCTGAGACGAGTACTGGCGAATCAGATAGAGCAGCTTCTGATGCTTGCACGGCGATACGACCTCGCGGTTATTATTACCAACCAGGTCTATTCAGATATAGAGGAAGGTAAAGGTAAATTACGCCCTTCTGGTGGTTATGCACTTGAGCACCTCTCTAAGGTGATAGTACAGCTGGAGAAGTCACCACAAGGCAGGGGTAAGAGGCGAGCGACTATAAAGAAACACAGGTCTATGCCCGAGGATATTACATGCGAGTTCTTCATTACAGGTGGAGGTGTAGAATAATCATTATTTGGTATCTGCACAATAAAAGGTGGATATTGCAGTTAAAGATGATCACGAGAAATGAGCTGTGCTAAATCTATATTTGATATAATCAAAGAAACCGACCCTCTGCTTCCCTATTATCGAAATCTATACCTTCAGAATCCAAAGTTATTATCTCTTTTTTGGGTATTGTAGGGTATAAGCATCTAATTGCATCTGAATATATTCCTCTATAAAATTTTTGATTTTTCCCCTCTTGAGAACCACTTGATATTGAGTAATTACTGGAGATCCATTACTGCTGTAACGGTGCTCGCACTTCATATCTTATCATATCGAAGTTTCGTTTTCGCTATGCCCCCTTATGCCCCCTTATGCTCCCACATGTAAACCCGGGATGTTCACGCTAATGGACACGCGGAATATTGACCTCTACAGCAATTGTCCCGGTAATTACGACTATTGTTATTGTTATTACTATCGGTGTCGATATCTGTCATAATATGTTGCTATCGTCTATGTCTAAT
>Ga0190304_1000346_pt1 | contig 21960 bp, 20 predicted proteins | sample 48700712_MG_FD_161670 | JGI IMG/M metagenome (GOLD analysis project Ga0190304, IMG submission 161670) | Hydrothermal vent sediment bacterial communities from Southern Trench, Guaymas Basin, Mexico - 4870-07-1--2_MG | ecosystem: Environmental > Aquatic > Marine > Hydrothermal vents > Sediment ...
ATCAATATTGGCTCCGGTACTAACAGAATAACCAGTGAGAACACACTTGCACCCGAAAATTAAAAAATTAGTAGAAAAGATTCGCGATAGAAAGTTAAGAAAAAAAGTGGTTGATTTGCTGGAGAACCCGACTTTTGAGGCAAACGGAAAAACATATTCTGGCCTACCCTTAGATGTCTCGCCGGCGGGGCTATCTCACCATCACTGTTATCCCGGAGGTTACATAGAACATGTTGTTTCAACAGCAAATATCGCCTTAACAATGTGCGATTCTGTGGAAAAAGTCTATCATGGAAAAGTGAACCGCGATTTTGTTCTGGCTGGCGTTTTATTGCATGACATTTTCAAACCAGCCACCTACACGATAAACGAAAATGGAAGCTACAGTTCCACCCATCTTGCAGACTATATGGACCACTTGTCCCTTGTGATTTCAGAACTTGTTCGAAGAGGCTTCCCTCTGGAAGTTGTTCATGTGGTGGCTGCTCATCACGGAGACTACGGGCCTATTAGACCGCACACTGTTGAGGCTTTAATTTGTCATCTAGCTGATCTAGCGGATTCACGGCTAAACGGAGAAGTCTTAAACGCGGCAGCGTACCTTACAAGAAAGGCTGTTGGCGAAGAATTGCCCATGCTTACTTCGAAGGAGGCTTTCGAAATAGTTCATTCGAAGGCTGTCGAAGGCTGGAAAGGTGTGGAGAAAACCGTTGAAAAAATAAAAAAGCGAAGAAAAACACGTAAAAGTTAATATCATTGTTGTTTCGAAAGTAAAAGGTGCGGTGCGAAAATGGAAATTTCGTTTGAAGAATTTCAAAAGCTTGATTTGCGTATAGGAAAAGTTATAGAAGCAAACCAGATACCCGGCTCTCGAAACCTTATAAGAATGATTGTAGATTTCGGAACGGAAAAGAGACAAGCAGTGGCTGGTCTTCTGCAATGGTACAAGCCAGAAGACTTAGTAGGGAAAAAATACGCGTTTATCCTTAACCTTCAACGAAGAAAGTTCATGGGCGTAGAGTCCCAGTGTATGATTTTAGCAGCTGAAGACGAAAAAGGAAACGTTGTGTGTTTACAACCAGAAAAGGACATAGCGGAAGGAAGTAGAATTCACTAAAATTGTGCCCATAAAATAAGCCAGTACACACCAGCATAGTCTACATTTCTTTAATAGCTTCAGCGTTTTTCTTGTTTCCAGCTAAATACTCAATCATATCTTCATCCAACTCAAGCCACTTCGCAATCCCAGCAGCCATTTCAACATTATTTCTGAAAATAATTCGCAAATAGGGAAGAACCTCTTTAGCGGCTCTATTGGCTGAAATGTGACACTTACGCTTAATTTTAAACCCTATGCGTAGCTGCATTCCTCTTTCAGCCTTAGACCGTGAAAGCATTTTAATGCGCTGTGGAAACTTGAAAGGTATCCAACCGCTTGTTTTGCTCTTTTGTCTAGCCATGGCTACTCCAGCAGTCATAAAGTCAATAACATAGCGTATGAAACTCCAATCTTGAGTCGCTCGGATTCTGCCGCGATAAACGTCAGCCATTGAAAGCGCGTCCATTGCCTTTGCCAAATCATGCGGATCATTAAGATGGGCGGGAACATTCTCGTATATCCATTCAAAAAGCATATCCATATCCACATCAGCCATGTCAACAGCCCGTTTCGCACCTATGCATGTTCTTCCGTAAATTATCATCCGCAAAACATTGAAAATACTTTCTTGTCTATCGCGATAGCCGAGCCAAGAAACATCTTCGTAAGTCAACCTTTTCCTGCCCTGCGCCAAAGCTTGAAGGTCATTCACAGCAGAACGCACATCACCTTCGGAACGTTGAGCAATAAATTTCAAAGCTTTTTCCTCAGCTTCGATGCCCTCGCGTATACATATACGTTTTAAATGTTTCATAACGTCGCTTGCTGAAGGCTTTTTGAACTCTATTAGTAAGCAGTAGTTGCGGAGCGTGGAAAGTCTTGGGTTGTAAGCATCATTAGCGATTAAAACTATGGGGCACTGTGCATTTTTCACAACCTCTGTTATAGCCCTCACTCCACCCCTATCCGCTGTTCCCGTTAACCCGTCCAACTCATCAAGCAGAACTATTCGCTTTCCACCAAAAAGCGATCCGTATTGAGAAGCTAAACCAGCGAATCGTTTTACAGCGTCTTCTGTGCGATAGTCACTAGCATTTTTCTCTACAAGCTCCATTTTATAATCGTTGGCAAGAGCTTCCACAGAAACAGTTTTTCCTATGCCTGGAGGCCCGTAAATGAAAACTGCTCTTTTTTTAGGTATGCCTCTTTCCCAAGATTTCACCCAATTAACGAGTTTTTGAATTGCATCTTTGTTTCCAACAACCTCGCTCAAAGATTTTGGTTTATGCTTAACGGTCCAAGCGGCATACAAGCCTTTTACACCTAGCTTGCCATTCTCATCTCATAACCAGTTTCAACAAGTCTAGCTAGTAAAGCGCTTAACTGAACTTCTTCGTCGGCTCCTTGCACAAGTCTATAATCTATTTCGCCTATAGCATCAGCCAGTTTTATCTTCCAAGGTTCTGGGATTTCTGCCCTAAAGATTTCTGTGTGAATTTGTCTTATTATGTCGCTTCCCGCTACTCCATATTTCTGAATCATATTGCGCAATTGTTTTCGTGCTTCTATAAAGTCTCCTTTCATGGCTGTTTCTATCATTTTTTGCACGTCAGCTGGGTGTGCCCGTCCAGCAATGGAATAAACAGTTTTAGCGTCTATTGGTTTGTTGAATGATGATGCCGCCTGAAGCGTGTTTATGGCTTTTCTAAGGTCTCCGCCGCAAACTTCGAAAATTGCGTCTAAACCTTCCTTCAAAAGTGTTACATTCTCTTTTTCCGCTATAAACTGTAAATACCTATCATGTTCCTCTCTTGGAAGAAACGTAAATCGAAAAGGTGCACATCTAGACTGTATGGGTTCTATTATTTTTCCGCTATAGTTTGCGCAGAGAATGAAACGGCAGGTTTCCGTGTAACGCTCCATAGTTCGTCTTAAAGCCTGCTGGGCGTCAGCAGTCATGTTATCGGCTTCGTCCAGAATCATTATTTTAAATGGAATTTCGCCAACTGACCGCACTCTGGCAAAGGTTTTTACAGTTTCCCTAACCACGTTTATTCCTCTTTCATCGCTTGCGTTCAACTCCATAATAAACTCTCGATAGCCATCTCCGTAAAGGTCTCTAGCTAAACAAAGGGCTGCAGTGGTTTTTCCAGTGCCTGGAGGACCAGCGAAAATGCAGTGGGGGACGTTTCTTGTTTCAACAAAGTTTTTTAGACGTTCAACTATCTCTTTCTGATTTACCATTTCGTCAAGGCTTTTTGGCCTGTATTTTTCAGCCCACATCTCAAAACTCAACAGTAAAACCTCTATTGTTTTATTAGCTGTGCGAAAGCACTATAATAATTAACTGTGTTATTTTACTATTTCTCATCTTGTTAAATAGGTAAAAGTTTGGTTTTTGTTGTTAAAAAGAGAAGAAGTTAGATGCGGCCTAGAGCTCGCATCGCGTCTACAATTTTCTTAACTGCTGTAACATATGCAGCTGTTCGCATATCTATTTGGTGTTGCTGTGCAGTTTGGTAGACATCTTTGAAGGCTTTTGTCATTGCTTGTTTAAGTTTTTCGTCAACTTCTTCGTCGCTCCAGTAGTATCCCATGCGGTTTTGAACCCATTCGAAATAGCTTACCGTGACGCCTCCCGCATTAGCTAGAACATCTGGAACTATTTTGACACCTTTTTCATGCAGTATTTTGTCTGCTTCAGGGGTTGTTGGCCCGTTGGCCTCTTCAACTATAAGCTTTGCTTTAACGCCGTCAACATTCTCTTTTGTTATTTGATTTTCTAGGGCTGCTGGAATAAGTATATCGCAGTCCACTGTAATTGGGTCAATAGCGCTCAGTTCTTTGCTTCCAGGAAAACCTTTCACAGTGCGTGTTTTATCTTTGAATTCTGCAAGCGCAATAGGGTTCATACCTTCCGGATTATATGCGCCACCCGTAGAATCGCTCACTGCCACGATTTTGCAGCCTAATTCATGAAGGTACCTAGCTATCGGTCGTGCCACATTGCCGTATCCTTGTATGGAAACGCGTGCCCCTCTTAAGGGTATGTTGAAGGCTTTAGCAGCTTCCAGTGTAGCAAAGAATGCTCCACGACCAGTAGCAGTTCCTCTTCCTCTTGAACCACCTATGCTTAAGGGTTTAGCGGTTATCACTCCAGGAACAGTTTTCCCGACAATCTTGTAGTATTCATCAGCAAACCATCCCATAATCTGAGCGTTTGTGCCCACATCAGGCGCAGGAACATCCTGGTCCGGTCCAATGAACTTCGCTATCGCAGCTGCATAGCCTCTTGTTAGCCGTTCAAGTTCACCCTGTGACATTTCCTTCGGGTTACATGTAATTCCGCCTTTGCCACCGCCATAAGGAACGCCCACAACAGCATTTTTTATAGCCATCCAATATGCTAGGGATTTAACTTCGTCTAGACATACTCTAGGATGATAACGAATGCCACCTTTTGCTGGACCCCTTGCAGTATTATGTTGCACACGATAGCCAGTGAAAACCTTCGTTTTCCCATCATCCATCTTCACAGGGATGGAAACAATCAGTATTCGCTCTGGACTGCTTAAGGCCTCTATAACATCGGATTCCAAATTCAGTACAGCTGCCGCCTTTTTTAGCGTTTTCAACGCTTCTTCGTAAAGGCTTGTTTTTTGCTCAGACATATTTTACACCTTTACGTTTGTAAACTATGAGGATACATTAAAACCATCCAGTTATTAAGCCTTTCTTGTCTACACAATTAAATTTGAAGATAAAAGTGGAAAACGTTTAACGACGTTTATTCAATAACGGAAAAGAAGAAAGCGACATGCGAATGGTCGCATTAATGGTTTAGGTGGGACGAGTAGCAGGCGCAATAAAAACGCTTGGGCTATGGCCCTAACAAAACTCAGTGCTTTCCTTTTTAAGGTAAACAACGGGCAGCCCAGCAGCATTTAATTGCTTAAATTTTTTAATCTAAATTTTTAAACTAGCGACCTTATATTTGTTCTAGAGTAGCTACCTTTATAATGGGAGAAGGAAACGAATGCTAGAAGCATTAACAGAGAAACTTAACAATGTTGATTTCGATTTTGAACATTCACTTGTAAAAGTTATCGCCAACAGAAATTGCCCAGAAATTAAACTAGCTGGGCTAAACGTTGGCCCTTTTGAGGAAGGAAACGAATATGAAATACAATTTTGGATAGCTGAAAAGCTGAAAAAGGCTGGAATAGTGCGCTTTCGGGAAGACGAACGTTTAGACGCAAACAAAATCTATAAAATCCACTGGACAGAACGCGTGCAAACAACAAATCAAATATCAAAACTGCCAGAAAATTTCTATCCAAAACTTAAGAGATATTTGAAAGAGCTTAAGGAAGAAGCCACTAAAAACCCGGAGAAAATAAGGGAATATGAGAAAATTAGGCATTTTGTAAGAGATATAGTGAATTTAAGACTGAAAAAGATTGTTTCCCTCGCATCTGCCCCAGCTCAAACCGAACAAATGTTAAAGAATTTTACTGAAGAAGAACGTTTTTTGTATGACAGATTATACACACTTATTAAAGAATGGAAAACAAAATTATTGGAACTTAAGGAAGGAAAGAAAGAATGACGGAAGAATTGGAAGCTATCGACCCGCAGGAACATTTTCAAGAATTTTTCAAAACTGAAAAATATAGGAAAAAAATAGCGCAGATGGCAATAGCTAACAGCAAATCATTAACAGTCGCCTTTGAAGACTTGCTAACCTTTGACCAAAAACTCGCTGAAAAACTTCTAGAAGAGCCTGACGAATACTTAAAGTACGCTAACAATGCAGCTTATGACCAGCTTCGAATAGAAGACCCAGAATATGCAGAAAAAATAGCGAGAAAAGCGGAAAAGGTCGCTGTTAGAATAGTAAGATTGTGGCGAGCCACCCATTTACGCAAACTGGGTTCAGACCATATTGGCAAGCTTGTCATGGTTGAAGGAATCGTTGTCCGCTCAACGCCAGTACGTCCCATGGTAATGCAGGCAGCCTTCAAATGCAAAAGATGCGGAGAAATCACCCGCATAAACCAAACTGGACAGTTTTTAAGAGCCCCCTTTGCGTGCAGCAACCCAACATGTAGATCAAAAGGTCCCTTCGATTTTGTACAAGAAGAATCCACGTTCATAGACTCTCAAGACCTTCGAATGCAAGAAAGACCAGAAGACCTTCCGCCGGGACAGCTTCCTAGAACGTTGCACGTAAAGCTTGTGGGAAGCGAAATAGTTGACGTTGCACGACCCGGTGACCATGTATCTATAGTGGGGATTGTACGTGCAGTATCGCCCACATTGCCTAGAGTTGGGAAACTCCGCACTTTCGTCTTACATTTAGAGGCTAACTCAATAGAAGTTTTGGGTAAAGAACCGGAAATCGCTATTCCATCGCCAGAAGAAGAAGAGAAAATCCTTGAACTGGCAAAAGACCCGTGGATACATCGAAAAATCAAAGACTCTATCGCGCCGTCGATTTACGGTTATGACCATATAAAAGAGGCAATAATGTACCTTCTTTTCGGTGGTGTGCCAAAGAACCTTCCAGACATAACAATAAGGGGAGAAATAAACACTCTGTTAATAGGCGACCCAGGAACAGCAAAATCACAACTTCTTCAATATGTAGCGAGAGTTGCACCTCGCGGATTATATACTTCTGGAAGAGGGACAACAGCTGCTGGTTTGACAGCGGCTGTTATTCGCGAAAAAGGCGGTGGAATGACCCTTGAGGCTGGAGCTTTGGTGCTTGCTGATAAGGGCATCGCTTGCATTGATGAGATGGACAAGATGCGGCAAGAAGACAGGGTTGCCATTCACGAGGCCATGGAACAACACACTGTCTCGGTTGCCAAAGGTGGAATCGTGGCAACCCTCAACGCTAGAACTGCCATACTTGCAGCAGCCAACCCAGCTCTTGGAAGATACGAACCTCACCGCACAGTAACAGAAAACATTTCCTTGCCAGTAACAATACTTTCAAGATTCGACCTAATTTTCGTTTTAAGAGATGTGCCGAACAAAGAAACAGACAGTAAAATGTCAGAACACATTTTGGAAATGCATAGAAAAGGGCTAAGCCCCGTAGAACCTCCAATACCCTTAGAACTACTACGCAAATACATAAGCTACGCTAGAGGAATCAAACCTGTTCTAACCCCAGAAGCGTTACAACGTTTAAGAGACTTTTATTTGGCTATGCGTTCAGTCAGTGAAACAGAAGACTCGCCAGTAGCAATAACTGCTCGTCAACTGGAATCTCTTGTAAGAATAGCAGAAGCTAGAGCCCGTGCAGCCCTTAGAAAAGAGGTTACTGCGGAAGATGCGGAGGCAGCCATCAATTTAATGAAGAGGTCTCTTAAAGAAGTGGGAATTGATGTGTCTTCAGAGAAATATGACATAGACTTGATAATGACTGGAAAACCGAAAAGCGTGAGAGACAAGCTCCATGTAGTTATTTCAACACTGCTGGAAATAGAGAAAGAAACGGGAATCGTTGAAAGAACAGCGCTCTTAAATGAGTTGGAGGCTAGGTATAAGATTCCAAAAGTAGAAGCAGACCGCCTTATAAATCAGCTACTCCGCGAAGGAACAATTTACGAACCAAGAGAAGGATATCTAAAGAAAACCTAGAGTTTCAGTAAGATTAAAGAAAAAGCGTGTTTACTGGGCTGCTTCGACGTTAGCCTCTTTATAGTACTGTGCATTAGCGGTGAACACTGTTACGCCCACGGTTACTCCGATGTCGCTAACAGAGATGTGGTCGGGGTTTGTAATGTATACTATCATGCTCCAGCCAGACTTCAGAATAAGGTCATCGCTAGCCACAGTAAGAGCATAATCGCTTGTAGATCCACCTACACTTGCGTTCATTCCAGTTAACGTTCCATCAGTATTTGGGGTAACGTAGCCAAGGTCTCCATTTATAGTATCAGTAGTTTTATTGTAATAGATTGTGTCCCAGCTGCATTCTTGCCCTCTGACAGAGATTTTATCTATAACTATGTCTCGTCCACCCGTGTTAATTATCAAGAAAGCCGTTTCAGCAAAGTTCGTGCCATTATGCCACGTGTGCAACTTGAAAAGCTGAATGCTTTCTTCCTGTACCCTTGTGGTTGTCACGTTTATGGCGTAGAATGTTACCACAGTTGCCAGTAGCACTGAAACTACTAAAATTATGAGTGTTGTTACAACTACGCTTAATCCTGTCTTATTTTTAAATATTTTCATATATTTACTCCAGCCTGACGTTTTTGAGAATTAATGGATAGAGAAATGTAATAGTGTTTGTATGTGAAGGAGAGTAACGCAAACTAACAATTTTTATTCAAATATTTTATCAAAATTTAAAAACTTACAGAAGTATTCCAATTACAGCTTAACACTCTATTTGTAAGTTTTAAACAAATGTTAAAAGATGTTTACTTCTAGTAAAATGAGAAATGTGGACTCGCATGAAAACGGTAATGGTTGTTGTTGGTACGAGACCTGAAATAATAAAAATGGCACCAGTCATTAGGGCGCTGCAGAAAAACAGAATACCTTTAACATTTGTCCACTGCGGTCAACATTACGATTACAACATGTCCCAACAATTCATTGAAGAACTCAACCTTCCATCCCCAGACTACGGTTACAAAGTTAAAGCCTACTCACAAGGAGCGCAAACAGCGCGTATAATAGCACAAATGGAAAAGTTGCTGAAGAAAACTTCGCCCTCCCTTGTTTTAGTGGAAGGAGACACTAATGGGGTGTTAGCAACAGCTCTTGCCGCAGTTAAACTGGGAATACTTGTGGGACACGTTGAAGCTGGATTAAGAAGCTTCGACCTACGCATGCCAGAAGAACACAACAGACGATTAACAGACCATGTTTCAACATACTTGTTCGCTCCCACGCCAACAGCAGAAAACAACTTGAAGAAAGAGGCGGTATGGGGGAAAATCTACGTTACCGGCAACACAGTAATAGACGCGGTTTTGCAGCATCTTCCATTAGCAGAACAAAAATCTAAAATATTAGAAAAAGTGGGTTTCAGCAAATTTGCTTTGGTAACTGCCCACAGAGCAGAAAATGTAGATGATATTGTTGTTCTCAAAAATTTTCTGGAAGCCTTCGATGAAGCCCCTATCCCAGTGGTTTATCCAATGCACCCACGCACAAAAAAGAGACTGCGCCAGAACAGAATTTACTCAAAAATTAAAAAATCTAAAAACATACAAATCTTACCGCCAGTAGGCTACCTAGACTTTCTCGTTTTAATGAAAAAATGCGAATTAATAGTTACAGATTCTGGCGGAATACAGGAAGAGGCAACTGCTCCGTGTATAAGAAAGCCCGTATTAGTTACTCGACTTTCCACAGAACGCCCCGAAGCTGTGGAAGCTGGTTTCGCAAAAGTTGTTGGAATAGAAAAAAGAGACATTCTAAAAGCTATTGAAACCGCCTTGAAAAATAGACGAAAATTGCCACAAAAATCGCCCTACGGAGATGGACACGCTGCAGAAAAAATAGTAGAGATAATAAAAATGGAACTATCTTTTTAGGAAATATACACGGTTTTTTTATCTTCTTCTTTTCGAATTTCCTCAGCTTGCAAAGCCCTTTTCTCCTCTATCTTCTGCAACCGTAAAACTGCCTTCTCAGCCTTAGCAATTTCCTCATCTAAACCATCTAAATCAACATCCAAATTTAACATGTTTTTTAAGACTTCAAGAACACTTTTTGCAGCTTTTGGGTCAGGCAAATATCCGCGTGTCTCGCCTAAAAGGCAAAGCGCACCAATTTTCTTGAAACGAGCCAAACCCAAAAGCAAGCCTGCAGTTCCTACAATAGGGCTTCCAGAAGGGCTTAATATGGCATTGGCTTTCAACGCTTTGTTCAAAATTTCAGAACTGGTAGCTGCAGCTATCACTTTGGGCTTGTCTTTTGCTTCCGCTCTGTAACCACCCACCGTAACAATCAATTCTACATTCCTCTTTTCAGCAAAATCCAAAATAACATCGGAAATTTCATATTGCCCCTCAATCGTCTGTGCTTGACTATCACCAGTGAAAAATATAAAATCATTATTTTGATTTTTATTTTTCCAAAAATAGAACACTCCACGAAGAAGCCTAACACTTCCTTTCTTATTAACAAGAACAAAATACGGAAAATGCGGCGAATAAAGATAAGCAAATTTTTCGGCTTTCAACTGCTTAATCAAATAGCGTAAGGCAATCTTCCCGACTAACCCCAAACCTGGAAGACCCTCAATTAAAATCGGATTGTCTAATTCAACTTCAAAAAGTTCTTTAATCACAGTCTTTTTCAAACTTTACGTTCCTCCTGCTTTAAAGCCATTCTATAGTTTAGATATTTGTCATCAGGCGAAAATTTCGGCGGATGCGGCACACTTACTTTTCCGCCACAATATGGACACTTGTCTTTTTTCAAAGTGTAGCTTCCGCATTTTTTACATTTCCTCAGAAGCCAAACCATTACTTCTACCTCTTGAATACTCCTTGTCCACCAGACTTAACAACACTGGAAACCACGTCATCAGCGACTTTCTGCAACACTTTCTCTGCAAGCTTATAATTTTCCGCTGAAACTTCAATGCAATATCTAGGTGCAGCCACCACGTAAAATCGAAGTTTTACACTTCGCGTTTTCTCAGCTTTTCTGGCATTGGAAAAAGCTTCTTTGATAACTTTTACACCGTTGGGCTTCATACAACGAAGTTCAACTATTCCTTTCACCTTAACCATCGGTACACGTATCCGTTCTTTCGCAACCTCTGCAATAGCATTCGCCAGTTCTTCGGGTACACCCTTTTTTGTTAAAACTTCCACACCTTCTTTCAAGACCTTCTCAAAACCTTCATATAACCCATATTCTTTCTCCATTAACGCTCCAGCTTTCTCGTAAACCTCTTCAAAAGAAAGACCAGTTTTTTCTGCAACGCTGCGAAGCAAGGCTTCAGCCTTTCTCTCTCTTTTCCAAGACATGATTTTTTCGATTCTTTCCCTTTTATTAACCCGTCTCAAGGATAAGTCGATATGTCCTTTCTCAACATCAACTCGCAAAACTTTCAAAACAACTTTTTGTCCTTCCCGAACAAAATCGCGGATATTACGAATCCAAGAAGAAGAAACTTCAGAAATGTGCAGTAAACCCCGTTTACCGAACTCGTCCAAGTTCACATAAGCACCGTAATCAGTAACAGACTCCACCGTAGCCAAAACCAGATCGCCAGCTTCTGGCCATTCCTGCTTTTTAATTGCCATTACAGTTTTCATCCCTTATTCAAAAACTGCAACTATTTCTCCTTTAATCTTCGCTCTTCCACCAGCAGGCTCTGCAAGTTGCGTTCCGCAAACATTACAGTTAACTCTGTTCGCAGCATGGCTAAAAATTATCTGTTCATTACCACACTTCAGACATTTAACTCTAAGAAATCTGCTTCGAGGTTTAGGAATAAGCTTCTCCCATTCAGCCATATTGCAACATCCCTTCTTAGACTATTGCCAACTTTCTTAAGCGTACGCCGTCCTTATGTCTAGTATAACCGCAAACCTTACACTTAAGCTTCAAGGTCTGCTTCTTAGTAGTCTTCGAAAATTCCCTTTGAAGAGGATACTTTTGCCCGCCATAACCTTTTTTCTCCCGTTTATGGTGGCGCTCACCTTTGGCCAAAGCTCTACGCTTTCCAGCCTTGTAAAGCGACACAGTGTGAAGTTGGTGCTTTTTACACCTTGGACAGTACGTCCTTATCTCTTTTGGCACATCCACTCTTACCACGACCAGCTCTGCATAAAGAAAACAAACATACTCTTATATTTTTCCAATATTCAGCTGGAATATAGTGAGAAATGGATAATAGAAACAGTAATTATCATAAGAGGAGTTTGAATAAAGAACAAAGTGTGTGTAAATATCATGCTACTATCTAACAAAAATATAAATTCAATAATAAAACTGCTGCTAATGCTTTCTTTCATAACCCCAATTTTGATATTGTACGTGTATCAATACGATGCTTTTCCGCCTTACCCATATTACTATGATCCAGATGCAAACAGTTTTGAAGTTTTATGGAAGGGTAGGACATTCTACATTTTCTTTTTATGGATTTTTACATTAGAGCTTATATTAAGTTGGGAAGAACTGGAAGTAATAAATCTTAGCACAAAATCCATAAGAACATTTCTTTTAATCATAGCATTGATACTTCCCACATTGTATGTAGTAAAGGCAAATTTTTATGGACTAAACAGAGGAATTGTGGATTTAATCTACAGTTATGGCATAAAACCAGGCTGCGATTGGATGCCTCTTGCAATGGAATACTTGGTTTTGACAATTCTTTTTGCATTGGTACTCGTCATAACATATGGAGTGAGTGGTATAGCAAAAATGTCTATGTCTATAATTTTACTAGGAACTATTGGACTGATATACACCATAGACAACATATACCCAGAAGGCAATTTTACACCATTTCAAGCTCTTATCCCAATTACAGCACTACTTGCAACAAATTTTCTCCAAATAATAGGATATAAAGTGATATGGCTGGGCACAACCAATGGAATGCCAGACTATGTAGTTGCAGATCCTGTTGGAGGGGGCTCCATAGAATTTTTAATTGGTTGGCCATGCTCCGGCATTGAAAGTCTTTTAATATATGCTCTAACGATTCCGTTGTTTTTAAGAAATAGCAATATTCCACGCAAGCAGCAGATAGTTTATTTTCTGTTTGGTGCCGCGGTAACTTATTTCATCAACATAATAAGGATAATGTTAATCGTCATGGTTGGGATAAACGAGGGAAGCATTGCTTTCCAACGATTTCATGATTTTTATGGACCATTACTTCCAATTAGTTGGATTATAGCATATCCTTTAATAATTATTGGAACTCGAGCTATCTGGAGAAAAATCAGAAAAAAGCACACGTGATTAACTAATTTCAACCTTTCCAGCGAGATCCCTGTTAATCAATATTTTGGCATTATCATCAGGCACAGAGGCTACATCCTCAGCTTTGAATGGACCGTATGTTTTCATATCTGCGCCCACTATAGCTGGAACTGGTTTAAAAAAACGCAAAACAATTCTTCTGTGCTTCTGCTTAAGGTCAATACTTGACAAGTGTCCTTGAAGAACATCATTAACAAAATTACAGAAAGATTCGTTAATTGTAAAGAGATTCTTGTAAAATTTTTCTTCCTCTCGTGTCAACAAATTGCTGGTGATCTTCTTACCTTCCACGGTGTATGCAATTAATTTTGTGTAACGCGCATTAAGTATTTTGAAAGTCATGAATTTAACATTATGCATTTCTCTTGAAAGAAGTGATGCCTTAACCGTTCGTTTGTCAAGCATGCGGTGCTCTTCTCTAAGTTTTTTGAAATAGTCAACTATTCTTGTATAGAAATCCTCGGGAAGCCTTGTCAATTCTTTGCTTTCTAACTCTTGCTTCCATATTTTATAAAGTTCACTGTACATACAAATCCCCTCTCATCGTAGTTCATTAGTTCTTAAGAGTTGGCGCCACATCTGATAACCATCATACAGTCCTTTAAATATATATGACGCTAATAACGGGTTAACTCTAATCTTAATTCCAGATTTTAAAACATAATCCCTTGGTGGGAAGAACATCCGATAAAAAAAGAGGGGAAACCTTGTCCTAAATCTTGGAAACAAATTTTTTAGGTAAAAATAAACGTGATTACGGGCATACCAATAAAACCAATCATTACCTGCATTTTTCCCTTTAAATTTATGCCAAACTATGGCACTTGGATGAAAGATCAACTTATATCCAAGGCTTTTTACACGCAAACATAAATCAGTATCATCTCTGTAACCTGTACCGCCAAAATTTTCGTCGAATCCTCCTACTCTGAGAAGTAAATCACGTCTAAACGACATGTTACAACCAATAAAAGAATCAACTTCGATTGGATTCCTCAAGGGTAAGTCAAAATTCCCAATTACAAGTCCGCTTTTTGAGACTTTCCCAACAACGCCAGTACTTATCTTAACATAAAACCTTCTATTCTGCCCATAAGGTATAACCCTTCCACCTACACCTCCAACACTTTCATTTAAATAAGGTTCTAAAAGGCGACGTAGCCAACTATTATGAACAATAACATCATCATCCAAGAAGGCAACAATGTCCCCACAAGCTACAGAAAGACCAATGTTTCGCGCACGTTGCCTATTTCTTTCAATTATGGAAATATATTTGATAGGAAAGTACTCTTTTAACATTGGAGTTTTATCTGACGAGTTGCTATCAACTACTATAACTTCATGCACTTTATCTTTTAAGTTAAAAATAGAAGATAGACAATCCTTCAAATCTGCAAACCTATTATACGTAGCGATTATAATCGAAACCTTATTTTCAAACATACTTTACCACAAACTTACTCAACAACCTTAGCTCTATCTTTACACACTAGAAAAACTGCCGCTGCAGTAGGCAACTCAACTCGCTGATTTATGTAAGGGCCAAATACTTCACTACCAATTCTGAAAGCTGGAGCACTAAAAACAAAAACTCTTAATGCTCCTTTTCTAAAGGCAATACCATGTTTAAATGGATCAAAATCATCCATAGCAGATAGGGGAAAACCAACTTTCTTGAGACCAGTTTTAGAGTTTAAAGTGCCAGGTAAGCGAATCAAACGGTGAATGTCGGTTGTAACAACTGTATCAATTTTGGCTGACTGCACCTTTACAATATGTTCAACGATTTTCTTCCACGTTTTTACCCCCACATTCTTAATAAGACCTAATTCTCCTTTCTCGGATAATGTTTTAAGAATCAAATCTTTATTCGAAAAAATCGACTGCCCAATATTCGCTTTAATCCCTAATTTCTTAAAGTCTTCAGCCTTCGCATTAAAAATAAAATTTAGCAATCCAGACACAAGACGCTTACGCCAACCAGAAATATTTAAAAACGTAGAATGAAAATGTTTCTTACTTTTTCCCTTGTATAAACCATAAAAAGCTACGTCAAATCCTAAACCGGAAACATAATCAACAATTTCCTTACGAGATACGCTATCAAGTGCTCTAATCGCTTGGCTTTCCACATGCACATGGTAACCTCGATGGCCAGAAAAAAATACTTGTATCTCCTTATCTGACAAGCCGAAATCTTGTATCAGCATATCTAAAAGTTTAGTAGCTTCCTTCTTAGCAGTTTCTAAACACACCTCACAAGGCCATGTTTTAGTCTCAAATTTTGCTTTTCCACAGACTGGACATTTTTCGGGTGTTATACCTTTACCTGAAAAACCGCAACCAATGCAGGTCCATTCATCGTGGGTTTTGCCGCATGGAGTTGGTATGTGGTCGGCGTCGATGTCGAAAATTAAATCGGCACCTAACCAACCCTTCGCATCCATATTAGCTTGTGGATTCTCATAATAAGCACAAGAATAATAAGCATCTGCAGGAACAAATTCTCTCAAAAAATTGAACAATTCGTTTTTGTTTAAGAAAGATTTGTGACGTATCATAACATTGTCGAATGATAAAAAGCCGAACTCTCTTTTGTTCATCATAGAAGGAGAAATTACATCAAGATTTTTAGATGCGTAATAGTCACGAAATAGTTGGTTAACAATGAACTTTGAATGCACTTTTATAACCCCTGACATTTTCATTCTCTAATTAATTATAAAAGTTCTCTACAGATCCAAAAATAACACTTAAAGGGGATCATATCAAGCACTAACGTTTCCAAGAGAAGATTGATAGAGGAAATTCTTCGAAATTATCTTTGCCGGGATATTGCCACATTAAGCAAAACATGGCATTCCCTTCGGTTTCAAAATAAAAAATGAGAATTTCATGCCATCCACTGTCTAACAGTAATTCAAATGTATTAGTGTTATTTAATGGTGCGTAAGAATTAAAGACCAAAGACCCATCAACATAAACCATCGCACCATCATCAGCATCCACTGTAAAATTGTAAAAACCAGCAGACTCTACCTTAAAATATCCTCTTATAAAAGCTGAAAAATGATCTCGTTTTATTGTAGGAAATGGTGATTTATAACCGAAACTAAAAGATGGTGAAAGAACTATGGAAGAAACATTTGGTACACTGTTAGCATATAGAAATTCTGAACTAAGAACTCTAGGTGAATCTTCCCACGGTGGTTTCCAGAATAAAAACATTGATTCGCTTTTGCCCGTTATTACGTATTCAAACTTTAGAGAGTGGAAACCAAAACTCAGCATGGTTTTTGCAGATGTATTCTCATAATCTAAAATCGTATTGTTATCAATGCAAAGTTTTCGAGAACCCATGGAGTCAGATAAAACATAAAAAGAGTAATTGCCTTCTACTGGAATGAACAGTTGACCGCTCCAAGCAACCCTAAGCTCAACTTCCCCAATGTAAGGATTTAAAGTCTGGAGTAATGCATCAGAAACGGAAATGTTGAGGGTTATCCCTTTTAAAAGTTCATTCTCATTTGATGATGAACCGTTGTAAACGGTCATCGCAAGACCTTGGTTATACAAGCTTATGTTTAGACCGTTTTCAAAAAAGTATAAGGGGTCATCCTTATACCCTTTTTTAAGTAGCCAAACATAATCAGTTGAGCTCATAATGCCAAAAGTTCCGTTTTCTATCAATGTAGCTGTGAAATTTTCTAAATTGTCAAGATACCATTCAGAGGTGGTGTCAATAAGTATGTAGTCCACGGAAACATTTTGCAAAAAGAAATCGACAGCACTAAAACTAGTGTTTGAGATTAATGGTTCCCACATAACATACGAATTCATCTTCCTGCTTAAATGTGGGAAAATATCGTTTTGAGTTATAACTGCTGCTTCTTGAGGAACACAATCTATAAATGTATTCAAAACCGTGCGGTGTTCAAAGTTGCGCGAACTTAGCTTTGTTGAAAAATTCTCTATATAAGGCTTTTGAATAGACAAAGTGTAACTAAATATAATCAAAAGTGCATAAGACAACACAAGTATTTTTTTCCCTGTACCCTTAAAAAAATAATTGAAGTATCGTAACTGCATGATTTTGTTACCTCTAAGTCTTGAACTGAAAAATGAAAGGAATCTTTTGCCGCCAAGAACTGCTGAAATAAAAATAAAAGGCGTTACAAACGCTACATAATGGTTGCCTATAGCTGTATAGTACGGCGGGTAATTAGACAAGAACGCGATTAAAAACCATGGTAAGCTTATCGAAAATGATGGAAGATCAAAAAGTGAAAGAAACGCTACTGGTGACAAAATCCCAATAAGGTACAGAATTTTTTCGCCAAAAGGAGAAAATAAACATTGTAGTGTCCTTATCGGATTGCTTACCAAATTCCAAAGTAACCCCAAAGGATTGTGTACGGGGTCTCCAAATTCTTGCCAATTCGGATGTGGAGGTACGGTGGGATTGAAAAAGAACATTACCTTTCTGGAAATTATATACCACACAACCCCGAGAATAATCGTGAAAATCGAAAAAATCAAAGTTTTGTTTAATAGAATATTGAAATCTAATGATCCGCATGAAGATCTGTTCTCCTTCCATACAACCCATAAGCCATACAAACCAAAGAAAATAACAAGGAAAGGAACGAACTCTATTACAGAGAGAGACAAGATTATGAAAAGAAGACATTTAGGAAAATCTTTTTTATTGAAATAATAAAAAGCACAGAAAAAGAACAATGGCAAAAATGCTTGCGCATGAAAGTCGAAAAGATAAACACCAAGTAAAGGTGGATAAACTAGATACAAGATAGAAAATACAAAAGCATATTTCGGGTTATTGGTTTCATTTAACCCTATTAAATAAAGCGGAAACGCCGCAAAAGCCAAAACGAATGATTGAAGAATCAATAATGTCGCTGTGCTTTGGAAAAGCCAATACAATGGAAGTACTAAAAAGAGGACTGGAGAAAAATGAATGCCAAAAAAGCATCCATTTGGGTTTATTGGTAACTCAACGGTATACCAAAAGAATTTTCCATTGACCGTGGACCATATGACCTGCTCATAAATACCTAAATCCCAAGCTGTTGACAAAAAGAGTTCATGCTTTAGGATAGAGATATACGACATTAAAGTTGCATATCCCAGAATTGATAGGAACAACGATACTAAAAATTTATTCAAAAAAAAGTAACTTCGGATTTTTTTTATCAATGTTGCCATAGCTTTCAACCTAGTATAGTTTAATAGTTACACGCTTTAATTGTTTATTTAAACTATATTGGTGCGACAGCGTTAGAATGCAAAGGCAAATTAAATTTACTAATACAACAAGAAATATTAAAAGAATAACGGGTGTGCCTTTTATTGAAAAAACTGACCATAATCTGTGATCCCTTAACTAGCGATTTAGGTCCTACCCGCCCGCCAGTGTTAATAGCGAAAGAATTGAGGAAATATGATTACGAAATAAGTTTGATGACCATCACTATAAACGAAAAACTACAAGAAAACTTGGATTCGCACAAGATAAAGGTTTTTTCAGCTGGAAGCAAGACTTTCTTCAAAAGCGATTCATTAACATGGTTTTACTTTTGGACTAGAGAGGGAATATTCGAATCAATCTCGAGAAAAATGAGAAATCTCAAGCCAAAACATGAAGGAGTTGTTCTGAATTTTTCAAATATGATAGTCTTGCCATCACACATTTGGTATGCACAAGGACCACCAACTGTTTTGATAGACAATATTAAAGATTATTTAACACCACATTACAAGATGTTCTACGCGTTAACATCGCATTTCTTGCGAAAGATAGACTACAAAACGACTCAAAAATTTTCCGAAATATCAGAGAAAGTGTTTACAAACTCCAAATATCTTGCTCACCTTTATAAAAGGTGGGGGGTAGAAGTCAACACAGTTATCTACCCGCCTTTGGATTGTCAAAAATTTAAGCCGACAACCGCTTCACCGAGTGAAGAGTATGTAGTAACATATTTTGGCAAAGAAACCGATTTCAGAGCCATTCAAAAGGCGTTGAATAATGGAATTAAAATAAAGGCTTTCGGAGGAAAAATTGCAACGGCACCAAAAGTTATGCTAAAACATCCAAACCTAGCATTTTTGGGTAGGATTAGCGATTCTCAACTTATCGATCTCTATTCCAACGCTCTCTTCACTTTCTTCCCTTTCATAGAGGAACCTTTTGGGTATATCCCAATAGAAAGCATGGCTTGCGGTACACCAGTTATAACGTTTGATAAGCAAGGTCCAAGAGAAACCGTTGTTAACAAGGTAACAGGGTGGCTTGCAAATAATGAACATGAAATGATAGACATTGCTTTGAGGATATGGAATGAAGGTTATCCCAAAAAAATTAGGAGTAACTGCCGCCAAAAATCTCTAGAATTTGATGTTAGCCTAATAGTTAAGAGATGGTTGAGTGAGATTACAAATATCTGAATTGCTATTAGGTGTTTATTTCGTCACGTTTTGAGCGAATTGTAAAATTAGAAACGTCTTGTGAAATTGTGTACGAAAGGTAAGGTTTGTGCTTGTTAAAATAGACACGTTTGGAAACGCTGAAAAAATCTTCAAATTGCGCTTTTAATATATATGAAATGAATTGTTTTATTTCGTTTAAGGTTAGTTTGGATTTTCCGAGTTTCCTATTTGCAAAAGTTATTGGGATTTCTCTCACTAATGAGCCCTTTTTTACGGCTTGTCTGACAGTTTCTATTTGTATTTCGTAAGTCTGGCTATGAAGTTCTCTTATTATTTTTTTGAGCAACCTTGTCGAGTAACATCTAAATCCGCTTGTACAATCTTTTATTCTAGCTCGAATTATTACTGAGGAAAGGCTGTTAGCTATCTTACTCAGCATTATTCTTACGGGGCTCCAATTTTCAGTCTTGCCACCAGGTAAATATCGACTACCTATTACTAAGTCATAGCCTTTTTCGGCTAAATTTAGCAGTCTTGGTATGTCCTTTGGGTTATGTGAGTAATCTGCATCCATTGTTATGATGTTTCTGGGTGGTTTTTTAAAAGATAGAAAAGTCTTAAAACCATCTGTAATTGCTGTTCCAAGACCATATTTTCCTAGTCGAGTGAAGAGGAGTATGTTTCCATATTTCTTCTGTAAATTTCGTACGATGTTCGCTGTCCCGTCGGGGCTTGAGTCATCTATAACTAAGATAGTGATATTTAAGTTTAGATTTTCGATTTCTTCTATCAGTTTTCTAATATTTGCTGCTTCGCAATAGGTCGGGAGAATTAAGCCAATTTCAGAGTTAACGCTTTTGTATCCTTCAATGTATCCATAACAATTTGTCTTTGGACTCAAACCTCCTATTTCCATAATTTCTAAGTTTGAACTGCAGGAGGAGGCTTGAGTGTTCATTTCGTTATTTTACACCTTAAATAATGTTCAGTAATCTAACACTTAATATATAAATCCTACCGCTTATTGAGTATAATTTGAAATTTTATTTTGGAAGGCTTTTTGATTTTCTTCTGTAATAGGCTAGTGGATGCCGTATTTTTTTGCATATTTCGTCTGGGTTAGTGCATACTCCATGTGTTTTTAGCGTGTCGCATTTTGGTGTGGTGTAGCGTGTTCTAGAGCCTCTTTCTCCAGCTATGTGTTCAACTTGATAGCGTGTCATTCTTTCGTTATAGTCAGAAAAGTTTTTGAATAATTCTATGACGTTTTCGCTGGGCATTCCTATGTTTACTAGAAATGATGTTAGGGTGAAGCGTCCAATGTGTGATAAGTGGCGTCCACTTGTTATTGCTTTGTAGAGGTTTTTTATGCATGGCGGAAAAGCTGCTTGCACGATTTTTTTGGGGAAGCCTTCCATTTCGGCTTTGCCTATTTTTTCTATGGACAATTGTTTTATTTTGTTGGCTAACTCTATTATTTTTGGAGGAAATTTTGGCGTGTCTTTTGCTTCTAAGCGTTTTTCAATGTGCCGTCTTACTTCTTCGCTTAGTAGCCGTGCAGCTTCGTTTCTTGTTAGGTAAACGTTTCCTTTGTAGAGAATACGGTTTACTAGTTTCCATTTTCCACTTCGCAGATGGGTTGTGTTTTTGATGAAGTCTGTGAAGTGTAATTTGAATTCATAGGGGATGTTGTCATTGTCGTTTTTTTGGATTGCCCATTCAAAATTTTGTGCGATTGCCAAGATTTTTTCTTTAGGCTCTAACTTTATATCATTGTAGGTTTGTTTTGATTCGGCTAGGGCGTATCTTTTTTTGATGAAGGAGTTTTCTGTTGCCAAAGTTAACATTATTGCCACAGGAAAAGAGAGAATTTCTATTTCTGCGTTGTGGAGTTTTCTGCTGACTAAGGCGTATAGAATTGCTTCTTCAACTCTTTCTTTGGCTCGTTCGAGAATGCTTGATAATTCTGGGGAGGTTAGGTCTTCGATTTTAAAGTTCAGTTTTCTTACGTAATCTGCTGTTTCTTTTAGAAAGGGGTATTTTGCTAGGTCGTATTTTGTAAACTTGACAGTTAGCGTTTGCATGCTGGTTTTTCACGTTATTCTGTTTCAATTCTTGGCGCTAGATAGAACGTAAGTTTTCCTTCTTTTGCTTGTTGGAAATCTATTTTTATTGGCATGTCTGTGGAAAATTCTAGTGTGGCTATGTCGGATGTGGCAGAGGCTGTTTTTATAATCTCTGAAAGGTAGCTTAGGCTGAAAGTTGCTTTAGAAGGTTCTTTAACTTCTAAATCGAGGAGCGTGTCGCTTCCTTTTTGAAGAGTTATTGTTGCACCCATAAGGTCGCCAGCTGCGTTTAAAACTAGTTTTTCTGGGTCTGCCTCAATTTTTACGTGGTCGCTTACAAGTTGAGCGTCTTCG
>Ga0190304_1000347_pt1 | contig 21939 bp, 21 predicted proteins | sample 48700712_MG_FD_161670 | JGI IMG/M metagenome (GOLD analysis project Ga0190304, IMG submission 161670) | Hydrothermal vent sediment bacterial communities from Southern Trench, Guaymas Basin, Mexico - 4870-07-1--2_MG | ecosystem: Environmental > Aquatic > Marine > Hydrothermal vents > Sediment ...
GGTAAATCTATAAGTATCTATCTCAATGAAGTCTGGCTGGGTGAAATTGATGATGATTCAATTGACGCCGGTTTTACAGCATTTGGTGGGCAGAATTATTCCAATAATGATTCTGCACAATTTACTTTATCAGAAATAACTATTGAATCTCGATCATTGGAAGTCGAGTCGCAATATCAAAGTCAGGTTAAGCGAGGAAGGGTTCCTCTTGAAAGCAGATTAAAATTTGCTAAAAGACTTTTTGAGCAGGGACAGTATTCTGCGGTTCTTGTTCAAATTAAAAAAGCTCTAAAAATTTATCCTGAAAATTATGATCTTTCTTTTCTCATGGCTATGAGTCTAAGCCGTATAGGTCTGTATGATGAGGCTTTGAAAGCTCTTGATTCCTGTTCTGAAAATATAAATCAGGATATTGTTGTGGAGAAGGCCAGTATTTTATATAGAAAAAACAGTTTGATCGAGTTAAAAGATTTTCTAAATTCCAATAACAATTTCCTTGAAAAAAATGCATTTCTTTTAAATCTTATGGGGAATACTTATGATGCATTAGGGGATTTTTCAGGATCAGTAAATTACTACAAACAATCTTGTGTTCTGGAACCGGATAATGCTGTTTTTCAATTGAATATTGCCAGATCATTGGAAAAAATACATGAAATGGAATCTGCCTTTTCTCGTTATCATAAAGCTGCTCTTTGCTTTTTCAGAGAAGAAAATTACATAGAACTTTTCAAAATTATTATAGATATGAACAGGCTTTATCCATCCAATAAAGAGGCAAGGATTCTTGAGGGTAAAGTTCTTTTTCATGAACAAAAACTGGATGAAGCTTTTAAAATATTTAAGAATTTAAAAGAAGAAAATTTAAAAGATTCAAGTGTAGATTTTTTATATGGGATAATACTTCGTGAAAGAGGGCAAAATGAAGAAGCTCTTCAGTTGTTTAAAATTTCTGCATTGAATGCTGTCGATTACTATCCCTATTGGTTCAAATATGCTGAAACTTTGTATTTGATGGGCTTACCTGCTGCGGATGAGGCTCTTACTGCAATTAATCTGGAACCGGATAATGCCTGGGCACATAATCTATTAGGATTGATTTTTTTATCGGAAAATAAATATGAATTCGCAAAAAAGAGTTTTGCAAAAGCACGTGAACTGGATATGGATTCTGTAGATATTCTTATTAATTATTCTGATGCTGTTGCAGCTGTAGATGGGATTGATAAAGCCTTATCTTTGTTTACAAATAAAACCGGATTTGCCTCAGTCCGAAATCAAATGGGAAATTTATTATATGAAAATGGAAAATATACGGAAGCCTCCGATTCTTATCAACAGGCTGTTTCTCTTGATCCTAAAAATATAGCATATAGAGAAAATCTTGCTTCTGCATTAATCAAACAGGATTATATACTTGCTGCAGAAGAGATACTTTCTGAAGTAATTGCAGAAAAACCCAGTTCATCATCATTGGAAATGATTGCCCTGGTAGCTTTTCGAAAGGGTGAATATAAGCGAGCAGATATTTCGTTTGTTGAAGCTATAAAACTGGATCCGGATAATTTCAGTATACTTCTTAATTATGGTGATTTTCTTTATACCCGTCTTAAATATAAGGAAGCCGGGGATATTGCGGAAAGAATCCTTTCTGCTCCGGATAATAAAAAAATAAGTAAAAGTATTATTGAAGCAGCAAATCTATTGACGCAGAAAGTTAAATCTGCCCTAAACAATCGATATAAATGTGATTCATGTGGAAGAGAATGGATAGTACCAAAAAATATACCAATTATTGATGTTGTTCGAATTCATGGTGAGCCCGATGGAGAATCTCCTGCAGGGAAATGTAAAAAATGTGGAAAAGTATATTGTGTTAATTGTGCCATTGAACATATTCGTGATAATCGCTTTGTTTGTCCTGACTGTGATGAATATCTGAAACTATCTGAAAATTATTTAAAATATCTTGCAATGGAATATGCAAAAGAGTAGAGCTCCTATCGGGTTCTGTGAGGGCGATATAGCTTGACAAAGCTATATCAATAAGTAATATAAACATTAGAGATATGATCTCGTGTTTGTGTATATGTATTATGCAAAGTGCCTCTAATTTTAGGATGTATTTTTTATGGCAAAAAATAAATTTTTTACAATATCATTTTTTATTCTGGCCTTTGTTTCACTGCGAATTTATGCTCAGGATATTCTTACTGCAGGACAGTTTTTCGATACCCTCTCTACTAAATATGGTGGTATTGAAGATTATGAAGCAAGGATCAGCATTATTACTGATAAAGTTTCAATGGAGGGTATTTTATTTTATAAAAGCCCAAACCTTTTAAGGATAAATTTTTCCAAACCTGAAGAGCAGGTTATCTCTGTAAACAATGATGTTTTAACTCTGCATATTCCTGACCAAAATGTTGTTATGCAGCAGACTCTTAAGAAGCACTCAAATGCTGCACTTGCTGCTATGGCAAGTAAGCAGGGTCTCGAATTATTAAAGAAAGGTTACAGCATTGCCTTTTTAAAAGGTCCTGATCCGGTTCCCCTGGATGAAGGTTCGGAAGAATTAGTTACAAAGCTTAAACTTGTATGGCGACAGACCGATGAGGGGTACCGGCAGATAGAAATGTCAATTGGTACGGATGGAATGATAAGGCGTATGAAAGGTATTACTGTAAACTATGATACTTTCCAGTTTGATTTTACCGGAATTCGAATAAATCAGAGCATTCCATTGAGCAGGTTTGAATATGAAGCGCCTCCGTCTGCCTATATAATGAATAACTTCCTCTTTGAGCCGGAACAGTAAAAATGGATCTATTTGGCGAAAGATTAAAACAATTACGGGAACAGAAAGGTTATTCTCTTGAACAGGTTTCAAGAGATACAAATATAGCAAAAAAATATTTAATTGCTTTGGAAGAAGAGAATTTATCAATTTTTCCCGGAGAACCTTATCTTATTGGTTTTTTAAAGAATTATTCTGAATATCTGGGTCTTGATCCTGATGAAATTGTAACCTTGTATAGAAATATGAAATTACAGGAACAACCTGTACCAATGACAGCACTTCTGGATAAACGTAAGCCCGGACGGTCTGTAATTATTTTAATAATAGTTCTACTTGCAGCAGTAGGAGTTGGTGCTTATTTTCTGTATGGTTATTATGTAAACAATAAAATCCTGGTCTCTGTGAAGGAACCTGCTGTTAGTGATCAAACAGAAAATAATAATATATATAGCTATAATGCGGAGACTGTTGATATAGAGGAACGATTTCCTGAAAATAGCATTGTTCATATTGTTTCCAAAGCAAATACTTACGATATTCTGGTTAAATCAGTAGGCTCAAATGCCATTTTGTCTTTGGATGGAAGTGAACTTGTTCTTAATCTGGGAGAAGAAAAATCCTTAGATCTTAATAGCGATACTGTAATGGATATTTCCCTTATCTTGAATGATATAGATATTAGAAAAAAAACTGCCTCAATCAGTATAAAAACTATTGGGAAGGAAATAGCAGAAAATACAAATAAAATTATTCCAGAAGCTGCTGTTTCCTCTCTGACCCTGAAAAATGAGGATGCTGTTGTTATCAAAGATGCAGATGCACCTGAAATTTTTGTTATAAAAGTAATCTTCCGGGGCAACGCTCTTGTCCGATATGTAGCAGATTCAGGGGATCGAATTGAAAAGTATTTTGATAAGGGGGAGTCTTTCCGTCTGGATGTAAATAAAGAATTAAAACTCTGGATATCAAATGCAGGATCATTTAATGGAAAAATTTCAGGTGTGGAAGTAAACTTTGGACGATCCGGGGAAGTGACATCTTACCTGATAAAATGGATAAAAAATTCGGATAGTGGTAAGTATGAATTAAAAATGATTCCTGTTTTATAGATATTGTGGAAAATACAAATAATAATAAAAAATTTTATCTTGAAAATTTAGGTTGTTCGAAGAATCAGGTTGATGCGGAAATTATGATCAATTCTCTTTCAAAAGAAGGTTGGAATTATGTTTCCGATTCTGATGAGGCAGAGTTGATAATTGTTAATACCTGTGGTTTTATAGAAGCAGCAAAAGAAGAATCTATTGATACTGCTATTACATTTAGAAAAAATTATCCAGGAAAAAAAATTCTTTTAACAGGGTGTTTTGCTCAAAGATATGGTGCAATGCTTCTGGATAAAATGCCGGAAATTGATGGAGTTTTTGGTAATCATAATTTACAGCTTATACCTGAGGTTGCAGAGTCTGTATTTTCGGGTGAGCGTCCTGCTGTTATTCCTTTAGAGGGATCCTCCCGTCCTGAAAGAGCAAACCTGCTGTCTTTTCCCGGATCTGCATATGTTAAAATTTCCGAAGGTTGTAATCATCGCTGTTCTTACTGTGCAATTCCTCTCATAAGAGGAAATCTTAGGTCCAGAACTATTGATGATATTCTTTTGGAAATCAAAGGTCTTTTATCTTCAGGAATTCTTGAAATAAATCTTATTGCCCAGGATCTTGCAGCATTGGGAACAGACAGGAGGGAAAAAGATTTTTTAAAGCTTATAACTAAAATATCGAAGCTGCCGGGTAAATTCTGGATACGTCTCCTGTATATCCACCCCGATTTTTTCCCTTTGGATCTGCTGGATATTGTGGCTGGAGATCAAAGAATCCTGCCTTATTTTGATATTCCTTTTCAGCATGCATCCGAATCTGTTCTTTCTGGTATGGGTCGAAAAGGATGCAGTTCGGACTACCTTAATCTGGTAGCGCGAATCCGCAGAAAAATACCTCAATCTGTTATACGTTCCACTTTTATGCTGGGTTTCCCTGGTGAGAGAGCCCCTCAGAGGAAAGAACTTCTGGATTTTCAGGTTAGAGCAAATCTTGACTGGGTTGGTATTTTTATTTATTCCAGGGAAGAGGATACCAGAGCCTATTCTATGAGAGGACGTTTCTTTCATAAATTAGCTCAATTACCTGTTTCCGGATTTAAACGAAAGCTTGAAGATGCACAGACAAAAATTACTGAAAGGCAGATGGATAGATTTATTGGTCTTGAAACTGATATTTTAATTGAAGAAAGTATAGAATCCGAATCTATGGCTCTTGGACGTGCTTACATGCATGCAGCAGAAGTTGATGGTTCTGTTGTAGTTCTTTCTGATAAAGTAATTCCGGGAGAATTTGTAAGATGCAGAATTACCGGACGAAATGGTATTGACCTGGAGGCTGTCCCTGTTAGTGAACTGTAATGATAAAAGCTTTATAAAAGCTTTAAATGAAAGTCAATACAATGCTGTTATGCAGAAAGGAAAACCGCTCCTTATACTTGCAGGAGCAGGTTCTGGCAAAACAAGGGTTATAACAACTAAAATTGCATATTTAGTATCCTGTCTTGGAGTTGATCCACGTTCTATTCTTGCTGTTACATTTACCAATAAAGCTGCCGGAGAAATGAGGGAAAGAGTTCTACAAATGGTTCCCGGTTCTGATGGTGTTATGATACGGACATTTCATTCTTTTGGAGCCTGGCTACTGCGTAGAAATTCCGGTTATCTTGGTCTCCAGCCAAGATTTTCAATTTATGATGATGATGATTCCCTTAATCTTCTCCAAGCTGTTTATAGTAATTATAAGCGAAAGGATTTAAAACCCTATGCAAAGTGGATCAGCAGGGCAAAAGATTATTGTCTTTCCCCTGATGAAGATCTTTCCTCTATTTCTTTTGATCAAAAGTTATCTGAGGTTTATAAAGCTTATGAAAAAAAAATAAGGGAAGTCGGAAGCGTGGATTTTGGCGATCTTATAATGCGTTCTGTGGAGTTGCTGCGGAATAATGATCAAATTCGAGATAGAATACAGAATAGATTTCAGGTAATACTTGTTGATGAATATCAGGATTCCAATATTGCCCAGTATGAACTATTAAAACTTCTTTATAATGGTAAAAATTATATTTGTGTTGTTGGCGATGATGATCAGTCCATTTACAGTTTCAGAGGGGCTGAAGTAAAAAATATAATTACCTTTCCCAAAAGTTTTCCAGGAGCAGAAATAATTAAATTAGAACAAAATTATCGCTCTACAGGGAATATTTTGGGAATTGCTTCTAAAGTTGTAAGTTCTAATCGGGGTAGAATTGGAAAAAATTTGTGGACTGACAAAGAAAATGGTGCAAAGGGTGTTGTGAAAATAGTTGAAAACCAGCAAAAAGAGGCACAGTATTGTGCTTCGCTTTTGAAAGATGGCAATCTTGACGGGACAGCAATACTTTACAGGACAAATGCTCAGTCTTTAAGTTTTGAATCATACTTTCTTAATCATAAAATACCTTACAAGATTGTAGGATCTCTAAAATTTTATGACAGAGAGGAAATTAAAGACGTAACAGCCCTGTTTTCTTTGTTTCTTAACCCCTTCGATGAAATTGCCTTTAGGAGGATAATAAATAAACCGTCTAAAGGGATTGGAAAAGTTTCATTAAATAAAATAATTGATAGAAGTATAAATGATTCCTGCAGTTTAATTGAGGGATGTAAAAGAGTACTTAATCAATTATCATCCAAAGCGGCAGAAGGGTTGGAAAAATTTGTAGTTCTCTTCGAAAAACTTGATAATATATCAGAAAAAATAAATCTTGAAGAATTTACAAATACAGCAATTCATGATTCCGGTATTTTGGAATATCATAGAGCACAGGATGAGATAGCACTAACCCGGAAAGTTAAAAATCTTGAAGAAATGGTAAATGCAGCAGCACAGTATCCCAAAGGTAAAGACGGATTATTAGCCTTTCTGGAAGACATGGAGCTTGATCGATCCAGACTTGCCGGTATTGATCCTGCTTCTCAAAGAGGTGTTACTCTAATCACTATGCATAATACAAAGGGTTTGGAATTTGACAGGGTTATAATTGTAGGTATGGAAGAAGGTTTATTCCCCTCAAGACCTGATGAAAGTGATGATGATCTGGAAGAAGAGCGGCGAATATTTTATGTAAGCATAACAAGAGCTAAGAAGGAAATTTATTTTACAGCCTGTCGTCAGAGAAGAATATGGGGTAAACTTAATTTTCAGACACCATCAAGATTTTTAAATGATATTCCTGATGATTTTGTAGTTAGATCCGGGGAATTAAAATTAGCGAGTCATAAAAAAAATGAATTTTCAACAGGTACATTTGTTTATCATGATGATTATGGGTCAGGTCAGGTAATAAAAGAATGGAACAATGGTAATGAAATCCTAATTATAGTAAGATTTGAATCTGGAAGAACTGCACAGTTTATTCCAAAATATGCCGGTCTTGTAAAAATTGCCGGTGATAATGATTTTTAAAGTAGAAGGGTATGGTTAAAAAAAGCATTTTACCGGTCATAAAGAGAAGCAGAGGATATCTTTTATATGACATTAAAGGGAAAAGATACCTTGATTTTTTTCAGGATGAAGGGAGAGCCATCTTGGGGCACAGGATAGATGGTCTGACAGGGGTAATAAAATCTACGGCTGCAAAGGGACTGACTGCGGCTTATCCATCAATTTATACAAGTAGAATTGAAAAACAGCTGAAACTTCTTTTTCCCTTTGTCCCTTATTTTAGTATCTATAGTAATATTGAGAGAGCTTTATCTGCAATCTCAAAAAGTGAAAATAAATTAATAAATACGAGTGATATTATTGATTTCCCTGTAAAATCAGAAGGATATGCCTATTGGAGACCCTTTTTGGGAACCGATCCTGATTGGAAAAGATTTAAATATTTTATACCTATACTTCCTTTTCCTGGAAATTTCGGACCTGTTATTGTTGCCAATAATACAGCTAAGGAACTTGGTCCCTCAGATCTACTTTCTCCAATGATATGTGATATGTTAATTAAATCAAGTGCTGCTTTGTTGAAGGTTCTCGGAAATCATGATTGTATGGATTGGACAGGATTTGAATCACCTGTGTGGAATCGTTCTGGTCCGTATCTTCATTTTAACCTTGCAGAATCTGATTATCCGTCTCTATTTAATAAGGCTCTTGATAAAATGGTATTATTACCTCCTGATCCGTCTATTCCTGGAATAATACCCTGTCGTTATGAAGAAGGGCAGATACGGGGGTTTCTTGAAATGTTAAGGAGTGAATATGGCAGCTAGAGATATAGTTATAATTCTGTCCCGGATCTCTTTTGGTGCTATAGCTACTTTTTTAGCAATTTTGTACTGGTCACATACCAGGGATATAGCATGGATGCTTATTATAGTTTCCGTAATAGTTCAGTATGGCCAAATTATGTATTCTACTTTCAAGTTATTTGGAATGCTTGGAGGAGATATCTTTATAATTAAGGATGTTCTGGATGTGGGTACTTTATTAAGTGTAATTTCCCTTATTCTTACAATTTCAGCCTTTATTGTATTGCTGGTTAGATTCAAACGGGATTGACATTATCCCTCAAATATGAAAAACTGCACATCACTTTTAATAGTGGTTACATTATCAGTTTGAATTTAATTATAAAGGCAGAAAAAGCAATGGAAACGATTTTTGTTAATCCAAAAGACGTTGTAAGAAAGTGGTATATTATTGATGCTTCAGGCAAAAAACTTGGACGTGTCGCAGTAAAAGCCGCAAATCTTCTTCGTGGTAAGCATAAACCAGAATTTACACCTCACCAGGAAGTTGGGGATTATGTTATTATTATTAATGCAGATAAGGTTGAGGTAAGCGGGAACAAGGAAACCAGAAAGATTTATTACAGACATTCAGGTTATCCTGGTGGACTTACTGCAGAAAGATTTGTTGATATGCTGGAAAGACAACCTACTTTTCCACTGGAACATGCAGTTAAGGGCATGCTTCCTAATGGACGTCTGGGTAGGACTTTGTTTACAAATCTTAAGGTATATGCTGGCTCGGAACATCCTCATGCAGCTCAGCAGCCTGAAGCGCTCGAAATTTAAGATCAGGAGAATATAACGTGGTTAAAAATCTGGCATTGGGAACAGGAAGAAGAAAAACTGCTATCGCACGGGTTTTCCTTCGTGAGGGAAATGGGAAAATAAATGTCAATGGTAAAAGTGTTGAGGATTATTTTTCAAATCCGAGTTTTGTATATGTAGTAAAACAACCTCTTGGTGTTACAGCCACTGAGGGTAAGTACGATCTTCTAATAAATGTAAAGGGCGGTGGCCCGTCAGGCCAGGCCGGTGCATGCAGGCATGGTATTGCAAGAGCTCTGGTAGAATATGATGATGCTAATAAAGCAGCATTAAGAGCAAATGGTTTTCTGACAAGGGACTCCAGAATGGTTGAGAGAAAGAAATTTGGTCAGCGAGGGGCAAGGAGAAAATTCCAGTTCTCAAAACGTTAAAAATTTTATTCTTAAAATTATTAGAAGAGGAGCAAAGAGTGGTAAAACAGAGATTTTACTGTCCGATGGCTCCTCTTTTTTTGTTACTCAGGGGATAGTTGTTAAAAATCAGCTTGAACCCGGAATGTTTCTGGAAGAAAAACAGATTCAAATTTTAAAAAACAAGGCTGATTTTATATTAGCCAAAAAGAAGTCCCTGGAATTCCTCTCAGTACGGGAACATACCGTATATCAACTAAAGCAAAAACTTTTATTAAAAGATTTTCCACCAGAAATAATTGAAAATGTCCTTTCTGAACTGCAGGAGGAAGGTTCTTTGAGCAATGAGCGCTTTGCCGAGGTTTGGATACGATCCCGCATAAAGAAACATCCTGAGGGTTACGTATTGCTGCTTTCCGGTCTTATCAAGGCAGGTATACCTTCCGGCGAAGCCGGTAATCTTCTTAACCTGAATATGGAAAATATTGATTTTGAAGAAGTCCTTATTTCGGCAGCTGAAAAAATTATGAGAAATAATAGCATAACAAAAGAGAAGTTATTTAGAAGGCTTGGAGCCAGGGGTTTTGATATATCGTCTATAATTAAATTTATTGAGAATCATTACGATAAATAGGGTTTTTACATTGACATAATGGATGTTTTTGCTATAATTAGTAAGAAGGGGTGGGAACTATGACTAAGCGGGTTAAAAAAGTAAGAATCTTTTCAGCATTGGAAGTTGCAAATATATGCGGAGTTGTAAATCAGACCGCTATTAACTGGATAAAAAATAATCATCTTAAGGCTTTTACTACTCCAGGAGGACAATATCGCATTTATTCAGAGGATCTGCTTGAGTTCCTCGAAAGCCGGGGAATGAGAGTTCCTGACGATCTTTCCCCTATTGTTTCAAATGCAAATAAAAAGAAAAAAGTAATGATAATTGATGACGATAAAGATCTTAATGAAATGATTAAGCTGTTTTTTACAAGAAAGCTGAAGAATTTTGATACCATACAGGCTTTTGATGGTTTTGAGGCTGGAAAACTTCTGGTTTCTGAAAGACCTGATGTTATTATTTTAGATATTGATCTTCCGGGTATTGATGGCCATCATCTATGTACAAAAATTAAAGAAGATAAAGAATTAAACAGTCCAATTATTATCTCTGTAAGCGGCTTGGATGATACTTTTGAGGAAGAAAAAATTCTTTCTGAAGGTGCGGATGCTTTTTTTACAAAACCACTGGATTTTAATAAACTAATTCTGGCTATAAAAAATCTAACTGATGAAAGGGTTTTGTAGTGTCTGATAAAAATAACGGATATATTCTTCTCGTAGAGGATGATGATTCAATCCGTTTAACCCTACGGGATTTTCTTGAAAAGCAGGGATATAATGTCCTGGTTGCTTCTGATGGTGTAAACGCAATAAAACAGCTCCTTGATTACAATATTGTAATAATAATTACAGATTATCGAATGCAGATTTTTGGGGGAGATTACTGGATTAAGTTTCTGGAACGATACTGTAGTGATAAACCCATAATAATTACAAGCGGGTTCCTTCGCCCTGAGTTTAAGATCCCTTTTGAAGTAATATATAAACCATTTGATTATTTCCTAATATCTAAGCGTATAGAAGAGTTTCTAAGCCAATAAAATGTGGGTAGTTCCATCTGTAGGGGCTGTCACGAGGATTTGCTATGCAAACCCCTGTGGCTGCCCGTACTGTATGGTTATGGGCAAAATATGAATAAGCAGAACATGAAGACAAAATCATTAAAAATCAGAGTCCACGGAAGAGTTCAGGGTGTAGGATTCAGGTACTCTGCTGTTCAGGCAGCGGTAAAAGCAGGAGTGTCTGGTTGGGTTCGGAATGAATGGGATGGTACTGTCCTTATTTACTGTGAGGGTAATATTCAATCTGTAGATATGTTTGTCAGTTGGTGTCGCAGGGGTCCTTCCTTATCGCATGTTGTCTCTCTGGATATAACAGATGTGCCTTACCAGGGTTTGTATACAGGTTTTAAGATAGATTATTGATGCCAATTTGTAGGGGGCGCCACCCAGGGTTTGCATGGCAAATCCTGGGTGACGCCCCCTACGTTGTCAATACGAAATGCCTGTTCCGTACGGACGTTGTTATTTCTTTAAATTATAAAATGCCTTCATGCCAGGGTATGCTGCAGTGCCTTCAAGATAATCCTCAATGCGCATAAGCTGATTGTATTTTGCAATTCTGTCAGATCTGCTCATGGAACCTGTTTTGATCTGTCCTGCTTCGAGAGCCACTACCAGGTCTGCAATAAAACTATCTTCTGTTTCTCCTGATCTATGTGAGACAACTGCTGTATAACCAGCTCTTTTTGCCATTTCAACGGCTTCAAAGGTTTCTGTAAGTGTTCCAATCTGATTAACCTTGATCAGGATAGAGTTTGCAACTCCCAGTTCAATACCTTTTTCGAGACGCTTTGTATTAGTAACAAATAAATCATCTCCAACAATCTGGATTTTCTTTCCACTAAGGTCAGTGTGTATTTTCCAACCTTCCCAGTCATCCTCTGCCATAGCATCTTCCATAGAAATAATTGGGTATTTATCTACCCATGCATCCCAGTATTTCGCCATTTCCTCTGAACCTAGCTCTCTTCCATCAGATTTTTTGAAAATATATTTTTTCTTATCTGTATCATAAAACTCTGAAGCAGCAGGATCCAGGGCAATAAATACATCTTTTCCGGCTTTATAACCGGCAGCGGCAATTGCTTCCAGTATAACTTCTACAGCTTCTTCATTGGATTTTAGGTTAGGAGCGAAGCCGCCTTCATCACCTACATTGGTATTGTAACCTTTCCCCTTGAGAATTTTTTTCAGGTTATGAAAAATTTCAGCTACCATTCTAACTGCTTCTCTAATACTGCCTGCCCCGACCGGCATAACCATAAATTCCTGAAAATCTACAGAGTTGTCTGCATGGGATCCACCATTAAGAATGTTTGACATTGGAACCGGCAGGGTGCATGAGTGATAAGCTCCAAGGTACTTAAATAGGGGGACACCCAGAAAATCAGCAGCAGCTCTGGCCGTTGCCATGGAAACACCCAGAATAGCATTTGCTCCAAGTTTACTCTTGTTTTCTGTCCCATCCAGTTCAATCATTGTCCGGTCAATATCTACCTGATCCAGTGCATCAAGGCCAATAAGCTCTGCAGCAATAATGTTATTAACATTTTCTACAGCATTTAATACTCCCTTACCCATGAAACGGGATTTGTCGCCATCCCTAAGCTCTACTGCTTCGTGAACACCTGTTGAAGCCCCTGATGGAACAGCAGCTCTTCCCATAGAACCGTCTTCCAATATAACATCTACTTCAATAGTAGGATTCCCTCTGGAATCAAGAATCTCTCTGGCCTCAATAAACTCAATAATACTCATTTTGCCTCTCCTGTAACTAATTACTTATTTTCTTCTAGTTGTAAAATATCGTATGGATAGAGGGAACAGTCAAGAGAATAAAGGAATAAATTCTTGACCTTTTAATCAATAGTTATCTAAAATAACAATGTAGGGGTAGACCTTGTGTCTCCCAGGGATATTGGAGGTATTTTTATGGGAAAGATGTTATTCCAATTAACACCTGAAATTATTGATATGATAATTTTTGGTATGGAAAACCAGTCTGATGAGTATTATATTGATATTAAAACAGGTGATGTTTTATCAGAATCACAGGCTGAAGAAGAATATGATGATGAATATATTGATTCTTTTACTGTTCCTGTACCCGAATGGCTTCCTTCTGACGGCTTCCAGCTAATGGAGAGTTTTGTTGCCGATTTACATAACCCTGTTTATAAGGAAGCACTTCGAAAAATATTATCCGCCGGGAAAGGTGCATTCCGGAATTTCAAGGATACTGTCAAAGAACATGATTCTTTAACACAGCAGTGGTACCGGCATAAAGGAAAAGTTATGAGTTCCAGGGTAATAGAATGGTATAATTTAAATAGTGAAATACTCAAATACAAGGATATTAATGAGAATACGGATGATACAGATAACTTAATTCTTTCGGATTTTATTTTCCTTGCAGACGGATCTAAATGGCAGAGCATTCTCAAAGTAAAATATCCGGAAGCAGTACACGAAAGTTTTCCGGCAAGTGATGCTTTTTATGCGGATTATTTTATTGGCAGAAATGAATATTTAATAAATATATCCGGTAATCTCCCTCTGATTATTTGTGCAGAGACTGGTAATGGTGAATTTGCAGGTTTTATAAGCGGATATATGGTAAAGGATGGTTTTTCCGATGACCCTTTTGCACTTGTAAATGCAGTATGGGTTGAAAAAATATACCGGGGGCTTGGTCTTTCCAAATCTTTAATTGATCAGTTTTTTGTTCTTGCAAAAAAAAATAATGCGGAGAAGCTTGTTTTTGAACTTCCGGAATATAAATCATTTCTAGGTTCCTCACTTGAGGAGAGAAATTTATCAGTTTTTTTAACCACCAGAGTAGTAACTCTTTAAAATATGTGATTATTTTAACAATCAGGCAAATTTTAGTTGCATGTCATTCTTTTATAGTTTAAACTGTTTCTTAATAAATTCATTAAAGGAGAAAAAATGAAAAAAATTTTATTGGGCTTACTAATTATAATGCTTGTTGGTTCTATTTTTGTTGGCTGTAGTAAAAAAGCTGAGACAGCAGCTGCACCCACAGAGCCAGTTGTTTTTAGTTTTAACAATGGAACAGAGCCTCAGTCACTTGATCCGGGAAATATTGAAGGTGTTCCGGAACACAGAATATACATGGCTCTTTTTGAAGGTCTTGTAAGTTATGATCCTGCAACACTTGATCCTGTACCGGGTCTTGCAGAAAGCTGGACTATTTCAGATGATGGTCTTACTTATACATTTAAGCTTAGAAAATCGAACTGGTCGGATGGTACTCCCATAACAGCTCAGACTGTTGTAGATTCATGGCTTAGATTTTTAAGCCCTGAACTGGCTGCAGTTTATGCATACCTTCCTGGTATGATAATTAAGGGTGCAAATGATTATAATTCCGGTAAAGCAGGAAAAGAAGCTGTAGCAATTAGAGCTCTGGATGACTATACCTTTCAGTTTGAGTTAACAGGGCCTGCTCCCTACGCTCTTGGTATGTTAACACACTATGCTTTTGCAGTTGTTCCTATGCATGTTATTAAAGAATTTGGTGACAAATGGACAATGCCGGAAAATTTTGTAAGCAATGGTCCGTACAAGCTAACCAGCTGGGAACCACACGAAAAAATAGTAATGGAAAAAAGCGATACATACTGGGATAAAGATGCAGTTAAAATTGATAAAATTATCGCATATCCAATTGAAGATGAAAATACAGCACTTAATATGTACAAACAGGGTGAACTTGACTGGGTAATGACAGTTCCTGATGCTCAGCTTGACCAGATGAAGCTGGATCCAACCTATGTAACAAACCCAACATTTATTACTTATTACTATGAATTTAATACCACAAAAGCTCCTTACGACAATCCTGATGTAAGAAAAGCTCTTGCAATGGCAATTGACAGACAGGAGCTTGTAGACAAGGTTACAAGAGGCGGTCAGTTCCCTGCATATGGTTTAACTCCTCCTCTTGCAAACTATCCCAAGGTAGTAGCATTTAAGGAAGATTTTGATGCAGCAAAAGCACTTCTTGCAAAAGCAGGTTTTCCAAATGGTGAAGGCTTTCCAAAAGCAACTATTCTTTACAATACCTCCGAAGGTCATAAAAAGATTGCGGAATATGTACAGCAGAAATGGAAAGAAGTTCTTAATATAGATGTTGAAATTGAAAATCAGGAATGGGCAACCTATCTTGATAACAGACAAAATCAAAACTTTGATATAGCCAGAGCCGGATGGCAGGGTGATTATATTGATCCAAATACATTCTTAACAGATCTTCTCTACTCAACAGCGGGAAACAATGATGGTAGATTTAATGATCCAAGGTATGATGCTCTTCTGGATAAGGCTGCAACAATGCCTGAAAGTAAAGCAAGATATGATGTACTTCGTCAGGCTGAGGAAATTGCAATTGGTCAGGATATGGCTATAATTCCATTCTACTATTATTCCACAGCAAACTGGATTGATACAAATGTCTGGGGCGGATGGACTCCTACAATTCTTGATGTGCATCCCTGGAAAGGTATGTTCAAAAAATAAAATTTATTTATAAGTTAAAAACTGCCCCTTCTTTCGGGGCAGTTTTTTTAAGCTGTTAGTTATAAATCATTTTTGAGATATTTGATATATTGAAAATTCCATGTTTTTAGTATACCATGTGTTTCAAAGTTTACATTTAATTATTTTCCAATAAAAGAGGTTTTTGATGTCAAAGTATATACTCCGCAGAGCTTTGGGGCTTATTCCTACGATGTTTATAATCGTAACCATCTGTTTCTTTTTTATCAGATTAGCTCCAGGCGGACCATTCTCCAGTGAAAAGAAAATCGATCCGCAAATTTTAAAAAATATTCAAGCCAAGTATCATATGGATGAACCCCTGCTTGTGCAGTATGTCAGATATCTTGGAGATGTTGTCAGAGGGGATTTTGGTCCGTCTTATAAATATAAAGACTATGACGTAAATTATTATATCGGAAAAAGTCTTCCCAAGTCATTGATTCTTGGTTCTTTAGCCTTGGTTATTGCAATTATTTTTGGAATGGGTGCAGGTATGGTGTCGTCTTTAAAACAGAATACCTGGGCAGATTATCTTTCGATGTCGATAGCAGTAATTGGAATTTCAGTACCTCTATTTGTTATTGGACCTGTATTAATGTATATTTTCGCCATAAAACTAAATATTCTGCCAACATCAGGGTGGATAGATGAAAGAGGATTAAAAGCTTTAATAATGCCTGTACTTACTCTTTCCCTTTCCTACTTTGCAACAGTTGCAAGGCTTTCCAGAGCGAGTTTTCTTGAAGCACTCAGATCTGACTATGTTCGAACTGCCAGAGCCAAAGGTTTGAAAACATCTGTCATAATGTTTAAGCATGTTTTAAAAGGTGCTTCTCTGCCTATTGTAAGTTATTTGGGGCCGGCTTTTTCAGGTATTATAACCGGGTCTATTGTAATAGAGCAGATCTTTAGAATACCGGGACTTGGCCGCCATTTTGTACAATCAGCCTTTAACCGTGATTATACAATGATAATGGGAACAGTAATAGTATATTCCCTTATTCTGGTAATAATGAATTTTTTGGTTGATGTCATTTATGGCTTTCTTGATCCCAGGATATCTTATAAATGATAAAAATGATCGAAAGTGATTTAAGGAGCTGATGATGTCGAATCCAATAATAAATACAACAGTAAAAAATTCAAATATGGTTTTGAATGAATTTAATCAGCCGGTAAAGGGTGTTAGTTTATGGCAGGATGCATGGAGAAGGCTTAAGAAAAATAAAATGGCCATGTTTGGTCTGGTTATGATAATCTTTTATGCTGTCATTTCTCTTTCAGCACCTATTCTTCCTATTTATAACTATAAACAGCAGGTTCTGGAACATCAGTTTTTACCGCCTTCTATAAGACCTGCAGGTGAGCTCATGTATGAGAAGCAGAATCGTCTAATTCGTGCTATGGCAAAAAAAGAAGGCCGTTTGGAATTAAATGCAGCAGAATTAAAAAAACTCTCAGACCTTAAGGCTAGTATAGATACTGAGAAAAAGGTTCTTCTTACCGGTGAGGAAGTTCTTGTTCACCACAGGGTGTATTTACTTGGTACAGATTCTTTGGGACGGGATTTGCTTGCACGAATAATTTATGGAGGGCAGGTCTCTATTCTTATTGGTCTTTTGGGTGCAATAACTTCTGTTTTTATCGGTGTAGTTTTTGGTGCCCTTTCCGGATATATTGGGGGTACATTTGACTCATTGATGATGCGTTTTGTTGATATTATGTATTCTCTTCCATATATGCTGCTTGTTATTATATTTATGGCTATTTTTGGCAGAGCTATGTCTAATCTCTTTTTTGCTCTGGCAATTGTAAGCTGGCTTACGGTTGCAAGGGTTGTAAGAGGTCAGATAATGTCTCTTAAAAACTCAGAATACGTGGAAGCTGCCAGATCCAGCGGTGCAGGAACAGGAAGAATAGTTTTTCGTCACCTTATTCCAAATACAGCAGGTGTAATTGTAGTCTACACAACTTTGCGCGTTCCTTCCTTTATTATGCTGGAAGCATTTCTCTCTTTTCTTGGACTTGGAGTTCAGGCTCCATTTGCATCCTGGGGAGTTTTAATTCAGGATGGTGTATATGCAATGACAACTTATCCCTGGCTGCTGTGGTTCCCTGCTGCTGCAATGACTCTTTTTCTGTTTTCCATGAACTTTCTTGGAGATGGTCTTAGGGATGCACTGGATCCCCAGAGTAAGAACAAACTATAAAGATGGAGAATTCCAAAATGAATAACGATGTAATCCTTAAGGTCGATGGTCTAAAAACCTATTTTAATACCGATGATGGAATAGTAAAAGCTGTAGATGGTGTTTCCTTTGAACTAAAAAAGGGAGAAACTCTTGGAATAGTTGGTGAATCCGGCTCAGGAAAATCTGTGACAAATCTTTCTTTAATGAAACTAATCCCATCTCCTCCTGGAAAAATAATGGCAGGTACTGCAATTTTTAAGGGAGAAACAAATATTCTCGAAATGAATGAAGATGAAATGAGAAAACTTAGAGGCAATAAAATTGCCATGATTTTTCAGGATCCTATGACAAGCCTGAACCCTTTTCTCCGTATTTCAACCCAGATGATTGAAACTCTGGTTCTTCATCAGAAAATGAATAAAAAAGAAGCTCTAAAAAAATCTATAAGTATGCTGGATATGGTTGGTATTCCAAATGCGGAAAAGCGGGTATTTGATTATCCCCATCAGTTTTCCGGCGGAATGCGGCAGAGAGTTATGATAGCCATGGCTTTAAGCTGTGATCCGGAAATACTTATTGCAGATGAACCGACATCTGCACTGGATGTGACAATACAGGCACAGATACTTGAACTAATACAGTCTCTTTCAAAACGTCTTGGTACTGCTGTTATTATGATTACCCACGATCTTGGTGTTGTTGCAGGCATGTGTGATTATGTTGTGGTAATGTATGCAGGACGACTGGTTGAACGGGGTACTAATGATGAAATATTTGATAATCCCAAACATCCTTATACGCAAGGGCTGATTAAATCCGTACCAAGGCTTGATAGGCCTGTAGAAGGAAGGCTTTTTTCTATTGAAGGACAACCGCCCAATGTAATCGATTTGCCTGAATGCTGTCCTTTTCATCCAAGATGTGACAAGGCTATGGCCAAATGCAGGACAACAACTCCCGGAGTAACAATATTGGAGAATAACAGAGAAGTAAGATGTTTTCTGTATGAAGGGGAAAAATAGATGAGTGATAACAATAAACTTCTGGAAGTAAAAAATCTAAAAATGCATTTTCCTGTGCAGAGCAGCGGACTTTTTAAGAAAAAAGTGGGCTCTATTCGTGCTGTTGACGGAATAGATTTTGAAATAAATGATGGAGAGACCCTGGGACTTGTAGGTGAATCTGGTTGTGGAAAATCGACAACAGCAAGAGCTGTTGCTCAGCTCCATAAGCCAACATCCGGAGAAGTTTTACTGGAAGGGAAGGATATTACAAAAGCAGGGAAGAAGGAAATATTAAAAGCCCGTATGGGTATGCAAATGGTTTTTCAGGATCCCTATGCTTCATTAAATCCAAGAATGACAGCAGGAAACATAATTTCAGAACCCCTGCAAATTTATAAAAATAGAGGAATGCTGAAGATCACAAAAACTGAAATTTTGGAACGAATAGAATCTCTTATGGAAAAAGTGGGATTATCTCATCATTTTAGAAATAGATATCCCCATGAATTTTCAGGTGGTCAGAGACAGAGAATAGGAGTTGCAAGAGCTCTTGCTCTCAACCCAAAGTTAATACTTGCAGATGAACCTGTAAGTGCTCTGGATGTTTCAATACAATCACAGATTTTAAATTTACTAACTGATCTCAGGGATGAAATGAATCTTTCCTATTTATTTATTGCTCACGATCTTGCAGTAATTCAGCATATAAGTGACAGGATAGCAGTAATGTATCTGGGAAAAATCATGGAAGTTTCCGGATCTGCTGCCCTCTATAAGGAGCCTCTTCATCCTTATACTGTTGCTTTGTTGTCAGCAGTTCCCATACCTGATCCTAAAATAGAGAGAAAAAGAAAAAGGATCATTTTAACAGGAGACGTTCCCTCTCCGGACAAAGAAAGGCATAATTGTTATTTTTATGATCGCTGTCCTCAAAAAATGGATAAGTGTAAAGACCGTCTACCGGCATTGGTTGATATGGGTGGTGGACATAAGGTTGCATGTTTTCTGCACCATGACAAGGATGCTGAACAGTAAACAGTTAGCAGTGTAAAGATTGTTTAACTGTTTACTATTAACTGTATTCCGCAGTAGCTTGATATTTTTTTAGCTTTATTAATTAGTTCCTCACTGGTGGTTTTACCGGTAGTAATGTCAATATCCATAACCTCACCTGATTTAAAAATAAGTGAAAATTTGGCCATCTTTTTTCTAAGACGATTAAGTTGTCCTTCATTTTCTGAATGGAATTCTCCGCTTATTTTAAAGTTTTCAATATTGTCAAACTTATATATTTTCTTTTTGTTTATAATCAGAGTACCCGAAATATAGCAAATAGTATTTTTAGATTTATTAAATATCCACTTTTCCTCATAAAGAGCACCTGCAATACAAACCATAATTACAAGAATTGGAATCCATTGCCCTGAAATACCAATATCTGAAACAAAAACACCGGCAGAAAGCAGAATCACTATAAACAGAAATAACAATCTAAACCAAACCGGCAAAACCAGGCTTAAAGATCCATCTTTTTTCTTTTTTAGTACAAAACTCATTCTAAACATAAACCCTTCTTGTAAAACACATTGTAAGGACTCTCCTTGCGGGTTCTTCCATGATCTGCATATTACGCCCAAATCCTAAAATCCCCAAATCCCCAAATCCTTTAATCCTAGTCAATCCTAGTCAATCCTAGTCAAGGGTAATAACAGATACCGCATTCCCCCTGGTATTATAGGCTTTTTTAGGATTGTTGGGATCCTGAAGTGCTACTCCATCTGCGATAAACTTGTAGTAATGAACACCAGGGGACAATCTTAAGGATATTTTATAGGTTCCCGGGTTATTCTGATCCTCTTTCATTTTAAACATAAAGGGATCCCAATTATTAAAGTTTCCAACCAGGTAAACGTTTTTATTTGTATGGTCTCTGTAAATAAAATTTACATTATTATTAGTTTCAATAGTCGGAGTATCAGCTTTTTTATTATACTTTCGTGGAATATCGATACTTGAAACCTGGAAATTATCAGAGCTGAAAACAGTGTTTCTGTTTTTTGGATCATTCATCCAGACTCCATCAACAATGAGTCTGTATTTTATGCTGTTTGAATTGACAGGAATTTTTCTTGAAAAAAAGAAAACATTATTTGCATTTTTCATAAAAGGATAGATTGTGCTGTAATTATCAGAGTCAAAGGCAATTGCAACTCTCCGAATATATTTACTACTTTCAAAGTAAGTAAATAGTATTTGATTGTCAATAAACACAGGGCTTTTTGCATCGACTAAACCTGAAATTTCTTTGTGAATACTTAAACTGTATTCACTGCTTGCAAAAACAGGTATAATTCCTGTAAATATTAGTATAATTGAAATATTTATTGTTAGTTGTTTAATAGTCATACTTTATTTATAATCGGTAGTAAAGTAATGATCTTTAGACCCTGAGTGAGAATTAGAGCGAGGTTGGGTGAAAAAACTCTCATAATTTTCCACAATATTCCGAAATCTATGAACAGGGAAAACTATGCCGACTCCAGATGAATTGAATGAAATAAAATCTAATCTACTCTCTCTTGGGGATGAACCCGGGATCCTTGCCTCGAAAGGAGAAACCCCTGTTGATATCGGCCCTCCCGAAACAGGAATTTCTGATGATCTAAACGTGCTTTTTGATGGTTTTGCCGATATTGGAGATGAAGCAGATCCTGCCCCTGATTCCGCCGAAGCAGATAGTTTTGCTAATGCTGACGGTTCCCTTCCTGATGAAACCGATAATGCAAGTATCGCTTTTGATGATTTTGAATTTGATCTGGAAGAGGATAAACCCCTTTTCGATATGGATGGGTTGGTCCCGCCTGAAGAAATTGAACCTGCTCCTGAACAGTTGGATACTTTTACAGAACCTTCTGAGGATGATGAACTGTTCCGGGATGCTGATATTGAAGATGGGACAGATATTGAAGATGGGACAGATATTGAAGATGGGACAGACCCCGTTTCTGATATTCCATTTCGTGATTTTGTTGACGGGTCTGAAACAGACGAAGTGGAGGATTTCGATTTTGGAGAGAATGAGTTCTCTCTTGAAGATGAAGGAGAATCTGATTTTTCGGCTTTTGATTCCCTGGTTTCTGAGCCCTTGGGAG
>Ga0190304_1000348_pt1 | contig 21918 bp, 16 predicted proteins | sample 48700712_MG_FD_161670 | JGI IMG/M metagenome (GOLD analysis project Ga0190304, IMG submission 161670) | Hydrothermal vent sediment bacterial communities from Southern Trench, Guaymas Basin, Mexico - 4870-07-1--2_MG | ecosystem: Environmental > Aquatic > Marine > Hydrothermal vents > Sediment ...
GGAATGAGCAAAACAAAGAAAGCTTTACTCTGAAAAATGGGTACAGTAAGAAGGGGGTATATAGGAAAATGGTTTATCCGTCTACCTGGGTAGAAGTTATATCCGAACTTGGTTCAGATGTGAACAAGTTAGGCGACATGCTCTGAAAAATAAAGGTGAGGGGTAAATAAAACATGAACGAAGTATATGAACCTAAGAAACACGAAATATCCATAGGAATAGCCATTATAAAACAAGTAGTCCAAAATAGAGCCCATCCATTGGACATAATAAGGGAAGCTTTATCTAACTCATGCGCCAAAGAGGTTAAGGCTTCTTATTTTAAAATAATCATCTTTTATGATGGCACTTACGGATGGTCTTTTATTTTTGAAGACGATGGTATTGGAATGAATTATACTGGAGAAAAAGAACCTGAAAAGCAAGGGCGTTTGGATAGATTTTTAAATTTGGCATATAGTGGAGTAGCAGGAATTCAAGCAGATGAATTTGGTTTTAAGGGCTTAGGTTCAAAACTTATGTATTTATGTAAAAAACTTGAAATAGAAACTAAAACATCTGATGGAGAAGCATACAAAGTAGAGGTTCATGATGCAATAGGTAAACTTCTAAAAAAAGAAAAACCGGAAATGCCCAAACCTCTTATTTATAAGGTTCCATCAGAGGCTTTAAACTTTCCTCACGGAACTATTATAAGAGTTTACGGATATGACGGAGGAATCAAATATCCAGAATATGAAGATGCAGAAAAATTAAAAAAATACCTATTCTTTAGAACTTTGGTAGGTTACACTAAAACTGAAAGGTTGAGGAACGGTTTCCCTAAAATCATTATAAAGACACCAGCAATACCTGATGGCGAAGAACTAAAAATAGGATTTCCTTGGATTAAGAAGGAAGGAAATCATGTTGAAGGTCAAAAAATAGGTGTTATATATCCACCTATAGAAGTAAAAAAAGAAGATAAAAAAGGAAACAAGGTTAAAATGGTCTTAAAGGGGGGTTATGCTTTAAAAACAAGTGAATTTGGAATGAGTGATTACGGCACCCTTGATAGTAAAGGTGTCGGAATAACTTATGCATGGAAAGGTATACCTTATTTTAACTTAGATTTTAATAGATATAAACCTCAAGGTTTTGAATTGTATTATAAGTTTTGCAGATTCGTTGTGGAATGTGATGATGTTGAGACAGATATTGCAAGAAGCCGCATAGTCTCCGATGGTGTAAAAGAACCATTATTTACCGCTGGTCTTCGGGAAGTTTTTAGAAAGATAATGGAGACTAGTGACTATAAAGAATGGGTGAAGTATCGCCGCGCCTTGAAGAAAAAAGAATTAGCTGAAACATTAAATCATAGAAAAGAACAATTAATGAAAAGAGATCGCTGGATATTCTATAATAGGGAATTGCTACATAAAGAGCCAGAAAACGAACAGGATGTTAGAGCGTTACTCTGGAAGCTGGAAGCTTTGAAAGCCTTACCCTTTTATTATTTTAAAACATTAGAACATACTGCACAAAAGGGAATAGATGTAATTGCTGAATATCAAGAAAAAGAACATTCTGAAAAAAAGTTGTTTCAAGCAATAGAAGTTGAATTTATTTTAGAACACTATCATGATCATGATCATGTGCCAGAGCAAACCTCATTGATTATAGCATGGGATTCAAAAAAGAAAGAGAGGTTGACAAAAGTTGAAGGAGAATACAGATACGTGTGGGAGTATTCTGGGGTCAATTTGAATGTACTTTTATTAAAATACATACCCGGTATTGAGATAAAGCATAGATGGAAAGAATGAAAACGGGTACGTTGCACAACACATGGGTATCTGGTTCGGGCCTTGAGTGTTTACTCAAACTGCCTTTGGATACTTCAGATATTTGCAGAACATTACTAGAGTTTAGTCTTGGTGGCTTTAAGAATTTGAATTCAGAAATGGTTTATGGGAAGAGGTTAGAAACATGTTAAATGAAGCAGACACAAGGGCGAAATTAATAGATCCCCAATTATATGAAGCAGGTTGGTCGGAAGATTTAATCCGGCGCGAGCAAAAGATAACTGAAGGCAGAATAATAGATGAATATGGTAATAGAAAAGAAGGAGTAAAACCTGATTACATTCTATTTTTAGAAAGATATTTCCCAATAGCTGTTGTGGAAGCAAAAGAAGAAGCAAAACATCATGCAGCAGGGATTCAACAGGCAAAAAGATATGCAGAAATGCTTAATGTTCCATACTCATATTCAACAAATGGACATAAAATAGAGGAATACGACTTCATTACCAAAAAACAAACAACCATGGACGAATTTCCTTCTCCACAGGAATTGTGGAAAAGGTATTCTTTCTGGAAATTTAATAGATTACTCACGTTTGATAAAAATGAGAATCCTCTTTTATATCCCTATAAAATTTTTCAAAACAAAATACCAAGATACTATCAGATTGCAGCTGTAAGAAATATTATAGAGGCTTTTTTAAATGGACAAAAGCGTATTTTACTTACTATGGCAACTGGAACAGGAAAAACAGAGGTGGCTTTTTGGGTATCTTGGAAGTTATACAATACAAACAAAGTGAGGAGAATACTTTATATTGCAGACAGAGTAATGTTGAGAAACCAAGCATATAACAGGTTTGAACCATTTAGTAATGCAAGAGAAATAATAAAAGAAGGAAAAGCTCCCCAAATTAGAGATATTTACTTTGCTACATATCAAACCCTTTATTCAGAAAAGAATGGGAAAAGACTTTACCAGGAATATCCACCTGAGTTTTTTGATATTGTAATTATTGACGAGTGTCACAGATCAGGATTTGGGAGATGGAAAGAGATCCTTGATCATTTTAAAGACGCCATTCATTTTGGTATGACAGCAACTCCCAAGAGGGATGATAACATAGATACTTATGCCTATTTTGGCACACCTGTATATGTTTATAGTCTTGGACAGGGTATAGAAGATGGTTTCTTATCTCCTTATAAAATTCACAAAATTTATATGAATATTGATAAGAAAGGTGGGATTTCTCTCACTGAAGTGGCAAGTGAAGGCGCTATCATTGAAACTCCTGAAGAAACAGAGATCAAAGAATTCTATTCTGTTGGTGAATTTGAAAGAATTATAACACTACCTGATAGAACAGAGGTAATGACAAAGAAACTTGCTGAAATATTGAAGATTTACGGCCCAACAGAGAAAACCATTGTTTTCTGTGTAACCAAGGAACATGCCCTGGATGTTGTAAAGATTTTGCAGAATGAATTGGCTTATGAGATTGCTTCAACTGGTGTTAATGTTGATGACTTTGTGGTAAGAATTGTTGATGAAGAACCAAACGCAATAGAACTTGCTGAAAAGATGGCAGATTCCGAATATCAAACGCCTGTTCTTGCTGTAACCGTGGATTTGTTAAGTACAGGTGTTGATATTCCCCCTGTAAAGAACATTGTTTTTATGAAACCTATCGCTTCCAAGGTGCTTTTCAAACAGATTATGGGTAGAGGAAGTAGAATTAGCGAAGATGCAAATAAATTCTACTTCAGAATTATAGATTTCGTAAATGCTTCCCGTCTTCTGGACCCGTGGGACTTACCACCAGAGGAATACATACCAGACATCCCGGAAGGTCCATTTGATTACTTCGTAAAAGGTAAAGTTGTTGATAGTGAAGATGGAATGCCTGTTGCTAATGCAAGAGTAACAGCAAAACTTGGTGTAAATATGGTCAAACCAGCAAGAACAAACGAAAATGGAGAATTTATTATTGACAGTTGCCCGCATTCACCAGTAAAAGTGAAAGTGGAAGCAAAAAGTTACAAACTTAGAGAAGTAAGCGTAGACCCTATCCCTTTCAAAGATAAAATCGCTGTTATAATTGAACTGAAGAAGAAAAAACCGAAAGAAGGGAAAATAATAGTTAAAGGAATTAATGTTTACATTGAGGAAGAAATATATGTTGAAGTTGAAGGTAAGAAACTTAATAAAGCAAGATATATTGAATATGCCAGAGAGAACGTAAGGAAAAAAGTCCTTACCTTAGATGATTTAAGGAAAATCTGGATAAATAAAGAAAGTAGAAAGAAATTTTTAGATGATTTAAAGGCAAAGAGCATAAATCCAGAGTTAATAGCGCAATTACTTGATAGACCTGATGCAGACGCTTTTGATATTATAGCCCACGTGGCATTTGATGCACCAATTTTAAGCAGAGATGATAGGGCTCAAGCATTACTGAATGAAAAACAGGAGTTTATTAATTCTTTCTGTGAAACTGCAAAAGCAGTTGTGCTAAATCTTATAGAAAAATACAAGATTGGTGGCATTGAAGAAATTTCTCCTGAAGCACTGGAATCTCCGGATATTCAGAAAATAGGAAAATTGAAAGAGATTATAGATGCCTTTGGTGGAAAAGAGAATCTAATAAATATCCTTGAAAGGATTTCTCGAGGTCTTTATGAGACTGGAGGTGTTAAATAATGGATAGGCAGACATTAAGCTCAAAGTTTAAACAGGCTTGTAATCTACTGAGAAATGCAATCCAGTCAGTAAATTATATCGTGCAACTTTCATGGATGCTCTTTTTAAAACTATACGATGAATTAGAAACTGAAAGAGAGTTAAGAGCAGAATTGAAAAGAGAAAAATATCATAGGAATATACCTTCTCCCTACAGATGGAAAGATTGGGTCCATAAAGATTGGAGAAGTGAAGAACTTATAGATTTTGTTAACAACAAACTTTTTCCTTTTCTTTCTAAATTAAATGGAGATAATGAAAAGGAACTAATTGCTTCAATATTTAGTGGAGATGAAATTCAGAATTTATTGAGAGATGGATATATTTTAAAAGAAGTAGCCTTACTGTTGGATGAATTATCACCTACAGATTCCAACGAGATATTCGTTGTATCAACAATGTATGAAGAATTACTCCCTGAAATCGGAGAGATGGGCAAGTATGCAGGTGAAATCTATACACCAAGGACTGTTATTAGATTAATGGTTAAAATTGTAGATCCAAAACGGGGAGAAAGTATTTTAGATCCCTTTATGGGTTCTGCTGGGTTTCTTATAGAGGCTTATAATCACATTACAACCAGCCAAAGTGTGTTTACCGTAAAAGAAACAAAAGCATTGTATAATATGTTTTATGGTCAGGAAAAGAAGGACATTCCTTATCTCATAGGAATTATGAATCTTCTTTTACATAACGTTCCTACTTCTCACATTTACAAAACAGATACATTTGCTGAAGATGTTAGAAAGATACAGGAAAAAGATAGGGTTAATGTTATCCTTACGAATCCACCTTTTGGTGGGAAGTTTGACGAAAGATATAAAATTAATTTTCCTGTGAAAAGTTCAGATACTGAACTTATGGCGTTGCAGTATGTCATGAGAAAGTTAAAGCAAGGTGGGAGAGTTGGAATAGTTGTTCCAGAAGGTGTTTTATCTAACACAACAGGACCTTTTGTCAGAGTAAGAAAAGAACTTCTTGAAAATTACAACGTTCATACAATTATATCTTTACCTAAAGGAGTGTTTACCGCTTCTGGGAAAACCCCAGTTAAAACAAACCTGCTATTCTTTGAAAAAACAGGACCAACAGAGGAAATATGGTATTATGAAATCCAACCTCCAGAAGGGATGAAGAACTTTACAAAAACAAGACCCATAAGGGATGAAGATTGGGAGGACTGCTATGAGAAATGGCAGAACAGGGAAATAAGCGAGAACTCTTGGATTGTTAAGGTTAATGAGATTGATAAGGAAACTTATGAACTTACGCCAAGAAATCCGAGCAAATTGAAAAAGAAGGAATATAGACCAGCTAGGGAGATTTTAGAAGAGGTTTTGAGAGAGGAAAAAGAAGTTATGAGTTTACTTGAGGAGTTGAAAAATGTAAAATGATAGGAGGTAATATAAAATGGGAGAAGTAACTAGAAAGATACACTTTTATCAGATAGTTTGGGTAAAGAACAATGGGGATAAGGTTCAGAAAAGTGGCCAGTTTATTCATGATATATTATCAAAAATTTCAGGACAGTTATTTCAACAAATCAGTGATGACTTATTGTACCTTGAGATTTATAACCAACCGTCTTTATCAAGCTCTAATAGGAAACTATATAGGATATCAAAAATTAGAAAATCCAATCTACCATTAGGTTTTGACATAAACAAAAGAGGGATTTTTGCTTTGGGTTTAAAAGACTATCAAGGGCTATTTGAACCATCGCATTTTGTTGTGTTCGACGGTAAAATAGTTGGTGCTGAGTATAATCATTACGGTATAAAATGGGTTCACTCCAAATTAATGTGGTTAATTAATGAGCATCTCCGATATAATACCTCCGGAGATATTAAAAAAGTTGAAATAAAGCCGATACTTAAAAAAGAAGTTTATGATTTAATTAATAAATTTGTAGAAATTAAAGGTATTCGAATTTCTGTGGCAACAAACTATGCAAAGTTGTTAAAGCAAGAGGACCCGCAAAGTTTTGAGCAGATGTTTTCTGCAGCTGAACTGGTTGATGATATGTGGCTTCATCTATCCTTTACGTTAGGGAAAGGACGGAAGTATGGCAATCCAGCAAAATTTGAAAGGATACTCAAGGCAATCAAGAAAATTCTTTCGCGAGAGGATAGTAAAAACAACATTAATGTAATGGAAATTAGGGGAAAATTTGAAGGATGTGACGCTATAGAGAAAATAAATGTTTTGGAAGAGCTAATGTTGACTGAAAAAAGAATTCCAAAGCTAAATGATAGAACAAGAGCGGTAGATCCAGATTCAATGTATAGGGAAATAATAGATTCTTACTTAGCATTAAAAGATGAGCTTGAAGAATTTATGCATCCTTTTACTGTAGAAGATGAATCTTAATGGTGAGACAATGATTAATATTTTTAAGATAAAAGAGCTCAAGAACGATTTTGTTGTTAGTGTGATATTAGGATCACTTTTGATCGCGATTATCTATTTTTTTAATTTGAATTTTATCTTTCACAATATGCTTGACAGTCTTGGTGACATACTAACAATTAGCGTTACTTTGGCAGGATTTCTCATAACTTCAATGACTATACTTTTTGTTTTTCCAAAAAATAATCGAGTTAAGTTTATAAAACTACATCCAACATACAAATATGTTTTTCATGCATTTATAGTTTCAATAGTCCTTTTCGTTATTTTGGCAGTATTAAGTTTTATTTTTAAAATATTAATACCCCATGTCCCATCGTTTCTTTTATCTATGCTAATCATTCTTTTTATATGGTCTATGAGCTCTTTGTTTAGATGTATATGGCTACTCAAAAAATTAATAGATGTTTACTTCTATAAACCGAAGGGATGTCAAGATGAAAACCCTTGACGATTTCAATATAACAACCCAAAAGCTATGGGAAGCTGAAGGAGTTGAATGGAGAGAGGTGAAGATGAGTGATGTTCTAGAAGTTGTCTATAGATATCCTAATTTTTATGGCTTTACTTATGTTGATAATGGAGTCCCAATTTTAAGAGGAGAACTTATAAAAGACAAAGGTGAAGTTGAGGTTGATCTGAGTAAATACAAAAAAATCCCATTAGAAATTAGCAAAAAATATCCCAAAACAATCCTGAGAGAGGGAGATTTAGTTATTACAGTTAGAGGCACTTTGGGAAAAATCGCTTACATTACAAATAAACAGGAAGGATGGCAAATCTCCCCAAACCTTATACGAATTTCACCTATAAGAGATAATTTAAATTCAAAATTTCTTTTTTGGTTTTTCACATATCTCTTCAATTTTTATAGAGATTTTTCAGCAGTTATTCCTCGCTTAAAGGCATCTACAATCAAAAACCTCAAAATCCCCCTCCCTTTCCGCAACGGCAAGCCGGATTTAGAAACCCAAAAGAAAATCGTCGAATACATTGAGGCAAACTTTTCAATAATTGACAGAATTCTGGAAAAGAAAAAGAAAGAACTTGAAAGGCTTAACGCTCTCTGGGAAAGCGTTTTAGAGCAGGCGTTTAAGCCTAAGGAAGGGGAGGAGTGGAGAGAGATGAGGTTGGATGAAATTACCCATATTGAAAGTGGCAACAGACCTAAAGGAGGAGTCAAAAATTATACTGAAGGCATCCCTTCAATTGGTGGAGAGCATTTAAATTATGATGGAACTTTTTCTTTTGAAAAATTAAAGTATGTCCCTATTGATTTTTATACACAAAGCAATAAAGGTAAGATCCATAAATACGATATTTTGATTGTTAAAGATGGTGCTACAACTGGGAAGACGGCTTTTATAGATGAAACTTTTCCTTTCGAAAAGGCTATGGTTAATGAACATATATTTTTATGTAGGATAATAAAAGAAAAAATCTTCCCCAAATATGTGTTTAGATTTTTAATAAGCAGTAATGGACAAAACAGAATATTAAAAACAAAAGGAGGAACAGCACAAGGAGGTATTAATAAGCGTTTTTCTAAATCAGTAAAAATTCCCCTTCCTTTCTGCAATAGCCAACCAGACCTTGAAAAGCAAAAAGAAATAGCAAACTTTCTTGACAATGTTTATGAAAAAATTAAAATATTAAAGAAAAAAATCCAGAAGCAGATAACTCTACTTGAAGAAATGAAGGAAAGCATTTTAGAGGAGGTGTTTGAACATGATGAGGCTTAATAATTTTACAAATGCGGAAAGAAACTCTGGGATTTTATATATTAATATCTATTATGTGGCAGATTATCCGAGAATAATAAAGATTTCAAAAGCACCCTATGATGATAGTTTTTCTCCAGGTAAATGGAAAAAAAGAATAGGAAGTTTTGTTTATTATTATGGGAACGAATTAACAGGTCACTTTGAAGAAATAAATATTAATAACTCCTTATTCGGTGCAATTTTTAGAAAATATCTTCTTGAGGTTCTTTCCGAGAATATTAACGAACCATGGGATTTTAAAGAATTGAAATCTAATTTGACGATTGTTAAAGATATTTCTGACAGCTACAAGCATTCCGATAAAATAAAACTTCAATATGTACTAATAATTGGTGTTCACCATTGGCAAAATACGAATTTTGGAATAATAGTCGACTTGAAGGTAAACATAATTGAGCGGGTAAGTGATAAACGTATTTCATATCCAGAAATAAAAGATAAATATGGAGAAAGTGTAAGGGAAAGTATTTGGTCTTCCGTGCAAGCATTTCACAAACACCTTACACCCAATGGGAAAAAATATGCAACCGCAATGCGAGATAAATTTAATCTTCTTACGGCTCTTATAAAGGAGGCCTTTGGTTCGTTAGAAGATGAAATATCCTTTGAAACTCCTGATGGAGATGTTAAGATTCTCTTCAAACCTCTAGAAGTCGTAGAGGTGGCTGATGATGATGCAATATGAAACAATATCAGACAGCGTAAATTACTACATAGGGGGTAGTAATCAAGTCCCTATATCAAATACAGGAGTGTTAATCAAGGGCTTGAGAACTTATGGACCTTACCAAAAACCACCGCTTAGGAATGGCAAAGTGGCACTAATATATCTTAATCAGGATAATTGGGATAAAATAGTAACACCATTGAAAAATCAGATACTTTCCAAACTACATAAGATATGGCATATTGATAATATGGAGATTGAGGATTATTCTTACAATTCATCAGATTTTGATTCTATTAAAGTTCAGGTTGAGAAAGCTATAGATTCTAGTGTAGATGGGATTATGGTTATTCTTCCAGGTTATATGCCACCCACCTATTATAAGCTAAAGTCATATCTTATAAATAATGTTTCATCACAATTTATGAGATACGATATACTTTTAGGGCGAAATTTAGAATTTTATGTAGATAATCTACTTGTTCAATTTATTTCAAAACTTGGGGGAAAACCTTGGATTTTGAATATAGATCCAGAAAAAGGTTCAGACATTGTAATAGGTACTGGTGCAACAAGGGTTAACAATGAAAATTTATTCTGTTTTGCCATGGTTTTCAAGAAGGATGGAACGATATTGTGGAATGAAATTTCACCCATAATCGGAAGAGAGCAATATCTAACATATCTAAAAGCGACCATTGAAAAAGTTGTTAAAGGTTTTAGAGAGAATAATCCTAGTTGGAATGTTGAGAAATTAACCCTACATGTTAGCGGGAAAAGACCTAAAATAAGAGATGGTGAAACAAAAGTTCTGGAAGATACAATTGAAGAACTTAAAAGGCAAAGCTTGATATCCCAAGATGTAAAATTTGCTATACTTCACTTAAATGAAACACATCCTTACTGGATTATGGGATATTCAGATAATAGGTATCATCCTTATGAAGGAACAAAAGTAAAACTTAATTCTAAAAGATATCTGCTTGCACTTTCCCAACCATATAAAAGAAGATACGAATTGGAAATGGTAACCCCAATGAAACCACTAAGCGTGGAAATAGTAAGTCATAATTGGACATCAGAAGAATTTTATCCATTATCTCAAGAGGTACTGGAAGAAGTCTATTTCCTGTCAAAAATGAGTTGGCGAGGGTTTAGAGGAAGAAATCTACCAGTCACTGTTAACTATCCTAAATTAGTCTCAAGAATAGTGGCTAATACAGATCGTTATGGAGGTTATCAAATTAACACTGAAAGCAACCGCCTACTTCGAACAACCCCGTGGTTCCTATGATGAATAAGAAACCGTTTATAGAAAAAATTAATGAAATAAAAAGTCGTATGAATTACATTATTGATAACTGGGAATCTGATTCACAAATTACTCATCAGGAGATTAGATTTACTATTGTTGCATGCCTTCATGATCTATATAGGAATAAAAAAGTAAAAGATTTGGTAAAAGTTTATCTTCAAAGAATTGAGAAAAAGGAGAGATTAGATTCTGAATCTCTTTTAACGGCAATAGCATCCTCATTGGTTGTTCACAAAGATTTTTCAGAATATTGGATCAAACTTAAAACAAGAATAAACAAAAGTTCCAACACCGAAAAATACAACTTAATAATTCAATTTTTGATTATCTTAACCCCCAATATTTTCAAGAAATTTAAGGATGAAAAATATATTAAAAAATTGATTGACGAACTGAAAAACCAAGATACTGAAAAGAAATTATTTTCGTATTGGACGGAGAAACGTTTATTTTCTATGGGAGAAGAAATAACTATACCCCAAGATCAAATTAAACATCTTAAGGAATATTTGCTCTGGGAAATTGCTAACTCGGAAGAATATGACCATCAAAAAGAGGAATTGAGAGAGAAATTTATTCCTGAGATGTTAAATTACAAAGTTGATAGAGTTGATTGGGTTGTCCTTTTAATCTACCAATTTCTGAAGAAAAATAAACCAGTTACTGTCACACAAATGGAATTAAATAGAAAAATCAGGCTTGAAATTAAGTCTGCGATAAGTAAAAAAGTATGGTTTCCTCTAGGATGTTCTATGATGTTTGTGTTGCTAAAACTATATCCGGTAGATACAATTGGTTTGAAAGCTTTTTTGATAAATTGGAAGACCTCCACACAAACATTTTTATTATTTACAGGTGCCCTCTTTCTGTTTTTCGAAGAAAAATTGCCATCATTCGAAATTCCTGTAAAGAGATATAGGATAACATTTGGTCAAATTGGAGAATTACTGATGATAATTTCAGTTTTGTGGGCTGCTAATTTAACCCCAATAATAAAGGAGATGATTCCATGGTAACATATAAAATCTTGCCGCCGAACAAAACTCTCCGCTTGCTATCATTCGCATCTATACTGACACATTCGGACAACAATCAAGCATTCTGCTTTGCCTTAAAGGCGTTACCTATTTAAGCCTTCAATTATTCCAAGTTTTTAATTTATCCTGATTGTTTTTATCTATACTCCCACGTATAGGAACTTTTCCATCGGAGGTATTATTTTTAATTGACAATAATAGAATAGCTATGTAAAATAATCAAGGTAACTAAAAATAGGAGGAGAAATGATTAGATTTTTTTTCTGCATTTTAATTTTAACTGCACCGATAATTCTTTTTGCTGATCTTAATGAATCACTTTTTATGGCGACTTATGAAGGAGACTTAGAACAAATTAAACTCCTTCTCAGCATGGGAGCTGAGATTAACGCCAGAGGATTTGGTAGGAGTTTAACTCCGTTGCACCTATCAATAGAACAAAAGCACTTTCAGATAGCTAAATTTTTATTAGAGAACGGTGCTGCTATTAATACAAGGGACAATAGGGGCAATACACCGTTGCATACAGCTGCATATTATGGCAATATTGATATAATAAGTGAACTCCTTCAACATGGTGCTGATATCGAAGCAAAAAATGACAAAGGTGAAACACCTATTTTCTCTGCAGTGAGATCGGGTAGATTAGATATAGTAAAATTTTTAGTTTCAAAAAATGCAGATATAAATGTAGAAAATAATGATAGGACAAGAATATTTGATTTGGCTTTTTATTGGCCAGAAATTGCTAAATACTTAGTTAGCATTGGAGTAGATACTGACTATTTAGGTTTTAAACCTATTCATCTTGCGTGTGTGATTGGAGATTTAAATCGAGTAAAATCTTTGATTAGTGAAAACAATAATCTTGTTAATGCCCAGACGAAAGAAGGATTAACCCCTTTGCTCTTAGCCATTGGATTTAACAATCCCCAAATAGTAAAATTTCTAATCGCAAAAGGTGCATCTGTAAATGAAAAATATATGGAAGAGTGGACACCTTTACACTTAGCAGTATTCTCAGAAAATTTTTATATTGCTCAAATACTTATAGATAAAGGAGCTGAGATAAATGCTAAGAGCACAAAAGGTATAACACCGTTACATTTAGCTTGTGAAAACGGAGATATTGAAACTGCATTTTTTCTTATTTCAAAAGGAGCAGACTATACGATTTGCGATAATGAAGGAAAGACTCCGGTTGACATTTTAAAGTCAAAGCTATTTAGAAAAGTTTATCCCATGGAGGGAGGTCTAAAGTACTAACGATGGATTAGAATTTTACAATCCTGGATATTCTTTGAAAGCCCCTTTTCTTTATACTTGATCAAATGAGAAAATATGCGGTTTTATAAATACATGTTTACATGCACCGTCCCTACAAAAAATGGAGTAAAAAGTAAGAAACCGGGATGAAGAGTAATTGGGGGTTTAATCCTGGTTTAAAAGTCTTGAAGCAACCTTCATTAAAGGAAGCTCAGGTGTGTCGTCTTCTGAAAGAATAAAGCGACAATGGGCTGAAACCCGTGCCTTTAGATTTAATCGCTCATAGAGTAAGAGAGTCCACCCATTGAAAGAAATTTTGTCAATGGGTAGATGACCAAAAAGTTCTATAATTTTTGTGCCCGGCGGTAAAGCGACAATGCATATGTCCTTTTTCAAAGTGGACTTCTTTGCAGGAGGCATATTTATTCCTAAGTGTAACTCAATATTTGGTTTTATTCGTGCTTTTGTATGAAGGAAAGGAGTTGATGTCATCTTGAAACTATAAGTAATAAAATCAACAGGATCAGGAAATCTTACTACTTTATGGACTTTCAGGTAAGTATTTCTTCTCCATAATATAGTATCACAATCAGAAGTGAGAATTTCAGGTTTTTCATACGGATTACCTGTTGAAATTGTGAAATCCTGGATATCAAGAGTGTCCCAAAGGTCGGGGGAATAAATGGTAATAAATTTATTTCCTTTTACATATTTTGCAATCACACTGTATTTCATATAATCAGGATGAAATTCATAGATGTTTATATAGAACTCATAGGTTTGGCACAAAAGGAATAAAAACATATTCACCCCCTATTTTATAAGAATTAACTTTTTACAATTTCTGTATTCTCCACTTTTTAAGACGCAAAAATAGGAACCAGAAGGAAGCATTCTCCCTGTGGAACTTCTTCCATCCCATGTTAAGGAGTATGTTCCCGGTATATAATCCTTGTTCGTGAGTGTTGCTACTTTTCTTCCCAATTCATCGTATATGGCAACATTGACCTTTGATGGAATAGGGACGTCAAATTTTATGACCGCTTGCTCTCTGAATGGATTTGGAGAGGGAGGATATAAATGGAATCTCTCAATAGTTATGTCTTCAACAAATGCTATATTTTCCACAGCACTTCTTTTCCCAATAAATATACCCAGATGTATATCCCACGAAGAATCTTTTTTAGATGCTTCTATCCAGACAAGGTAAAAGGTATCATTGGATACAAAGCCAGAAAGATTGTATATTTCCTTCTTCTTTCTCTCCACAAGGGTTACGGAATTGCTGTTTTTAACTTGATAGAGCAAACAGGAGCCTTCACCCTTTTTTTCAACCCAGAAAAAAAACAGGGTATCTTGCCAATATGTTGCAAAGGCAGATAAGGGACTAATTTCCCGTAAATTATGAGAAGATTTCTTTTTTGTGTCAAATAAAGAATAGAAAGAAGTATTATAATCTTTCCACAGGATAAAAGGAATTTCATCATTTACAAGAACAGAGAGAAGTATTCTATTTCTTCCTGTTATAGAAATTTCGTTTCCAATATTTTTTTGCTCTGGTGATATATATTTTCCTTTTATACAGTAAATCCCGTCACTCACATACTGCCATACTGTAAAGACTTTCTGGTATAAATTTACTGCAATAGGCATGTATTCCCAATCTGAAGAATTTGATATGCAGATATTTTTCCCTATAAAGTTACCTTTATGGTCAATCCATTGTCCATAGATATCATAATTTCCCTCTCTCAAATCTTGCCACACAATAAATAACTTCTCCGGTGGAACAAATGTAGCATGAGGATGGATGTGGTATTTTCCAGTGGTGTCGTCATCTACCCGGAAATTTTTGCCTGTTTTCCCATTTTCATCAAAAAACTGTGCATAGATATCAGTTGATGAACCCGATCTGCCATCTTCCCACACTACCAGAGCAATGTCGTTGGCTGACGCAACATGAGGACTTGATTGGTTGAAGGAACAGGTATCTTCGTTAATAATTCCTGTGCATTCAATTTTCTTACCGTCTCGTGTTCTAATCTGGAAGAAGATATCACTTCCCCACTTTGGAGAATATTCCTGCCACACAAGGATAATTTTACTGTTCAAAGGTGCCACCTGAGGCTTAATGCCCAGTTTTCCCTCAGTTATTGGAAAAATCATTCCATAAACAATAAAGAAAAACATGTTTTAACTATAACAGAATGACAAGATTTTTCAAGTTGAAAAATTTTGCTTCAGGGACTGAGGTCTAATTTACTAATTTATTTCATTTCACGTATTCCGAACCCCCTTAACCCCCTTTATCCTTTTATCAGTCCCTCCATTCCACCTTTCCTATGGACAAATAAGCCCTGCTTTTTATACCATATACCAGAAATACAGGTTATTTCAAGGGAAATTTTCACGTTTCATGTTTTACGCCTTGCGTCTCACACTTGAAATGCGCCAGCCCATCAAATCACAAGGATGGAAGATTTATCGCTAAAGGGATGTGGCTCCTACACCAAGAGGATTACATCCTCTTGTAAACTCCTTTATTCCTCAAACATCCTCGTAAGGGAAGAGAATTTCATTGAAATAACAGGCAACCGTATCTTCCACAGGAAGAGGCCTGTCAATGAAATCCAGCAGGTTAGAGAAGAAATTTTTTCTTTTTCCAGAGAATTGTATCTTCAGGATGGATATTCTTTTCTATATATACAGGGATGATAAATTAGCACTTTGAGAGGAGGGAGGGGAAATTGAAGCCTGACCCATAAATTTAATGGCTTTTTAAATTTTTTGTAGAAAAAATCTCTTGATTTTTTTATACAATTGTGTTATTATTATCAAAAAAAGGTGATATGATAGTTAAAAGAGAATTATTAAAGGATATAATGAACTGGTTGAACAGGGACAAGGTAATAGTAATAAAGGGAGCAAGACAGGTTGGTAAGACAACGCTTCTTTTATCACTAAAGGAAATTCTGGAGTCCCAGCAGAGGAAGGTCATATATATTGCAGCAGACGAGTATAAGGATAGTGAAATTTTCAAAAATGCAAATCTGTTTCTGAAATTTATAGAATACGAATATGGTTTAAGAAAAAATATGGTTCTTCTTATAGATGAATTTCAATACATCGTTGATGCAGGCTTATTCATGAAAACCCTCCACGACATTGTGAAGAGGGAAGGACTGAAAATAAACATTGTGGCCAGTGGTTCTTCCAGCCTTGAGATCTCTCGTAACTCGGAATTTCTGACTGGAAGAAAGATAGAGTTTCTTCTTCTCCCATTCTCGTTTTATGAATATTTATCATCTGATAGACGATTCACCCATAAATTCCATCTATACAATGAGTTTAAGGAAATAGCGGATTTCTACCACATATACAGGGATGAATTAAACTTCAGATTTGTTTCTTATATACGGTGGGGAGGATATCCTGAAGTGGCCCTTGAGAATGAAAAAGAACGAAGGAGAGTCCTTTTGAAAGAGATTATTTCAACCTATATAGAAAAAGATATTTCTGGTTTTCTGCATGTTGAAAATGTATCAGCGTTTAATAATCTGGTAAAACTGCTTTGTGCCCAGATTGGTTCTCTTGTAAATAAAAGTGAACTCTCTAACACCCTGAATCTGCACCAGAAAACCCTTACGAAGTATCTAAACATACTGGAAGGGACATTTGTATTTTCATTTGTTACACCATTTTATACGAACATTCGGAAAGAATTATCCAAAATGCCCAAGGTTTATGTAAATGATACGGGAATTTACTACCATTTTTATCCCCAGGACTCCATTTCCTTTGAATCAATTGTAGGGAATGTTGTGGAGAACTTTGTTTACAATACCCTGAAAACAATGAAGGGAATAGATAGTATCCTTTTCTATCGGACGATTGCAAAATCAGAGGTTGACTTCATACTGAGAAAAGGAGAGGTTGTTATCCCTGTTGAAGTAAAATTTCGTTCAAGAGTAAAGAAACCGGTAACAATGAAGCATTTTCAGGAAAAATACAAAACAAAAAAGGGGATAATTGTAACAAAGAATGAAATAAAAAAAGAAGGAGATACTTACTTTATTCCTGCTCCTATGCTGGGCTTAATACAAAATCTAATTCCTTAAAATCTGGGGTCAGTCATTAACAAGTAACATTTTCCCTATCCATTATTTTATTCTTATCACTTTGTATTACAATTGATTAAGTGGCAAAAATCTTAATCTGGTGCAAATACTCAAAAGATAAGCCGATAAAAATTGTAATTGCTTTATTGGTCTGCCTGTTCAGTAAACTGTTTATAATGGTTTGATATTTAAATAATTATATTCAGGATACAGGAAAGTAAACGGAAATACAATACTTATCAAATGAGAATGCAGAAAGATGGGTTACATGATAACATTTACATAACCATTTAAACATCAAGACATTAACACCTAAAAAGATGTTACCTGTTAATGCCTGACCCCGAACTTGAAACATCCCTTCGTTTTTGTATAATGGTTTTATGAAAACCAGAAATGGTGTGTTCTGGCTCGTTCTTCAGGATATAGCAGGTTTCACCACACTATCCGAGAGACTTGCTTCAGAAGGACTTTCTGGCACAGAAAAACTTACAGATTTTCTTCGCGGATTTTTTTCCGAGGCAGAAAGTATTATAAATTCAGCAGGTGGTAAAATCCTGAAACTTGCTGGTGATGCTTACTTTTCAGTTCTTCCAGGTGACATACCACAAAAACACATTGAAGAACTGGGAGAAAAACTGATGGCTCTCTCTTCAATCCACAGGATGGGAGGAGCAACAAGGGTAATTTGTGTGAGGGATGAGATTTTTCTTTTTCAGGTTCCTCTCCCTCTCTTTGGTCAGGATATCCTGTTATGGGGAAGAGGTATAAAGAAACTTATGGAGATAGAAGATACTGCTGGAAATGAACTAATAGTTAAACAATTCACCGATAAAAATGGGTATAATCTTCCTGAGTTTTCTTTCTTTGAATGCCCACATTTTGAGCCTTCTCATAGACCTGCTGTCTCGCTCTTTCTGAAGATTAAACCTCATTCCATGGAGGATATGATTAAGATTGCCGTTGACATCTCAAAAAACATGAAAACAGTCTGGCTTACAAAGTGGGTTCCTTATCTTGAAGGATACATGGGACTGTTTCTCTTTGGTTTTCCTGAGGCAAGTGGAAGGGAAATGGAACAGGCTCTGGAGGTCTCTCTTAAACTCAAGGAAATACTGACAACTGAATGGTCTATCGGGATTTCTGGGGGTGTGGTTTATACGGGTGTTATTGGTGGGAAGCACTTTACAGAACAAACCTGCCTTGGAGATTCTGTAAATGTCGCAGCAAGACTTGCAGCATATGGAAATCAGGAAATACTACTCCCACATTACAACAAAAAAGATTTTTCCAATTACTACGCTGAAAACGTGGGAGAGATTCTGCTGAAAGGGAAGAAAAAGAAGATATACGTTTACAGGGTGAAGGATAAAAAGCCTATCTTACTGGGAGTAAAACCGTATCCACTGATAGGAAGAGAGAGGGAACTAAGATTTGCCATTGATTCCATTGAAAACAACAGGAAAATCGTATTTGTAGGTGAACCTGGCATAGGTAAAACAAGAATATTGTTTGAAGCTGGGGAGTATGCAAAAGAATCGGGTCATCACATCTTTTTAACAAAGTCCTCTCCGAACAGATTTCCATTTGCAGGATTGAAGCCCCTTCTTGAATCAATCCCTCCAGGATTACTCCCGGATTATCCAGAACTCCCAGGGTTTCTGACAGGTAAAAAAGCAGGCATTACAATTGAAGAAGCAAAGGAAATGCTTAAAGATATTGTAAAGAGGTCTTTACCATGTATCCTCCTCATTGATGATATCCAATGGATGGATTTAATATCTCTGAATGTTCTTGAACCCCTGATAAAAGAAATGCCCATCCCTGTGATTGCCACCTCCAGACCTGAAAATTTGGAAATACTTGATTTGCAAGGTATGTTCATGATTGAAGTGCCTCCCCTTTCAAAGAAAGAGACAGCAAACCTTGCTAAAGAAATACTTCATGGAAATATTTCAGAAACCCTCTTGGACTTTCTACTAAAGAAGTCAGGTGGGGTTCCCTTTTTTGTAGAACAAATTCTTCTTGATTCAAAGGAGAGGAGAGGGATAGTTTTTGATGGTTCGTGCTGGACAACAAAAGAAGGAGAAACCCATCTTCCAGAATCCGTGTATTCTGCAATACTTGCGAGGTATGACAGGTTTCCTGTGCAGGCAAAAAAAGTTCTTGAGTATATGTGCTGTGTTGGAAATGAAATAAGTGAGAAGGAGCTTGGGATTATTCTGCCTGAAAAATTTTTTAAAGGGATAGGTGTGTTGAGCAGGGAAGGATTTATACTTGAAGAGGAACATGTTTATCTATTCAGACATGCCCTGGTGAGGGAAACCATTTACAACACCTTTCTGACAGGGAAGAAGAAAAGACTCCACAAAAACATTGCACGAAGGCTTGAAAAGAGTTTTGCTCAATCCTACGATGTGGCATATCACTACGAAAAAGCTGGTATGAAAAGAAAGAAGGACTATTTTTATTATATTACAGCAGTTGACTTTGCTGAGAAGGGGCTTCTGGAACAAACCCTGGATGTAATAAAGAAAATAGAGTCTCCAGTACTGAGAGGAATTTCTCGGGCTGCTTACCATATTGAGAAGTGCGAATACGCTGAGGCGGAAAAAATTCTGGAATCATTGAAAAGAAGAGCGTCTGGTAGGAACAGAAACGAACTGTTGTTTGCTTATGCTATTCTCTATGACTGGACTAATAGAAGTGATAGGATGATAGAGGTACTTGAAAAGGTGAGTAAGGATAAACTGGATAAAAGGGCAAAAATACTCTGGGAAAATCTTTATGCGATTTATCACGATGACATAAATGATAATGAAACTGCGCTGAGATTTTATAAGAAAAATCTTGAAGATTATAAAAAGGCAGGTATGGCCATTACTGGTATACAATACTTTAACATAGGATGGATATACTTCAAAATGAGAAAATTTTCCCTTGCAGAGGAATATTTTTATAAAACCATTTCAGTCTCTGGAGAGAATAGAAGAATAACCGCATGGGCATACTTAAGATTGGGACAGATACGAAGTCGTGAAGAAAAATACGAAGATGCAGAGAGATACTTGACTGAAGCACTGGAACTTTTCAGGAAAACAGACTTTATGGCGGGTATTTTTATATGCCATAAAGAACTTGGTTATCTTTATATATTAATGGATAAACGGCAAAAAGGTTTATTCCACTTTATGGAAGGATGCAGGGTTGAACTCAAGATTTATGGACACCTGACCCCAGAAATTGTTACATTGATGATTATCCATGGGTTTCATAAAGAATCCGAAGGGTATATTGACAGGGTGATTGAATCTGCAAGGCCTGCTGTTAGAGCAATTCTGCATGCCTTTAGAGGCGAAAAAGAAAAGATGGTGCATGTTTTGAAAAATAGCGAATCAAATGATAAAATTTATTTGGCCCTGAAGGGAATGGTTCTTACTCCTGACAGCGAACCATGGAGCCTATTGTGGGAAAAAGACCCGGATAGAAACAAAGTTCTCCAGATCAAAGGTAAATATTCATGGCTTGGTCTGTCCTCCTTTTTGAAGATAATAAAACAGGTTAAAAAAGTCCTGGCTTCTCCCTGATTTACAAACCCCCAGCCTGGACCCTGACATTATGACAATTTTCAAAAATGCATTCCCTTAAAACTTATATATATGCTTGAGGAACTTCAGTCTGAATTTCAGATTTGTCTTCCAGTCCAGCGACGGATTCCTCCAGTGTAGAAAATTCTCCGCATCCTCAAGTATCACCTTCTTTCTGTATTCATCAAACTTCATGAACAACTTAATTACCCTCTTCATCTCTTCATCTGTCAATTCATTGTCATTCTCAAGGTCTATGAGTAAAGGCACAACATCAGGGTCATACAATTCTGCAAACCTTTTCAGGGGAAGATAAAAAGGAAATATCCCCTTCCTCATGAACTCCTTCACCTCTGCCTTTGTAAAGGCTGAAAATAAAATATTTCTCGTGCCTTTATGGTCTATGGGGAAAAGAAATGATAAATTATGGGCAATCTTCAAATAGAAGTATCTGTTATAAGTTGCAAGCCTGTATAGTTTTTCTATGTGATAAACAACACCTATCAGGATTAAAACAATACCCAGAACCAATTTAAAAACCATACAAACACCTCCTTATAAACAGATTAACCCTCAAATATCCTGATACAGAAAATCCCGGAATGATAACACCATAACAAGTCTTCATTACTATCTGTAATAAATATAAAATAAATTTACTATTTGTCAACTCCAATTAGAGCAATAACCCATGAAAGGGTTGTGAAGGAAGGTGTATGAAGGCGTTTTCAACTTGACTTTTTTTATTTTTCTGGTATGTTCCAGAAGATAAAAGATGGAGTTTAATAATATAATGAAACCGGAAGTAAAGGCCTATCTTCATCCCAATCCGCCCTTAGACGGTGGAACCATAACAAACCTCTGGGGTAATACTTATGAATTGAAGAATAGACCCTTTTTAGAGGTTGAACTTTTCAACTTCGCTCCAGGAAAATATGCAATAGAGGTTCTCCATCCCGTTAAAATTAAGAAAAATGTTGATATTGATTCTCGAAGTGCTATTGTTTATCTTTATCACGATGAATTTGTTAACCATAAATTATCAGAAGTTGATATACTTATCTCAGGAGAAGAATATGAAGGCAGATTTACATTACCCTTAACCGTCCATAAAATTTCTGGAAGGGTTAAGGATTTTGAGGGGAATCCATTCCATTCTTTCCTCTGGGCAACCAAAGAAGAAGACGTTGGTTTCAAATCAATTATAA
>Ga0190304_1000349_pt1 | contig 21917 bp, 20 predicted proteins | sample 48700712_MG_FD_161670 | JGI IMG/M metagenome (GOLD analysis project Ga0190304, IMG submission 161670) | Hydrothermal vent sediment bacterial communities from Southern Trench, Guaymas Basin, Mexico - 4870-07-1--2_MG | ecosystem: Environmental > Aquatic > Marine > Hydrothermal vents > Sediment ...
AAAGAGTTAGCTGGTTTGTTGAAAAACAGAGGATTTAAATATGAAAATCCTAAAGAAATTTTTAAAGAGATTACGAAAACCATAAAAGCATATAAAAAAATAAACCCAGACAACATATATGACGGGGGGGATGAATTTGCAGACAAAAAAATTAAATTTAAAAAATTTATTCCAGAAGAATTTGATGGATTTGGGGCTACTAAAAGCAAGGAGTATCCTTTCTTGATCTTTACTTTTCGTTCACATTTCCAGTTTTTATCAAATGAAGCAACTAAAAATTCAAAAACCTTAAGTAAGCTTGCTGGCAAGCCATGTTTTTATTTAAATAAAGAAGATGCTTTTTCTTTGGGCATTAAAGATGATGATAAAATTAGAGTTGAAAGCAATGTTGGAAAGGTTAGTGGTCTGACAAGAATTACATCCGAGATTTCTCGGGGTTTAATCGGAGCGCACTTTCATTCTGAAAAACTTTTAGTTAATAAGCTTTATCCATTAAGTTTTGATGAAGAGACATTTACTCCTAATTTTAAATCAGTGGCAGTAAAGATTAAAAAATTATAAAGAGCATGAAAAAAAAATTAAAAATTGCTCATATTATTTGCGCTTTTCATCCATATAGTGGTGGGATGGGTAATGTTTGTTTTGAGCAGGCTAAGGGGTTAGTTAAACTAGGGCATGAAGTGGTTGTTTTCACCCCTCAATACAAGAAAAATACACCGTTGATTGAATATTATCGCGGTTTTAAGGTTCAACGTTTAAAACCGTTTTTTAAGTTTGGCAATGCTGCTTTTTTGCCAACATTGTCAAAGAAATTAAAAGAGTTTGATATCATCCATTTGCATTGGCCTTTTGCGGGAGCAGGGGAATTGATAACATTAAATAAATCTCTCTCTCCCAAACTAATTGTTCAGTATCATATGGACTTGATTGATAACAAAATTAGAGGTTTTATTTTTTCTTTATATAATATTTTATTTAATAAGATCTTTATTAAATCTGGACAAAAGATTTTAGTTTCTTCCCTTTCTTATTTAAAGGTTTCAAGGATTAAAAAATATTATCAAGAGTTTAAAGATAAGTTTGTGATTAGTCCTTTTGGCGTCGAACAAAATAGATTTTTCCCAAAGGATAAAAATAAAAAATTACTATTAAAGCATGGCATAAAAGATAACGAAAAGGTTATACTTTTCGTTGGGGGTCTTGACCGCGCTCATTATTTTAAAGGTGTTGAGGTTTTAATAAAAGCAATCGCAGATAAAGATTTAATTTCTTCGGCTATAAAGTTAATTGTTGTAGGTCAGGGAGGGTTAAGAAAGGGATATGAAAAATTAGCTAAAGATTTGGGAGTATCTAATAAAGTTATATTTGTGGGAAAAGTTAGTGATAAGGATTTACCTGAATATTATAATTTATGTGATATTTTTGTTTTGCCCTCGACTAGTAGGTCAGAAGCTTTTGGTTTAGTTTCTTTAGAGGCCATGGCTTGCGCTAAACCGATTATAGTCTCTGACTTGCCTGGCCCAAATTCTTTAGTAGAGGAGAATGGATTGATAGTTAAGCCTGGCGATATCGGGGATTTAGCTCGAAAAATAAGGAAATTAATAGAAAATGAAAAAATAAGTATTGATTTTGGAAACCAAAGTTTAAAATTAGTGAAAACTAAATATAATTGGACAGAAGTAGTAAAAGACCTGGAAAAAATATATTATGACACAATTAATTTCTAAGATTAAAAATAATAAATATTTCCTTTTTACTGGGTTAAGTTGTTTATCAGTTATCTTTTGGTATTTAAACTTTCAATTTACGCAAAATATTTTTTTATATATATTATTTTCCGTTTTTTATTGTTTTCTAAATTCTTATTGGTTCGGCCTAATATTGGGGAAAAATGGTTTTGAAAAAGAATTCCAATTTATTTTGGGATTTTTCTGTTTATTATTTTCAATAGCTTTTTTAACATCTATCCCAATCGTTTTATATAAAATTACTCCTTTCTATTTTTTTATTATCCTTTTGCTGCTAACTATAACTGTATCTTTGGGTTCTAAGAAGTTAAGTAAAGGAAGAAAAAATAATATAAAAACATTAGAATCAAAAATTATTTTAAATAAATCGTCGTTTGAGGTTCCAAAGAGTCTTTATTTTTTCGGAATTCTAATTTTTCTTTTTTTATTCTTTTTGTTGTTTCGATCTCGCACCGGAGAATATATTCATTCTCCCTGGACTGTTATTCATCCTCTCTATATATATGGCTGGTTAGCTATATCTTTTATTATTGGTTATTTAGTTTTTTCAAAATGCAAATTAAAAACATTTTTGTTGGTTATAATTTTTTGTTCTATTCTCTTGCATTCTTACCTATTAATTCCTTATGAAGCTGGTTTCGGCGGGGATAAATGGCGACATATAGGAGCAGAGAGATGGTTGATGGATGGTAAGGTTTATGAACCAGCCCTGTTTGGCAAAAATGTTTCTTACAAAAATTTTGGTCCTTTAATGGTTCCTGAAGTTTTTGTGGCTGGCAATAAAACATCTTATGCTAATATGTGGGGGCTAACCATTGCTTTGTCATGGTTGACTGGGTTAGATGTTTTTTGGATTGACTTATTTTTAGGATTTCTGCTTTTTTCAATATTTTTGCCATTTTTGATTTTAAAATTTGCTAGTCTTTTTTCTAAGAAAAAAGAATTTTTATATCTAATGATTTTTTCACCCTTTCTGTTTTACACCTTTCAAGCTTATGGGAGTATTACAGTGCCTATGTCTTTTGCCTTTTTGCCATTTCTCTTTAGCTTAATTTTTCTTGGGCAGTATCTTAAGGGGTTAATTTCTGGTCGTCGTTTTTTAATACTTTTATGTTTTTTTATTCCCTTTCTGTATTTCAGCTATATTCTTTATTTAATAGTTTTTATTATAATGCTATTTTTAGCTTTAATCTTTAAAAGAATTTTTTCTGGCTCTCATACGGGTAAAATTAAAAAATGGGTTTTGCTTTTAATTATTTTTGTTTTTTGCGCTTCAATCTCGATACCCTTATTAGACACTCATAATCAATATTCTAATTTTAAAATGCCTCTTTTTTCTTCTTCTAATATTTCTCATGCGCTTAAAAATTCTATTAGTTTTCTTTTCTCTTCAGCTGCTATTTTCCCTAGAATTTATCAATTTGAACAAGATAATTGGCTCTATGCGCAAACTAACCAGGAACTTTCGCGATCTATTTTTTTAGAGATTGCTCCATGGTGGCTGTTCTTAACGCCTATTCTTTTAATTCTAGTTATTCTGGGAGTCGTCCGATATGTTAAATTAAAAGATAAAAAGATCGCCTTTTGGTTGATTTTTTCTCTGATTATTTTTTTAACTAGCCAAATGATATCTTCTTCTTTTATGGAAGGAAATCATATCCTCAGCAAACGTTTGGTGCTTTTGATTTCTTTTTTAATCTCTTTCCCTTTGGCTTGGGGTTTAACTTATCTAGCTTCTACTCAAAGAAGGGTAGTTTTTGCAATAATAATTCTTTTTCTAGGGTTAGTTTCTGTCACTACCTATGCTTCTGGTCCTAAGTTTCAGGTAGTTACGGGCGATGAATTGAGCGCAGCAAAATACATTTGGAAAGAATATAAAAAAAACAATAATAAATCTGCACATCCGTGCGTTTTGGCTAATACTTGGCCTTTACTGGCGCTAGAAGGAGTCTCTGGCAGGGAAATTATTACTGGTGGGTTTCCTTATTATTTTGAATATCGTCAACCAGAAAGAGTACAATTATTTGCTAATATGAATCATTCGCCCTCAGTTCGTTATTTGAATAAAGCAATTGAAATTACTGGTGCTAAAGAATGTTATTTTGTAACAGAAGAGCGTTGGATATTTTTCGACAAAAGGCAAAAAATTATTGAGTCTTTGGATGAAATTTTGGGCAAGCGTAAACAAATAGGAAAGGTGATGATTTGGCTTTATGACCCTCGGATTTAGGGTTATGATAAGAAAGTAATTTAATTTATGAAAGTTTCTAATGGAGTAAAAATATACAGAATTTTTTTGGTTTTATCTTTTTTATTGTTGGGAGTTTGGCTAATTTCCAAGAATTTAGTAATGGCTGGAGAACTAATTGTAGAAAAGGATTTTTGTTTTCCTTCACGTTTGATTTCTGATTTTTTCCCTAAAGATAGAGTAGGATTAATTGAAGGGCAGGGAGACTCAGAATGCTTCCAAAGGATTTTTGTTGAGCCAGCTTATTTCAAACTAAAGGTTCCACGTACATTTGATAGAGTAAGAGTTGAAATAACTTATCAAAATCCTAATCATCCCGTTCTACAATTAGCTTTAATGCAAAAAAGAATTAATCCGTTAGATTGGAATTTTCAATTAAAATCATTAGAAAACCCTATTAGTAAGGAGTGGCAAAAGGGTGTGGTTGAATTTATGGCTGGGCCCAATTATATGAATGACCATGCTTTAGAGTTTATGATTTCTGCGCCTGGATTAACTGATGCTAGACACGAAATTAAAATAAAAAAGATTAAAGTATGGCTATACAGATCTCCGTTTAATTGGAGAAATGTTTGCCCAGATATAAAAAATTATTTAATAAATAAAATTAAGAAAGGGTAATGTTTTATAGATTTTTAAAAGATTTATTAATTGCAAGTAGTTTTTGTTTTTTTGTGCTCTGTATAATAGAAGATTTTCAACCTGGTTTTGTTTCTTTTTGGTTTGATATAAGAATTGTTTTATATATAGCTTTGCTAAGTGGTTTTTTGGTTCTGTTAAATGAATTTGCTTTTAAGCTGAAAAAATGATAAGATGTGTGGTATGACTACTTTATTAGTTATTTTAATTATTGTTATTGTGCTTGGCGGAGCTCTTTCTTTTGTTTATTCTAATAAACGTTTTGAAAAATTTAAAGAGGATGTTATAAAAAGCCAGGGAGTTCTGATGTTGCAGGACCAAATAGGAGAGATACGCACTAGCATTCAATCTCAATCAGGGCAGAATATAAAGATTATTCAAGATGTTATGGAAAGATTGGGGAAGCTTGATAAAACTAATCAAAAGATAGTTGATTTTGGGGGACAACTAAAAGACCTTCAGAATATTTTAAAAAACCCAAAACATCGTGGAATTTTAGGAGAGTATTGTTTAGAAATGGTTTTAAAGAATGTTTTGCCACCAAATATTTATAAAATGCAATACAATTTAGGCAAAGACGAACAAACTGGCAAGGATTTAATTGTTGACGCGGCAATTTTTGTTCAGAAGAAGATTATTCCTATTGACGCTAAATTCTCTTTAGAAAATTATAATCGTTTAATCGAAGAAAATGACAAGAGCAAACGTCAACAATTAGAAAAATTATTTAGACAGGATTTAAAGAATCGCATCAATGAAACTTCTAAATATATTAATCCATCAAAAGATACTTTTGATTTTGCTTTCATGTTTATCCCTTCTGAGGCTATTTATTATGATTTATTGGTCGGAGAGGTGGGAGCCATTAAAAGCAAGGCCTCAAGTTTAGTTGAATATGCCTTTAGGGAAAGGCATGTTATTATTGTTTCCCCAACTACATTTTTAGCTTATTTGCAAATGGTGTTACAGGGTTTACGTTCTTTGCAGATAGAAGATTCGGCGAAAGAAATTAAAAAAAATGTAGAAAAACTCATGAAACATATTAGCTCTTATGATGTTTTTTTGCAAAAGTTGGGACAAAATTTAAGCGTAACAGTAAATACTTACAACACAACATATAAGGAATTTCAGAAAATGGACAAAGATGTTCTAAAAATAACAGGGGATAATGCGGGGATTGATGCGCTATCTCTTGATAAACCCAAATTAACTGATTAACTTTATGGCAAAACGAAAAAATTTTATTCAAGCAACATCAATTTTAGTTGGGACAATTGTAGGCGCTGGTATTTTTGGTTTACCGTACGCATTTTCAAAGGTTGGTTTTATCCCTGGCATTTTTTATCTTTTATTTCTAGGGATTGTATTTTTGATTACAATGTTTTGTTATGCTGAGGTAACTTTACGCACTAAAGGTGATATGGAAATGTCTGGTTATGTACGTCGTTATTTAGGTAAAAAATGGCAAATTTTAATTACAATATCTTTAGTGCTTGGAGGCTTTAGTGCTTCAATTGCTTATACTATTGGAGTAGGACAATTTTTGCATGCCATTCTAGGTCCTGTTTTGGGTGGTAGCCAAGTATTCTGGTCATTGTGTTTTTGGACATTGGCCAGCATATTAGTTTTTAAGGGTATCGGGATAGTTAGCAAAATAGAACTTTTTATGGCTTTTGGGTTAATTGTGATTGTTTTGATAATTTTTGTAATGAGTTATTCATATATTGATATAGACAATTTAAAAAGTTTTCGTTTAGAAAACCTTTTTTTCCCTTATGGGTCAGTCTTATTTGCTTTGGGTGGAGCAACGGCTATCCCTACTATGCGCAGAATGTTGAGAAAAAATGTTAAATCGTTGAAGAAGTCAATAATTCTTGGCTTGTCTATTCCTATATTCATTTATATAATTTTTAGCTTAACGGTCATTGGCGTTAATGGTCAAAATGTTTCAGAAACAGCTATTACTGGATTAGCTAGGGCAACTAACAGTAGTGTTTTATTGATTGGTGGTATTTTTGGAATTTTAGCAATGACAACTTCGTTTTTGGCATTAGCTCATATTTTAAGCGAGTTATTCAAACGTGATTACAATATCCCAAGGTTTCCGGCATGGGCTTTAACAGTTTTTGTTCCTTTGATTATATTTCTTTTAGGATTGAGGAGTTTTATCGTTGTTATTAGCTTTGCTGGTGGTATTCTCTCTGGCATTCAGGGTATAGCTTTAATTACTAGTTATTATCGCGCCAAGAAAATGGGCGATAGAGAGCCAGAGTTTAGTTTTAATCTACCAAAGCCAGCTGCATATGTTATTTACGCAGTATTTCTTTTTGGTATTGTTTATCAACTTATTTATTTGTGAACAAATAATATTTATCTATGTCAGTTTTAGTTTTAAATAGTGGGAGTACTTCTCTAAAATACAAACTATTTTCAAGAAATTCTTTGAGGGTTTTGAAAAGTGGTAATTTTCAGGGTCTAAATAAGCAATCAGATTATTCTATTGCTTTTAAAAATCTTATTAAAGATATAGGGAACCTGTCTGATATTGAAATGGTTGGACATCGCGTTGTTCATGGTGGAGGTAAATTTTTAAAATCTACCGTCATAAATAACAAGAATTTTAAAACTTTATTAAAATTTAATCATTTTGCCCCCCTGCATAATCCTCATGCCTTGCAAGTTTTGAAGTTAGCTCGCATTTATATCCCTCATATCCCTCATATAGCTGTTTTTGATACAAGCTTTTTTACTACCCTACCCAAAAAGGCTAAGGTTTATTCTATCCCGTTAAAATACTATGAAAAATATGGTATTCAGAAATTTGGTTTTCATGGAATTTCATATAAGTATGTAGCTACAAAAGTAGCCCAAAAACTAAAAAGAAAATTAAATTCAATCAATTTAATTATCTGTCATTTAGGTGGAGGGTGTAGTGTAGCTGCTATTAAAAAGGGGAGGGCTATTGATACAAGTATGGGGTTTACCCCAATGAGTGGATTAGTTATGATGTCCCGTTCTGGAGATTTAGACCCAGGTCTAATCTTCCATTTAAATAATAATTTTAAACTTTCAAATAATAAAATTTATAATTTATTGAACTTCGATTCAGGTATTAAGGGACTTTTTGGGAAAAGTAATTTTTTGGAACTATTGAAAGCAGTTAAGAATAAAAACAAAAAAGCTCAATTAGCTTTTGATATTTTTGTTTATTCTATTCAAAAATATATTAGTTCTTATTATGGCATTTTAGGGAAAGTAGATGCAGTTGTTTTTACGGGAGCTATTGGGTCGGGTAATCCTTATACAATAAGAAAGATTAGACAAGGACTTAAAATTTTAAAAGAAATTAAAATTTTGAGAATTGTTACGAACGAGGAAATAGCAATTGCTCAAGAATGTATTATTTTACGGGACTCCGCCAAAAAATAAAAAACACATAAGATATTATTTAAAGGGTTTATAAAGAAGCGGAGCTAATAATTGCTTAAAAATTAGCTTAATTCTTCTCACATCTATGTATAGGTGTGAGTTTTTAGTTATCCACAGGTTATGGTTGCCTAGTGGGGTAAAATGGTTTATAATACAAATGTTGTGGAAGCCTGTGGATAAAAGTGGGGAAAACTCAGGTAAACTGTGGATAAACAAAATAGTCTAATTTTAACGAATTATTATGTTTATTGGGGAATATCATCATTCAATAGATGAGAAAAATAGGTTGGCAGTCCCAACAAAATTTAGATTAGATTTATCAAAAGGGGCAGTTGTCACTAGAGGAATAGACAGTTGTCTTTTTTTATACACTAAAAAAGAATGGGAAAAATTGGCCATTAAATTAGCTGATATGCCTATTAGTAAGTCCAAGACAAGAGCCTTTGCACGATTAATGTTGGCAGGAGCTATGGATGTTAATATAGACAAACAGGGAAGGGCTATTATACCCGATTATTTACGTCGTTACGCTGGCATTGGGAAGAAAACAGTCGTAGCTGGTCTTTACAATCGGTTGGAAATTTGGGACGAAAAGAAGTGGGAAGAGTATAAGCTTAAGTCAGAGTCTAATAGCGAAGATATTGCCGAGAGTTTGGCCGAGCTAGGAGTTTAAATTAATTTAATTATGCACGTTCCAGTATTATTAGACGAAGTGTTAGAATACTTGCGACCAGAAGCGGGCCAAAATTTTATTGATTGCACTATCGGAGGGGGAGGCCATAGTTTTAAAATTTTATCTTACACTAAACCCAATGGCAAAGTTTTAGGCATAGATTTATCACCTGAAGCTATAGAAAAAATTGACAACCAAAGAAGGATGCTAGATGTTAGAGAAAGAATTATTTTAGCTAATGATAATTTTGCAAATTTACAAGAAATAGTTGAACGAAATAGTTTTTCTCCCGTTCATGGCATCTTACTAGACTTAGGGTTATCTTCTGATTTGATAGAAAGCAGTGGTAGGGGTTTTAGTTTTATGAGGGATGAGATTCTAGATATGAGATTTAAACCGGAATCAAATAGCTTAACTGCTCAGCAAATTATTAATCAATATTCTGAAAAAACTTTAAGAGAAATTTTTTGGAGATATGGAGAGGAAAGATACTCTTCTAGAATTGCTCAAGAAATAGTTAAAAGTAGAAAAAGAAAAAAGATAGAAACTAGCGCTCAGCTTTCCAAACTAATTAAAGATACTTTAGGTTTTCGTTTCCAAATTAAAGTTTTAGCTCGCATTTTTCAATCATTACGCATTGTAGTGAATCAAGAGTTAGAAAATTTACGGCAAGCTTTAGCTTCTAGTCTTAATATTTTGTCACCTTCTGGCCGAATAGTTGTCATTAGTTATCATACATTAGAGGACAGAATAGTTAAAAGATTTTTTAAAGAAGAAGATTCATTTAAAATTTTAACTAAAAAACCAATAACCCCTAGTAATGAAGAGGTTAAAAAAAATCCGCGATCACGAAGTGCAAAATTAAGGGTTGCGGAAAAAATATAATTTTATGATATTGTCTAGAAAACAATTTAAAAAATCTCGTTTCAATTATTCAGTCCTAAATTATCTTTCGCTGGGAATTCTCTTATTGGTTGTTGTTGTTTCTCTAATCCAAGTTAATGCTGGAGTTTATACTAGTCTAGAAATTAATCAGTTAAAGGAAGAGTTTAAGAAATTGCAGGTAGAGAACGAATTATTATTGGAAAAAGAAGCCACCGTCAAGTCTATGGGGAGCCTAAATGAATTGTCGCGAGAGCTAAATATGGTTGAAGTGGTTGCTGTTAGTTATTTAAGCCCAAGCACAGATACCTTGGCTCGGCTTTCTCGGTAATTTTACTTAAATATGAAAGGACGTTTTAAATTTATTATTATTGTAACTTTTATTTGTGGCGCTTTAATTTTGGGGCGCCTTTTCCAATTGCAGGTTATAGATCATAATTTTAATTCACCGGTTATCAGCGAAGAAACAGTACCAGCTCCAAGGGGGCGAATATTTATTAAAGAGAAGGAGGGTCTTTTCCCTTTGACCTTAAACCTTAATCAATATCATTTAATTGTTGACCCTCAGGCGATCCAGAAAGAAGATAAGGTTATGGAAGTGGCAGAAAAAATAGCTCCCTTTTTAGGCATTGTTATTAAAAATAAATCTCAATTTATTCAAGAGGATTCGGGAACTGATGATTTCAAAAACTTATTATCGCGACTTTCTCGTAAAGACGATCGCTATGAATTATTAAAAAAAGACCTAACGACCCAGGAGTTTGAAGAAATTAAAAGCTTTAATCTTCCTGGTATTTTTTTAAATCCTGTTCTTAAGCGTTATTATCCAGAAGCAGAATTTTTTGGGCATTTAACTGGTTTCACCAGGATTATAGATGGGAAGCAGAGAGGTCAGTATGGTTTAGAAGAATTTTTTGACAAGGATCTAACAGGTACTGCTGGTCGCCAAGTCAAAAAATTATCATCTTTCCCAATTTATTTTACGGATAAGAAGGCTAAGCCTGGTGTAGATATAGTTTTGACTATAGACCGTTCTTTACAATTTTTTGTTTGCAATTTATTGGAAAGGGCAATAAAGGATTATAAGGCTGACTCTGGGTCAATAATCTTATTATCTCCAAAAACTGGAGCTATTTTAGCCTTAGCTAATTACCCATATTTTGACCCTAATAAATATTTTCAGGTGGAAGATTTGTCTATATTCAAAAATTCAACCATTTCTGATTCTTTCGAGCCAGGTTCTATATTTAAAATAATTACAATGGCTGGGGGATTGGATTCAAATAAGGTTACACCGACTAGTCTTTTTACAGATGCGGGATTTGTAAAAATTGATGGGGAGACTATTCATAATGTTGATGACGAAAATTTTGGTATAGTTACTATGAGAGAAATTATGGAAGAATCAATTAATACTGGCGCAGTTTATGTAGCTGACCTATTGGGGAGAGAATCATTTAGGAATTATTTAAAAAAATTTGGTTTTGGTAGCTTAACTGGTATTGAACTAACAGGAGAAGTTTCGGGTGACATTAATAATTTAGAAAGAGAACAGCCAATATATTTAGCTACTGCTTCTTTTGGGCAGGGGGTTTCAGTTACCCCCCTACAAATGGTTACGGCTGTAGGCGCTATTGCTAATTCTGGACAATTAATGAAACCTTTTATTGTTGATGAAATTATAGATGGAGACAAAATAATTAAAAAGGATATAAAGCCGATTAGGAATGTAATTTCTCCGTCAGCAGCAGCTATGATTTCAAATATAATGGTTTCAGTTGTGGACAATGGTTATGGAAGTAGGGCCAGAGTCCCTGGATATCTAGTGGCTGGCAAAACGGGGACTGCTCAGGTTCCAGAATCGGAGGGAGGATATTCTGACGAGGTTGTTCATTCTTTTGTTGGTTTTGCGCCAGCAACAAATCCTGTATTTGCAGCTTTAGTTAAAATAGATAATCCCAAAGAAGAACGTTTCGCGGCCACTACTGCTGCTACTGTGTTTGGCGATTTAGCCGAATTTGTGTTAAAATATTATAATATACCTCCAGACGCAGAACATGGGAACACGGGAGCACGGGAATAGGAAAGCGCGGAATTAAAATTTCTAATTTTTAATAAAATGACTAATACTCAAATGTCAGGCAAAAATTGCTAATTGCTAATTGTTAAAAAATTTGCAGGCAATCAACAATTAACCCGTTTGGCATTTAGTTATTTGATATCCACTTTATTTTTGGTTTATATATAGATATGTATTATATTAAATTTTTGCATAAAATTTTAGCATATTTTGCCAAAAAGGTAATCAAGAAATATAATCCTCTTATCATTGGTGTTACTGGTAGTGTTGGCAAATCATCAACCAAGGAAGCGATTTATACAGTTTTAAGAGGTAAGTTTAATGTTCGTTGCAGTTCCAAGAATTATAACAATGAGATAGGATTGCCATTAACGATTTTTGGTCCTTTGTCTCCTGGCAAAAATATTATAGGATGGGTAAAAATGTTCTTGACGGTTGGCAGGATGTTGTTGTTCCGGACTAATTATCCGGAGATTTTAATTTTAGAAATGGCAGCTGACCATCCAGGAGATATCAAATATTTAACAAACATTGCTCCTCCTAAAATAGGAGTAATTACAGCCGTAGGATTAACTCATACTGAGTTTTTTAAAAGTATTAATGCAGTGGCGAAAGAGAAGCAAACCCTTGTTAGCGACCTAGGTAAACGGGATTGGGCTATTTTAAATGCTGATGATGAGCGAGTAGAATTTATGAGTAATAGAACTTCAGCGCAAATATTGACTTTCGGTTTATCTAAAAAAGCTAACATTCGGGCAACAGAAATTAAAATTGACCAAGAGCTATTATTAAACGAAGGGCCTCCCAAGATAAAAGGACTATTATTTAAAATTAATTATAAAGGAAATATTGTTCCAGTTTTCCTTCCCAACGTTATAAGTCAAGCACAAATTTATTCTATCTTGGGCGCAACGGCAGTTGGCTTAGCATTGGGTTTAAATTTAATTGATATTACTAAAACTCTATCTAAACATAAAGTATTGCCAGGACGTTTAACTATGATCCCCGGGATACGAAAAACCCTTATTCTAGATGATACCTATAATTCTTCACCACAAGCAGTTAAAATTTCTCTTTTTTCTTTGGACCAAATAGAAATTGCTTCAGGAGCAAGAAAGTGGGTGGTGTTGGGAGATATGTTAGAATTAGGCAAATTAAGCGCTCAAGCTCATAAAGAAACAGGACGAGAGGTTAGTAAAACAGAACTAGATTATTTGGTTGTGATTGGCGAAGAGGCTCAAAAGATAGCAGAGGGAGCCCATGACTCAGGTTTGTCTTTGAGTAAGATTTTTAGTTTTAATAATACTTCAGAAGCTGGAGATTTTTTAGAATCAAAAATTCATGAAGGAGATGTTATTTTGGTTAAAGGTTCTCAAGGGATGCATTTAGAAAAAATAGTAAAAAAATTAATGCTTAATCCTGAGCAAGCAAAAAAACTTTTAGTGCGTCAAAGTAAAGAATGGTTAGGATAATATTTTAGTCATATAAGTATTTTGAAGGCGATAGCCAAGTTTGCGGTAATATGGACGAACTCCGATGCCAGCGATAATGGCTATTTTTTTATATCCAGCTTTTTGGCTGATTTTTTCTGCTTCTTTGATTAGCTTCTTCCCTAAACCAATATGTTGAGTTGCTTTTCTGTTTTTTTGATTAATTGAAACGAGTTGTCCATAGGTATGTATTTCACGAATAATCGCACTATTTTTTAAAACACGAGGTTGTTTTTTTATTTCTAGAGTTGGTAACCTAAGACGAAGGAAAGCAGCTAACTTGTTTTGTTTTTGCGATTCAAATGACAAAAAAATTGCTTGACCGTGCGATGCTGTGTAATGCTGGTGTTTTAATTTTAAATCTTTTAATTCTAGTTGACTTGCTTTAATCTCTCTGCAACGAATACATTGGCATTCTAATTTTTGTTTTTTCATTTCTATCTGTATATATTGACGCATGTTTGAGATTTTGCTTCCACCTTGAATTTGCCAAGAGGGGATATCGCGTATAACTCGGTTAATGCGTACATAAGGCGGAACAACTGATTTCATCTTAATGAGTAGATTTATTAATTGGTTATCAGTGTATGGTTTATATTTCTTTTGTTTATATAGTTCAGATAATTTTGAACCTTTGGTAACAACACAGGGATATATTTTTAACATATCGGGTTGAAAGTCAGAATCAGAAAAAAGTTTTTTGAATTTTTCTAAATCTTTTTTAGGGTTTGAGCCATAAAGTCCAGGCATAATATGATAACATATTTTAAAACCAGCGTTTTTAAGTAATTTCGTTGCTTCAATTGTTTTGTCAATTAAGTGGCCACGTTGATTTATTTTTAATATCTCGTCATCAACTATTTGTACTCCTATTTCTACCCTAGTGCATCCTAGTTTTCTCATTCTTAAAATTTCTTTAAGAGTAATATAATCTGGTCTTGTCTCTAGGGTAATCCCTATTAAACGGTTCTTGGCTTTTTCATTTTTCTTTTGAGCTTCAAATAAAGTTTTGGATATTTTTTTATTAGCTCCGTCAAAACATCTTTTGATAAACCATGTTTGATAATGTTTAGGGAGATAACTCCATGTCCCGCCAATAACAATTAATTCAATTTTGTCAGTTGGATGACCATTCTTTTCTAACATTTCAATCCTTTTTTTAGTTTGCAAATAAGGGTCATAATTCAAGATTTTAGCCCTTTCTACCGCTGGTTCACCTGATAGGTAACTTTGGGGAATATTCTTCTCTGTGGGGCAATAAATGCATTTGCCAGGGCATGGCCATGGTTTAGTAAGCACAGCGACAACTGCCACGCCAGACAAACTACGTATTGGTCGTTTTTTCAATAATTTTTCAAAATAAAAGTTAGCACGAACATTATTTTGTTTTCGTAAATTTCTATATATCATCAATAGTTCGTTGTTTGGAGGGAAGTTTGTTTTGATTTTGGCGATTGTTTTTTGTTTAACTTCCCCAAATTCTTCCTCAGAAGTTATTTTATTCTTTGCCATTTCCTGAACTATTTTTATTTTTTTTTCTTCTATTTCTTTTTTCATGATAATCTTATCTTATCAGTTTTATATAAATATTCAATCTTGCTGACTCTTATATTTCTGATAAGATATAGTTATGAATAAAAAAAGAGTTGAAAAGATTCTTAAACAAAATAAAGAGAATTGGGATGCCATTGCTGGGGAATTCACAAAAACTAGAAAATGGAACTGGCGTGAGTTAGAATTTTTATCAAAATATATTAAAAATAATCAAAAAGTGTTAGACTTAGGATGTGGTAATGGACGATTGTACCAGCTTTTTAAAGGCAAAAAGGTAGAATATATTGGCATTGATAATAGTGAAAAACTGATTGAAGCGGCAAGAGAACGATTTAATAAACCTAAATTTATTGTATCTGATGCTTTAGACCTAGGGACTCAGTTTTCAAGAAATGAGTTTGATGTTATATTCTCAATTGCTTTTTTGCATCATATTCCATCAAAAAAATTACAACTCAAGATTTTAAAAGATTGTTTTTCTATTTTGAAACCAAATGGTTTTTTGATTTTTACTGTTTGGAATCTTATGCAATGGAAATTGATTTTACGTTATCATCTTTATTCTTTGTTCTTGGGGCAACGTAACGTGTTTATTCCGTGGAAAATAAGAGAAAAGGAAATATTGCGCTATCATCACGTTTTTACTCTTAGAGAAATTAAAAAATTGGTAAAGGGTGCAGGTTTTAGAATTATTAAAAATAGGAAAGACCCTTTAAGGGGATTTAACTTAATAACTATTGCTCAAAAGGTATGATTGGCATTTTAGATTCAAATTTAGGTGGTTTAATCTTAACTAAGGAAATAATAAATAAATTTCCAGAGTATCAGATTTTATATTTTGCCGACACGGCAAGAGGTCCTTTTGACAATAAAGGTGAGGGGACTATCAGGAAATGCGCTGAACAAGGAATTGATTTTTTGATTGGGAGAGGTGCCAAAATGATTATTGTCTCTGACCCATCTATGGCCGTTGCATTAAAGGATATCAAAACTAAGGTCCCTGTAATATCTCTTATAGATTGGTTAATTGATTCAGCGGTTAAAGGGAGCAAGAATAAGAGAATAGGGGTGATCACTTCTAGCGTAGTTATTGATTATAATTTTATATCTAAAATTGTTAATCAAATTGATAAAAATGTTAAAATTTTAATTAAATTCACTCCCTTACTCCGGCCATTAATTAGAGAAAGCTGGCTTAAAAAAGCTGTTACTAAAAAGATATTAAAATCTTATCTCTACAATTTACATTGCAAACGGATAGATACCCTTGTGTTAACAAGTCCAATTTATTCTTTATTGGCGGATATAATCCAGATTAAAATTGGTAAACAGGTTAAAATCATTAGCCCAATCGATATCATTGATTCTTATTTACATGAATTTTTAGAAAATAACCCAAAGATAAAAGAGAACCTTTCAAAAGGGTCTCTTAGTCAATTTTTTGCTTCTGACATAAACAATCAAACTAAATATTTATCTAGGAAGTGGTTTGGGTCAAAAATAGAATTAAAGAAAAATTAAGAGAATAATCCAATTTTTTTCTTAATTTCTTTCATATTCTCTCTAGCGATCTTTTGCGCCCTCAAAGCTCCGTTTCGGAGTATTTTTTTTATCTTCTCGGGATTTTTCTCTAATTTTCTTTTTCTCTGTTGGATTGGTTCTAATTCTTTAAATATATTTTTAGCTAATAGTTTTTTGCATTCTAAGCATCCAATTTTAGCCTGATTGCATCCTTTTTCTACATATCTTAAATCAGAAACATCGGAAACAAGTTTGTGTAATTTGTAAAGATTACATTTAGCTGGTGTCCCTTTGTCGGTAAGTCTTTTTCTGGCTGGGTCGGTCATAGCGCTAGCAAGCTTTTTCTCAATAGTTGCCAAAGAGTCAGATAAAGCAATAAAGCTATTTATACTTCCACTTTTACTCATTTTTTCTTTAGGATTTATTAAGCTCATTATTCTGGGGTTAGGCGCTAGAAGACTCTTTGGTTCAGGGAAGGTTTTCCCTAGCTTTTTATTGAATTTACGAGCAATAGTACGAGCTATCTCAAGATGTTGTAATTGGTCATGTCCGACGGGAACCATTTCTGCTTTATAAAGCAAAATATCAGCTGCCATTAAAATTGGGTAATATAGTAGTCCAGCATTAATATTTTTAATGTTTTTTTGAGATTTTTCTTTAAATTGAGTCATGCGTTGCAATTCAGCTAAAGGAGTAAAAGAACTTAATATCCATGTTAATTCTGTATGTTCAGGAACAGATGATTGGACAAAAAGAGTTGATTTAACAGGGTCAATCCCGCAAGCCATTAAATCCATAGCCATATCTAAGGTTTGTTTTGATAATTCTTTAGGATCAATTGTCTCAGTTAAGGAGTGGTAGTCAACAACACAAAAAATGCTATCGTATTTTTTTTGTAGTTTAACCCAATTTTTGATGGTTCCAAAATAGTTGCCAATATGAAGTATGCCTGTTGGCTGGATGCCACTAAATAATTTTATCTCGTTAGAAATTCTCATAAATTTTATTTTTGTAATATCCTCGTTAGAAGCTTCTGGACATAAAATTTCTAACGGAGTGAATATTATTTTTGTTTTATTTTTATATATAATGCCGAGGGCGGGAGTTGAACCCGCACGAACTTGCGTCCACAGCGCTCTGAACGCTGCATGTCTCCCAATTCCATCACCTCGGCTTAATAATCCTTCTCGTTCTTAATTCAAGAGTTATATAATTATTCCTTAGCGAATCAAGGTTCTCGAGGAACGAAGTGACGAGAGGTTCTTGTATACCAATTTTCAATGTCTCTAAATCTATCCTTAGGATGGTCAATTTGGGAAATGCTTATTCCTTTTATTTTTTTGTTTATAAAGTAGTCGTAATTGGTGGTATATAAGAATATAGCTGGAATATTAGCTGCTATAATTTCTTGAAATTCGTCATAATATTTTTCTTTTGTTTCATCATCGTTTAGATAATAAGCTTTTTCTAGCAATTCATCAACCCTTCGATTGTTAAACCCAGTTAGATTCAAACCAGGAAAATTTTTTTGAGAAGAGTGCCAGAAGAAATATGGATTAAAATCAGTTTTGGGTAATATTCCGTATAAGAATATTTTAAAATTACGAGTTTTTATAACTTCTTGTATTTGTTCTGCTGGGATTGATATTAGCTTTATTTTAATGCCTGCATTTTGCCAAGATTGTTGTAATAAAGTCGCAATCTTATTAAAATCAGTTTCTTCAATAGTAGTCAAACTTAGCTCTAGAATATCTCCGTTTTTTTCTAAAAATCCATTTTCTTTGTTTTCCCATCCTGCTTTTTTCAGAATTTCTTGTGCTGATTGAGGATTATATTCATATTTTTTAATATTAGGATTTAGCAAATTAGAGGTAGGCAAAAGGGGTCCATCCATAATAATGCCATTCCCATTCAAAACAGCACTCAAGATTTCTTCTTTGGGGGTAAGTAAAGCTAAAGCTTGGCGGATATTTTTGTTTTTCAACAAGGGGTCATCTAGATTGAAAAAGGCAGCAGTATAATGTGGTAAACTTAGAGGATAGTATCTAATTTTTTTTAGTCCAATAACTTCTTCTTTCAAGTTTTGAGGGATATTGCCTAATCCACTAATTTTTCTTTCTTTTAAGGCCTGAGTAGCTTGAGTAAAGTTTTGATAAAATCTAAAAATTATTTGCTCTATATATGGTATTTTATTATAATAATCTTTATTTTGTTTTAATTTATAGCTTTTTATGCCATCTTCTCTGCTATTTGTCAAAGAAACAAATTGGAATGGTCCACTACCTATTGGTTTTAGGTTGTATATAGATTGATTTATTTTTGCTGGTTCTAATGTTTGCCAAATATGTTTAGGTAAAATTCCAAAGCATAAATCTGATAATTTAGCATTTTTGAAACTAAAACAATTGTCATCAATGACTGAAAACTCAGTATTTTTTAATTTTTCAAACAATGGCGATTTAGATTTTATCTTTTGGATTAATTCAAGAGTAAAAATTAAGTCAGCGGTAGTTAATCTTTCTTTGTCGTGCCAAAAAATATTAGGTTTCAGACAGATAGTTTTGTTATTTTCGTTTATATCAGAAGGTAGAGTTTTAGCTAAATCAGCCTGTATTTCATTATTTTTATCATATTTAAATAAACCGGAAAAAATTAGACCACTAATAGCCAAGTCAATATCATCATTAGCTAAAATAGGATTAATAAATTTTGGTTGACCAATCAAGCCCTCGCTATATGTACCTCCGTAAGATGGTTTAATCTCAGAATTTTTAAAATAAAGAGAGAAAAGTAGTCCAAGCAAAGAAATTAAACTCAACCAAAATAAATAAAAGATTATTTTTCTTTCTCTTTTATCTAAAAGGTGTTTAATGTATTTTAACTGCTTAAAAGAGGGAATGCTTTTTGTTTTTTGAGAATGTAGCTTAAGAATTCTTTTTTTAAAAGCCATAATTTCTTTTATTTAGCTAATAGAAAGCGGGCAATTCCTAACCCAATAAAGGCAAAAGCTAAAATAATAGTAACGATAAAAATCGTTTTCTCTAAACCTCTTTTAGTACGATAAACTTCTCCTCCTCCTCCAAGCAAATTAGATAATCCTCCTTCTCGTGATTGGAAAAGAATGCAGAGAACTAATGATAAAGATACGATGATTTGAATAATGCTTAAGATTTTTGACATAAAATAAATAATTTAATGAATTAATAATTTATAAGATTTAAAATGAATTATATTATTTAGCAGATAAATAAACATTTTTTAAAAGATAGATAACAGTCAATGGTCCGACTCCACCAGGTACTGGTGAAACGAATACATTTTTTTCTTTGACCTTATGGGATACATCACCATAAGCTTTATTTTTAATTCTACTATAACCGACATCAATTACAATAGCATTTTCTTTTACCATTTTTGGTTTGATAATATTCGGTTGTCCCAATACGCTAATTATGATATCTGCTCTATGGATATTCTTGGAGGGTTTCACATCCCAAGAGCTTAATATTGAGAGTTCCCCCAAAAAATCCTTAAGTGGATTAGCAAAAATATGGTTTTTGCTTAGAATTAAAGCTTTTTTATTCTTTAAATTTTGTTTGCTCGCTTTTATCAATTTAATAATTGCTTGATGAGTGGGTGACCTAAATTTTGATTTTTCTTGGAAGCCATCAACATCTTTGTTCGGCGAAATAGAGTTTACTAATAGATTGGGGTTAAGACGTTTAGGTATTGGCATTTGGATTATAATACCATGTATTTTTGGGTCATTATTTAATTTTTCTATCAATTTTAGGATATCTTTTTGTTTGCATTTTGACGGGAAAGGAAATGTTTGGCATTTAATCCCTATACTTTTGCTAGCCTTTTGTTTCAATTTAACATAAATATTTGAATTTTGGTTTTTGCCAATTAAAATTATTGCTAGTCCAGGGACTAATTTATATTTTTCAATATTATTCTTTAATTGTTTTTTGATTTGTTCGGCTATTTTTTTGCCATTTAATATCATGAGAAATTATTAATTTTTTTACTTTTTGTTTGATTTGTTTTAATATTTTGGGACTATCTACGTTGTGAATTACTTGGGCGATTAGTTCTCCAATTATTTTCATTTCCTTTTCTTTGAATCCTTGGGTAGTCAATGCTGGGGTACCCAACCTAATCCCCGAGGGATTGAAAGGACTATGAGTGTCATTGGGAATAGTATTCTTGTTGACGTAAATTTTCATCTTTTCTAAAACTTTTTCTGCCTGACTACCAGTAATTTTATCCTTAGTTAAGTCAACTAAAACGAGATGGTTGTCTGTCCCATTAGAAATAAGATTTAATCCTTGCTCCTTTAAAGATTGAGCTAATGCTTTGCTATTTTTAATAATCTGCTCGCCATATTTTTGAAAGCTTTTTCTAGAAGCTTCTTTGAGCGCTACAGCTATACCTGCAATATTGTTTTCATGAGGACCGCCCTGTAGTCCTGGGAAAACCATTTTATCAATGTCTGTCGCATATTCTTTTTTGCATAGAATGATTGCTCCTCTAGGGCCTCTTAATGTTTTATGTGTCGTTGTTGTAACAATATCAGTAAAAGGTAGCGGGCTTGGATGACATTTAGCAACAATCAATCCAGCAATATGAGATATATCAGCCATACTAATTGCTCCTACTTTATGTGCAATTTTATGAATTTTTTTGAATTTAATAATTCTAGAGTAAGCAGTGGCGCCAGAAACAATAATTTTTGGACGATACTTTTTTGCTAATTTTTCTATTTGGTCATAATCTATCAAATGAGTTTTTTTATCAACTCCATATTGAACAAAATTAAAAAGTTTGCCTGAAATATTTACTTTATGTCCGTGAGTTAAATGTCCGCCCTGAGATAAACTCATACCCATAATGGTATCTCCTGGCTTAGCTAAAGCTAAATAAACGGCTAAATTTGCGGGAGAGCCAGAATATGGTTGAACATTGGCATGTTCGGCATTAAATATTTTTTTAGCTCTTTCTTGAGCTATTTTTTCAATTTTATCAATATATTTATTCCCACTGTAATATCTTTTATCTGGATATCCTTCTGAGTATTTGTTTGTACAGATTGAACCAAGTGCTTCTAATATTGCTTTTGAAACAAAATTTTCTGAAGGAATTAAAACTAAACCCTTCTTTTGTCTTTTTTTTTCCTGAGAAATTAGTTTAGCAATTTGTGGGTCAACTTTGTTAATATTAGCCATGACATTATTTTATCTTATTTTCTAATCAAAATCAAGTAGTCAAGATTAAAAAATTATGTTATATTCAAAATATCTAGGCCCTATCGTCTAGTGGTTAGGACACTTGGTTCTCATCCAAGAAACTGGAGTTCGATTCTCCATAGGGCTATAAAAAAATTATAAAATTTTAATATAAAGCTTGACAATTTGCGGAAAACTGGTATCATTACAACCATCAGCTACTCGACAAAGGGTAGTTTATTTCAAAGGAGGTGATAAAAATGATAGAAATAATATCTATCACAAGAGGGGTTCCAGTGAAGGATATCCGAGATGCTCAAAAAAAGCATGTTCCGATTGTATTTATCGGGATCAATCAACTAAAGGAAGAAGTAGAAGTCAAGGTTATGGTGACCAAATTTCATCTTTTGGAGGATCATAATGGC
>Ga0190304_1000350_pt1 | contig 21778 bp, 18 predicted proteins | sample 48700712_MG_FD_161670 | JGI IMG/M metagenome (GOLD analysis project Ga0190304, IMG submission 161670) | Hydrothermal vent sediment bacterial communities from Southern Trench, Guaymas Basin, Mexico - 4870-07-1--2_MG | ecosystem: Environmental > Aquatic > Marine > Hydrothermal vents > Sediment ...
AACCTCTCTGTCCAGATCTTTTCTTATATTGTCCAGAAACAGTGCAGATACCAAGGAAAACGGCATCGCGAGAAATATGTAAAATCTGTATCCTTCTAGGGGTCTTACGACAGTCTCCCACATAAGCCCCTGTTTGTTCAGGATATCGAGGATATTTTCAGAAAAAACTTCGTAAAACAAAAATATACACCAGAGAACTATAAAGGTTTTGTAATTGAATTTCTTTATACAGAAGTAGGCAAATCCTATAAATCCCAGAATCATGAAGGGAGCACCATAAAACTCTAAATGACCGGTGATACCCTGAAGGAGTGTGGAGGTGGAGATATGGAATATCCACCATTTGAAGAGGTTATCCGGTGCCCACCACCATGCTGTTATTCCCAAGCTTACTCCTGTAGCTATTAAGAAAAATTTAATTTTTTCCTTTATTGGTCTTTTCTCAATTTTTTCGGCCAGGATATATATGAGTAATGTTACAAGTGTTACAAAATAGGAAAGATGAAAAAGAAAGTTTATTCCTAAGAGAATACCGAGTATGATGGCTCTTTTTATTGTGTAATCCTCTGAGATAATGATAAGTGCTACAGGAAGGATCCACAGAGTGAATATCTGAAGATCTGCTATTCCTGTCAGATAGATAAAGGAAGGAGTTAAAGCTAAAATCAGGACAGATATTCTTGCAATCTGGCCATTATACCATTTCTTAACTAAAAAATAAAAGGGGATAGGAGTAAAAGCTTCGAAAAACGGTACGACTCGTGTACAGACTGTAGGGAGATCAAGTGTTGTGATTTTGGATAGAAAGGCTAAAAAAAGGGGGGAAAGGGGAGGATACCAGAGGGGAACGTTTCCATAAGCAAGATACCGGATATCAGGTATCGGTAACCTGCCATGATCCAGAATATACTGAGCCATACATATCCTGTACCAGACATCTCCAAGAAAAGAGGGGAGATGAGGACTTACCATAAGTTTCGGATAGATCCTGATTGTCAGTCCAAGGAGGTATATGCATGTCAGAAATATAATCTCAAACTTTCTCTCTTTATCCATAAAATAAGATAGGAACACTCTTTAAAAAATTTACTAAGATCTTTTTATACTGCGGTATGCAGTTACTGTAAACGTTACTGTTCCCACAAATATGAATGAGATGTATGTGATCATCAGAATTACAGAGCTTATCTCCGGAACAAGAGACAATATATTCACCAGAAGAATCAGTATTATCATAAACTTTAAAAAATCTTTACCGGAGTAGAGATTTTCTTTTAAAATCTCCATCTCCGCTTGTTTCTTTTTGGATTTCAGAATCAGTACTATCGAGATAATATAAAAAGAAATTACTGTAAGATACGGCAGAACGGTAACAGGTTTTCTCTCAGGCAAAAGATAAAAAAATGACACAGCATACAAAAGAAATAAATAAATTATCAGTACTGTGATACTCTTTCTATGGAGTTCTATGGATCTAAGATCCATATCTTTTGTGAGGCGATACAGGAGATAGATTATAAGCAATGTCCCGATCAGGGAGAGATCCGAGGATACAGGACTGTAATTATTTCCATTTGCTATGAATGTGGCTATAGAGATCAGAAAGAGTGTTATTAGAATCGTTTTTTTAGCTGTTTTTCTTAAGATCCACTGATGATCTCTGATAACTTTTCCAGTGAGTATCTCAAACACAATGATCGGAAGGATAAAGGACATTATCGGGTGCCAGAAAAATACAAGTACAGGGAACTCGGAGATCCCTACTCCAAAGAGAGTTCCCATAGCAGGCCCCTGAGATTCTATATAGCCTGCCCAGAGGACTTTTGTTATCCATGATTCATACAGTCCGAAGATAACTCCAAAAAGGTATAGCTGTGACAGAGAAGTTTTTCTGAGTTTCATGGCAATATTGAGAAAAAACAGAAGATGTGCTGAATAGAGAGGAAATGTGATAAGAAGTCCCCATCCACTGACATACCACATCTGAGAGGCACCGGAAAAGACCTCTGCAAAAAGCATTGATAATGTTCCGATGAGCAGTACAGGAGCTAATTTTCTCATGATTTTTTTATATCCTGTTCTTTAAATATTTTATCTGAATATGATCTTTTTCAGTTCTATCATAATGCAAAAATATAAAAATGAGATTTATAGTCTAAATATATGAAAATCGAAGAGAGAATAAACAGGATAGCTGAGTCCGAGTTGAGACTGCCCCTGATCATTGTACTTGTCACAGGGATCATTTCGGGAGTTATAAGAGGGATCATATCCTCAAAGATACATATTGTTTTCTCTGAAAGTTGGAGGTTACATATTCCTTATACTCCTTATTGGAAACGTGGTTTCTGGTGTTGCGATATCCTTCATTCCTGAGAAAGAGATCAGGGTAACAGTAGGTGGAGAGAATCCTGATTTCAGTGAATTGATTGAACAGACGAAGGAGTTTGAGAAAAGCAGAGGATATATTCTATATGAAGCTATAATCGCTCTCTCCAAGGTCGTGGCGATGATCTTCACAGTGCTTGCTGTGAAGATTCTTTATGGAGTTTCAAGAGGTAAAGCGATACTCACATGTGCAATACCATATGCTCTCTATATTGTACTTCCAATTCTCAGCATTTTGATAACATTAAGCCTCTGATTTTTCTTTTTTTAATTCTTTTACGTATTTTACTTCTTTAATTTCCGGTATGTACTCCTTAACAGCTTTTATTAAATTATCTTTCAGGATATTATCTATATTTTTCCTTTCCTCAACCTCAAGAAGACCATCTTTGAGATCATATCTCAGTTCTGATCCGATATTCAGTTTCATCAGAATCTTTATTTTTTCATGGATATCCTCAATCTTTGAATTAATTTTTATATCGTATATAAGTGTTTTTCCTGCTAAAAAGTGATTGAAATCCAGATTAACTCTCCCTGAATTCACATTTCTTACTGTTGCCCATCTACCGTTAATTTCTATTCTTATTCCCGGTTTAGGTGTTATATTGTGTTTTCTGAACTCTCTTAAAGGTACCTTCACTATGAGTTTCGGATCTCTCCTCCCAAATCCTTTTTCTGGAGGGACTTCAATAGTTTTCTCTTCTCCAACATTCATTTTAAATAGAGCTTCATCCATGCCCTTTATTACATACTCTGCTCCCACAACAACTCTTATGGGTTCATATTTGAAGTTTTCTTTGTAGATCTTATATTTTCTGGCTTTATCCTCCATTGTTGTATCAAATACCTGATCTGTCTCTGCTATTTTTGCGACATAGTCTATCTCTACGAAGTCTCCTTTCTGCATAAAATCACTCAATAATGAAAAACTTCTATGGATATAAAAGTCTTTTGCTGTGTCATGGGAAAGATGATAAAGATAAAAACAAGGATTTTCAGAGTAACGTTTTTAATTCATGTTGCAGATTAGCGTTATGGATCTGTATGAGAAGCTCAGTCTTGGACTGATCGTATGTTTTACAGTGTTGATGGCTGTAAACTGGGATAATCTCCCCACAGCCGAGATGGATGCACCGTATCATCTTTTAATGGGGAAAATGTATGCAGATTATGACAGAGTGGTTCTGTGGGATTACTACGAATATGCTCCTCTTGGGAGACCTCAGCTATATCCCCCTTTTCTGCATGTGCTGATATGGTGGATTCATGATCTCACAGGTACAGAGTACTGGACAATCGGGAAACTATTCAGTTTTGTTCAGTATCCTGTGGCCCTATTATCTTTGTGGTACTTTACAAGATCACTTTTCGGTTCCAGAGTCGCTTTAGCCTCCCTTTCCGTTCTTGCGAGCAACAGAATGTTCTGGTGGTGGGAAGGAAGTCTGGCTCCTACAGCTCTTGATCTGGCAATATTTCCTTTATTTTTGCTCTTTTTTTATAGAAAGAGATTCTGGCCGAGTGTAGCTTTACTCACTATATTTTTATACTCTCATTTGGGAATACCCTATGTTTTTATTCTCGGTACAGGATTGTTTGCTTTATTTAGAAGAGAATACAGAGTTTTTTTCATCAAGGTCTTGAGTTTGAGTTTACTTCTTTTTTCTCCCTGGTTGATACACGTTCTTCTAAATATGGAGTGGATCTCTGCCCATAATCCCTCTAAGTTTTTCTTTTTAATTTTTTTGAACTTTAATCCTTTAACTGTGATCTTTCTCTTCATTGGCTTCTACCTTCTGATTAAAAAATTCTCAGATGCAAGATACGCTCTTATCATAGCAACATTTCTGAGTTTTTTACCGATAATATATATGTATGGGATGAGATACAGTATGCATTCCCCCATAATAAACTGTGTTGTTTTCGGGATCGGGATAACATACTTTTTCTCAGAGATAGGATCAAAGATAGGAAAAAAATATGCCAACATTGTTTTTGCAGTATTTTTAATCGTTATTATAGTTGTTTCTCCAACTGTAAGTTTTATTCCACAGAGATCTCATCGAAACGCTCAGAAAGCTCCTCAGAAACAGAGAATAGTTTTTCAGACTCCTTTTCTTTCCATGATAGCAGGGTTAAACGGAGAGAGACCTAAGGGCATATGGCAGATGAATCCTGAGGAGATGCAGGAATTAATAGACTGGATAATGGAAAACACATCAGAAAATGAGATTCTTCATGTTGCTGCGGGTAATCTTGCGTGTTACATAACATTGATGACAGGGAGGGTTACGGATTCAGGGATGTATCATGAGGTAGGAAGCGAGGAGATGTATAGAGAGATATCTCAGGAAAGAAAAAGCGGTATTTTTATCTTTGATATAAACTTCTTCAGAAAAGGAATTCCACATAATTTAAATATCCTGGCGAGATTTGGGAGCATAGTAGTGGCATCTGTTGAATTCAGACCAACAAAGATGCCTTTGAGAATAAAAGATGTTTTTATCTATGTTGGGAAAGATCTCATGCTTCTCGAGGAAATTAAAGACAGAAATATTTATATTGGTGTAGATCAGAGTGTTATCACCAGTATAAAAGATGTAAAAAAACTGAGTGTTCTTGTTGTGAATGAAGATCAGCTACAGAAGGATCTCAGGAATCTCAGGTACAGACCAGAAGTTTTAAGACTTGTAACGTACAGCGGTAAGATCAGGATAGATACTCTGAAAGAAGCTAAAAAACATTGTAGAGAATTGGAACTTGGTGTCATAGGTCCGAATATTGTCTCTTACAGAAAAGACCTCATTGAGATGATAGATCGTGTGGTGAGACATACCCCTCCAGATATGGAGTTCATAAATAAAGTGATTCCTGAAGAAAAGAAAGATGTGGGGGATAAGTACTGGGTACAGATAGATATATCCATGAGAAAGATAGGTGTGGAGGAGGTAACTGCCCTGATCAATGCATCTCAGAGGCATGTTGGTGACAGGATAATCATCGAGGCAAGAGATCCTAAGATTCTTTCAGAGCTTTTGAAACACAAGGTTTAAATATATAGTATAATCTTTTAGATCAGAAGCCGGGGTGGCTTAGCCTGGTAAGAGCGCTCGGCTCATAAGTATAAGGAGAGCGCTGAGAAACCGAGAGGTCGCGGGTTCAAACCCCGCCCCCGGCACTTTCATAGATCTGGATTTTTATTAAAAGAAAATAAAATATCAGGATTGATAGAGATCCTATTCCAGAGATTATACACATGATAGGATCTGCGGAATAAACAGCCTCATATACTATAGACAATGTCGTTATAAGTATCCCCCATATTAAAAAGTTGATTGCCAAAATGGTGGTCTTAGTATTTAGAAATAGCTTTGATAAGAATAATTCTGGAGATCTGACAAATTTTAATAGAATAAACGAAATTGAAATTAAATGCAAAATCGCCATTGGGATAACATACCATATCATCTTTTTCACCCCATTATACTTTTAAGTTGGTATCCAAAATACAAAAAAGAGAGCCAGTAGATCCACATTAGGAGAAATCTTTCCGAAAACTCTATACCAAATGCCAGTAAAATGCTGAAGATGAAAAACGAAAATGCACCACAAAAAAGAGCTATAAGGATCCTGTGGAACTTCTTTTTGTTTAAAAATAATTTTGCTGTGGTAAGTTTTTCATTTTTTAATTTTTGGTGTATATTTATATTAAGAATTATAATTACCGTGCCTATAATACAAGCCAGAATTTCTCGTATCATAGGATCTCTCTCACCTTTTCAGCCGCTTTTTTCAGTTCCGAGAGAACTAATTTCAGATCAGGATCTGATGTTATACAGACTATAAGCGCCTTTTCTCCAGCACCAACTGTGATTACCCTTCTTTTCTCTGTTTCCACTATTACTCTCTCGGGTATCTCATTTTTTATTTCCATTGTAGCTGTTTCTGCCGCACCGAGAATTGTGGCAGACATTGCTGCAAATGTTTCTCCCCCTATATCCTCAGGGAGATCACCCGATATCAACAATCCCGATCTCGTAACTATAGCAGATGCCTCTACATTTACTGTTTTTTTCAGCTCTGCCAGTACTCCATCAAGCAGTTCTTTTTTCATCATTTCACCTCAGAAAGCTTTTTTTTCACTTCAAAGAGACAGAACTCATTTCCCTGAACTTTACATTTTTTTTCTTCCACAAAGACCTTTTTCCCGAATACGGACTCCAGGATTCCCACAATGTATCCTGAAATGAAAGCACATACAGGATAACTCTGATTCTTTTTAATATTTTCTATCCAGCTATCTGCCAGAAAGGAATTGTATATCTTTACCTCACCTCCTAACGTGTCAAAATCAATATTGTATTCAAATTTTCCCCATTTGGCTTCAAAATCATCACTTATACATTTATACAGAAGCTCCATTTTTTCAACACGGGAGGTGTCTCTCTGTCTTTCTGTATAGAATTTTCCTGTTTTGTATCCAACATTATATAGAAGGGCATCGGCTCCATTTTCCCCAAGTATATTATAGACACCCCCGAATATACTGGAGACTGTCTTATGACTGAATACCACAGAAGGAATAATAGTCTCAAATATAAATTTCCTGCTCATGTTACCAATAATACCATTGAGATATTTAAAGCTTATCTTCTGCATCCAAGATCTTGAGGTATAAACAAAAAAACTATTCACAGAAACTCTCTTGGATCTGTTATTTTTCCTGTTATTGCTGAAGCTGCTACTGTTGCTGGAGAAGCTAAATAGACAAAAGCTTCCTTGCAGCCCATTCTTCCTTTGAAGTTCCTGTTAGCTGTGGATATGCATACCTCTCCCGGAGCCAGAATTCCTTCATGAGCACCGAGACAGGGTCCACAATTTGGATTAAGAATTATACCTCCTGCCCTTACAAGTTCAGAGATGATCCCCTGATCCAGAGCCTCAGCATATACCTCTCTTGAAGCCGGAAGTATCAATAATCTTACATTTTTATGCACCTTATTTCCTTTAAGGATCTTCGCAGCCTCCCTCAGATCTTCGATTCTGCCATTGGTGCATGTTCCTATCAGGGCCTGATCTATCTCTGTATCCACATCACTGACATCTTTAACGTTATCCACTGTATGAGGACATGCTACCTTTGGTGTTATCTCCTCTGCACTGTACTCTAAGGTGATCTCATATTCATCATCCAATGGCTTTACAGGCCTGATCTCTCTGGAAACTCTTGATCTCAGCCATTCTTCTGTTTTTTTATCACACTGTACTATTCCTGCCTTCGCTCCCATCTCTGCGCTCATATTTGACAGAACCATCCTCCCAGCAACACTGAGATTATCTATTGTATCACCGTAAAACTCCACAGACATATAGTTTGCACCATCAGCTTTTATATCTCCTATGATATGAAGAATAATATCCTTTGCGTAAACTCCTTTTCTCAGTTTTCCATTCACTGTTATTTTCATTGATTCAGGAACTTTAAGCCATAATTTGCCTGTAGCCATTATTGATGCTGCTTCACTTCTTCCTATACCAGCAGAAAAAGCACCGAAGGCACCATATGTTGTGGTATGTGAATCAGATCCGAGAATTAAATATCCAGGAAGCACATGTCCTTTTTCAGGTAGAACCTGATGGCATATCCCCTCTTTTATGTCATAAAAATATTTTATATTCTGCTCCTTCACAAACTCTCGTATCAGTTTATGGTTTGCTGCATATTTCTCGTTTGCGGCAGGGACGCAGTGATCTATCGGTATCACTATTTTCTCAGGATCCCAGACTTTTTTTACACCGAGGGAATAAAATTTTTTAGATATGGCTGCTGTATTCTCATGAGTCATTAAAATATCAGGTTCAACTTCTATGATCTCATTTACCTCTACTCTTTTTCCCGCTTTCTTTCCCAGAATAGCTTTTGCTATTGTCATATATAACACCTTTTTTTCTTTTTCGATCTCAGAATATTTAAAACTTACTTCGACTGAATCATGAGGAAAGGAATATAAAAGAATTCAGAGGAACAACATTTAAATATAATCTACGAGATTTTAACTTAAAGGTGATAAGATGGTAACAATAAATAAGACACTGGGAGAAATTCTGGACGGGACAGCCGAGAAATTTCCCGATAGAGAGGTCATAATATTTGAAGATAAGAAGATCACATACAGGGAGCTCAATGAGAGGGCAAATGAGTTTGCAGCAGGGCTTTTGAAACTTGGAATCCAGAAAGGAGATAAAGTTGGACTATGGATGCCGAATTATCCTGAATGGGTAATTGCCTACTTTGGAATAGTGAAGATAGGAGCCGTGGTAGTACCGATGAACACAAGATACAAAACTCATGAGGTGGAGTATATACTGAATAACTCTGAAGCTGTGGCTTTAGTGATGATCGATAATTTCGTTGGGATAGATTTCATAAAAATGATGAATGATCTCAGGGGGAAGATCCCGAAGCTGAAACATGTGATAGTTCTTGGAACTCCTGATAGGGATATGCGTGAGTTTTACGAGATCTGTGAGATGGGTAAAGACTGGAAGGATAATAAAGAATTTGAAGATAGAAAAAAAACTCTGAGTCCAGATGAATGCATTTTTATTTTATATACCTCGGGGACAACAGGAAACCCCAAGGGTGCAATGCTTTCTCATAATAACATGGGTACAAATGCAAGAGACGTTGCAGGTGTTTTGAAAACAACAGAAAAGGACAGATTCTTATTAGCAGTTCCATTCTTTCACTGTTTTGGGTGTGTGATGGGGATACTTGGAAGCATAATCTACGGAGCCTCAATGGTTCCCATGCCCGTATTCAAAGCAAAAGAGGCGATGGAGCTTATTGAGAAGGAGAAGGTTTCCATCATATATGGAGTTCCAACAATGTTTGTCCTGGAGCTGGAGGAGTTCAGAAAACACGGATACAATATAGACTCTCTCAGGACTGGAATAATGGCAGGAGCACCCTGCCCTGTGGAGATAATGAGAGGCGTTATGGAGGAGATGCACTGCAATGTGTGCATAGCCTACGGACTGACAGAAGCCTCACCTGTGATAACTATGACAAGGTTTGAAGACCCCATATCCAAACGGGTGGAGACAGTGGGTAAGCCTCTTCCGGGAATAGAGGTGAAAATAGTTGATGATATGCACAATGAGGTACCCACAGGTACTCAGGGAGAACTTGCATGCAGGGGGTACAATGTTATGCTGGGATACTACAAGATGCCTGAAAAAACAAAGGAGGCTATAGATGAGGAGGGATGGTTATACTCTGGTGATCTTGCTGTGATGGATGAGGAGGGATACATAAGTATCGTTGGAAGAAAGAAGGATATGATAATCGTTGGAGGATTTAATGTGTATCCAAGAGAGATAGAGGAGTTCCTCTTTACACATCCAAAGATACAGAACGTTTCTGTGATAGGAGTGCCTGATAAAGTTTTTGGGGAAGTTGTGATGGTATATGCAATTCCAAAAGAGGGGACAACCCTGCAACCTCAGGAGATCGTTGATTTCTGCAAGGGAAAGATAGCAAACTTCAAAGTGCCGAGGTATGCGAAGATCGTGGATCAGATGCCAATGACAGCCTCAGGAAAAATCCAGAAGTATAAACTGAGAGAAGAGGCTAAAAAACTTCTGGAATCCGGAGAATTAAAACCTCTCAAACTAAAATGATCTCAATTTTTCATTTAATTTTTTCAGTTTTTTTCTGCTTCTCTCCAAAGCTCTGTTAGCATACTTTATAAGAAATCTGAGATACTCTTCATCCACAAGAAGCTCTTTCTCTCCAAGCGGTACATCTATCCTTTCTGTGGAGAGTATCTCAACTATTATATTCTTATTTATTGATTTTATGCCTGTATTTTTGAATCCACATGAGTAAGCGAGATTTCTTATCTTCACAGCACTTTTTAAATCATAAGAAGCTACATGTATTATAGGAGACTGTGAGATAAGAAAAACTACACCATGGTCCCTGAACTCTAAACACTCTATCATATCCTCATATGTTATCTTTCCATGCCACTTCCCGAGAAACTCAGCTCTCTTTTTATCTCCAAGATCAGGCATCCATATTAAGGCTATCCTCCCTGCACAGCTGGATGTGGTATAATACTCTTTTCTGGAGTTTATCAGATTCAGGGTATCCAGTATATCCTTATCCACTCTATTCTCAGAAATCGCTTCTTTAAGTTTATCCATCACCTCCCTCTTTTTCTTCTCAAACATTTATATCTCCATGGGAGCAAGATAAAATCTGATCATCCCGGTCTCATTGGAGCACTCAAGTTTCAGAGGCGTGTCTTTATTGCCAAAAAAGATCTCTATGAACTCCGCAGAGGAAACAGTTTTTAAAAAACTCAGTATATAACTTAAATTGAACTTGCTTATACACTCCTTATCAACTCTGAACTCTTCTATGGCTCCATTGTCTTTTGATATTGTTATTGAGCTTCTGACACCTTCCTCCTCTGAAAAAAATATTATTTCATCCTCCGTGGCTTTGATTATCAGAGAACTACCTATCACTGCTATATCCTTTATAAGGTCTGTAAAAACCTCTGCTTTTATCCTTAAAAAAGTGGAAGCCTCCATATTGATCTGTGGAAGAGGATCTCCAAACTCAAGCAGTGGGACTCTGAAGTATCTCTCAACAAAATTGTGAATTGTGAACTCAAGGTAATTATTCTCAACATTTATACTTATTTTATCTCCGGATCTGAGCCTTCTGCATATCTTTTTCATGAGATTTATATCAAGATAAAAATCTATTTCTGAATCAATTTCATAAATTGAAAATGATCTTTTATCAGCTTCAATTTCTATTTTACATATTATAGATGGATCCGATGCCTCTATTCTTATTTTTTCTCCGTCAACATGAAAAGAGGCCGTATCCACAAGATCGGAGACTCCCTCTATCAGTTCTCGTACTAACACAGGATCAGACCACTCGCACCGAAACATTTCTATCACTTCAAACGTATCATATGCATTAAAGACAGATATATTTTAACAGTCTGTATATTAAAAACTTTCTATCCATATAATCCTATTAACATATATTTATATCAACAAAATAAAAAAACAAAGAATGATAGGTCATTTCATTCCATCTTTGCAATAAAGAAACAGAAGATACCAATGCCTATCAGGAGAACGCCTATGACACCCTTAAAAACATTTACCAGTTCTTTCCACCAGTTCAATCCCTGTGGGATAATGGTGTATATGCCTACAAGTACCAGAAAGATCCCGATTAAAATCCATGCTATCTTATTCATCTTATCACCTTGTTTCCTTTAATTTTTTTATGTTTATATTTTTTACCCCTCTATATTTTTTAATATTGTGGTTATGAATCAAACTTCCCAGAAATCTTTTTTATCAAGATCCCAGCCGTATTCTGTTTTCAGGATCATTATTGCAGCTTGAGGAGATATGATTCCCTTCTCAGTCACGATCAGATCTATAAATTCGGGTGGTGTTACGTCAAAAGCTGGATTTCTCACTTTTATATCACCTATTTCTCTCTTTTTTTCCTCCGATATCACCTCTCTCCAGTCTCTTTCCTCTATCTCTATGAGTTTTCCCGCAATTGTTTCAGGATGAAACTTATATGTCTCTGCAGCCACAATCACATCCACTCTTGCCTCTTTCGCTATTAAAGCAAGTTCTGAAGTTCCTATCTTGTTCACGACAGCTCCATTTGCAGCCACTGCGTCTGCTCCAATGATCACAAGATCCATATCAGCCATAAAATATCTTGCGGCACTATCCACTATCAGATTCGTTTTTATACCCTCCTTACAGAGTTCCTCTGCTGTCAATAATCCCTGATATCTTGGTCTTGTCTCCCTTGCAAAGACCTCAAAATCTTTCCCCTTCCTGAAAGCTGTTTTGATCACAGACAATGCACAGCTACTATTACAATGAGTCATTATTCTATCCCCATCTCTTATCCTATTTGCTCCGATCTCACCTATCTTCTTTATCGCAGATAGAGAAAGTTCTATAAATTTTTCAGATCTTTTTATGAGGTTTTCTCTCAGATCTTCCAGATCCATCTCTGTATCCATATCTCTCATTATATATCTGAGAGAATTGGAAAGAGACACCGCAGTTGGTCTTGTGTTCACCAGAAATCTGGCATTTTCCTTGAGATTTTTTATAAAATCTTTTTTAGATCCTGAAAAATTTTCACAGAAGAGTTTTATTGCTCTTGCCGTTTCCCTTCCTATCTTCGCTGCCCCTCGTATCTCCATATTTTTTATTTTTTTCCCCGTTTCGATAATGTTTTTATCCATTACTATCACCGAGAATCTCATTTTTGGATGCTTTCATTGCAGAGATCCCGTATCTTATCGAAGAATCAAAGTTCTGAGTTTTTGAGTATCTCGTTAGAAATGCTGCTATGAATACAGATTTACCTTTTTTTCTGAAATCTGCGTCATAAACTTTATCTCCAAACTTTATTTTCTCCCCCAGAACTATTCTTGTTCCTGGACCCTCTTTCGCAGAAAAGATTATATCTGCCTCTGTTTCCAAAGATGTGCTGAGAATACAGTTTTTCTTTGTCATCATGATTTTTTTTGCAATAGAAACATTGTCACATACATGAATTATTCTTGTTTTTTTCAGTACTTCTGGCTCAAAACTCAGGAATTTATTTGCACCTTCGAATATATACTCCTTATTCACTTTGATAATTCTCCCTGTTTTTTCCTTTGAGAGGATAAGATTGGAGTAATCTATGCTGTATTTCTCCAGCAGTTCTGTGATACCATACGCATCTCTGCCGACTGACGCCACAATTCCTGTTTTTGCCTTCAATATGCTGCCATTTATGGCAATATTTAAACACTCTCCTCTAATTCTTTCTTTGAAGTCAATTATTCTGGAATTTTCTGTATTATAAAATGTCTCTATGTAAATGTTTCCAATAGTAATAAAGTCAAGCTTCATAGATTAAAATAAAATTTTCAGTATTTATAATTTTTCATTATCTATGATTGAGACAGGAAAAGGACATCCCATTAACCAAAAAATATATATAATAAATCTTTGTATGATTTTCATGAACAAACTCGGAATGAGTATCCTGATAATAGGATTGATCCTGCTGAGTTACGGTATAAAAGCAGGACAGCATGTGGATACAGAGAATATAGCCACATACATATGTCTTTCCTGCCTCGGTCTCACTCCCGCAGGGTATGAAACTGGAATTGAAAGTATAGGTATTGAGAAATTAAATCATGAGGTGGAGATCATAGTTTTCTCTGCAGAATGGTGCAAATACTGTCCGGAAGCTATAGCCACTGCCAAGGAGATAGCTGAATCTTCGGAGTTTATAGATTACAGAGTAATAGAGTATGAAAAAAACCCTGAAGAGTTTGAGAAATATGGTGTCAGTATAAATGGGCTTCCGTGCACCATAGTGATAGTGGATAATGAGGTGAAAGGAACGTTTTATGGGGCATATAAACTGGACAGTAAAATACTCGATGTTATTGAGAAAAGCATAGAGGAATAACATGAAAAAAATATCCTTTATTCTTGGAGCAGGGATCTTAATTTTCCTGATAGGTATTATAAAGATGAAGGAAAGAGGTGTAACTAAAATTGATTTTTTTATTCTTTTAATAGCGCTCGCTCTTATAGGACTCAGTATATTTATTTTCAGAGAAAAAAAGTTAAAAAAGAGGAGAATTGTGCAGATCTCGTCTCTGATAATGGTGAATCTGGCAGGAGTGGGAATAATCTTCAAGATGTTATACACCCCTTATTTACATTGTTATGCCTGTCCCCTCGCATCCACAGCCTGTCCCATCGGTGCTATTCAGAACTTCATAATCCTCGGAAAGGTACCATACTACCTCATAGGATACACAACTCTATTTTTCACTGTTCTGGGAAGGGTGTTCTGCGGATGGATGTGTCCTTTTGGGATTCTACAGGATGCAGTGGATAAGATCTTTAACAGAAGAAAAAGGACCGTTCATAAGTTCAGATTTACAAAATTCATAGTTCTGATACTGACACTGGCAGCAGCATGGAAGTTCTCTGATACGCTTTTCTGCAAGATATGTCCCGTGGGTTTCATAGAGGCTGCAGTGCCTTACAGGATGGAGCATGGAATGATCTTTGATACCCTTTTTATACTCAGGATACTTTTCTTTATTTTTCTGATAGGGATAATATTTTTTATATCGAGGTTCTGGTGCAGGAATCTCTGTCCTCTTGGTGCATGGGCAGGAATTTTCAATAAAATAAGTTTTTTAAGATTACATGTGAAAGATAGCTGTGATAGATGTGGCGCGTGTGTCAGTGCCTGCCCCGTAGGTCTCATTCCATATCAGAGCGAGAGAAGTACAGATTGTATACTCTGCGGGGAATGCGTGGAAGCATGTCCAAAAAATGCAATAGAACTTACCTTTACAGAAAAAGAAAAAGAGATTGAGGAGGAATCTGAAGAGAAAATAGTGAATGAGACTCCTCTTAAGACTTACAAACCTCTGAAAGTATATGAGAGTAAAGATGAGATAGGATTCTATGATCTTCCTCCGGATGTTAAGAAACTTAAGATAGAGTTTTATCATCTGGAGGGGGAGATCCCTCCTGTTCTTGAGGATCTAAAGAAATTCATGAAAATTGAGTTTTTCCCAGTGGAAGATTCAGATTTTCTTGAGCCCACTTTGATGATAAACAACAGAATCTTTGTCGGTGAACTCACAGAAGAAAGTATAATCAGAGGACTTAAGGAAGAGATCAGGATGGGAAACATGCTCAATATCGTTTTCGATCTCAAAAAATGCAGATACTGCAAAACAAAGCAGTGTGGTGTTAGAATAGTTGGAGATACGGGATTCAAAATAGAGAAACTCATAGATTATCCCGATTTTTCAGAGATAATAGCTTCCTGTAACAAAGATGCAGTCTTCTTGGCATACGGGGAGCCAAAAATAGAGGAGTATAACAGAAAGTATATTCTGAATCAGGAATTTTCGATAGAACCAATAGAAGCTCAGCTGATAATAGAGAAGGACTCAAAGTACTGTAACAGAGCACTGACCATATTTGCTCTTTTAAGCCATGTGTCAAAAGGAGCAATAAACTTCAAACCTAAAGAGTATGAGGAAATAAAATCAGAGGTGTCTTTCAAGATTCACTCACTGCCAACGGTGATCATAAAAGATCAGAGATTCTATATCACAACGGAAAGGGGACTGGTGAAGTTCATTAAGAAATTTTAAATCTCAGAAGACCTGCGATCCCTCCAAGGCCCTTTAACTTTTCGCCTCCTTCATGTTCACTGCTTATCACATAAACCTTACAGTTTTTTTTCCTTGTTTTTTCCAGAATCTTTTCATAATTTTCGTCTCTCAGGAGATCATCAAGGATCAATAATCTCTCAACAGCTCCATAATCAATGGCTTTTTCGACATCTTTGATACCATATACAGCCTCATCCCTGAGTATTTTCTGACAGAGTTCTTCCACCAGCCCTATCTCCTTGGAGACTCTTGATTCTCTGTATATATCCTCAAGATCTCCTTTTTTAATTACCTCGTATATTCCTGTTCTACCAGTAGATGATGCTCTTTTCAGGAGGTATCTTCCATTCAGCTGAGGATATTTTTCCTTAAGAAACTTTGCGAACTCCTCCTTCACAAACCCCGGACCTGCAATTATGAATTTTTCTATGGAGTATCTATCAAGAATCTCAATGATCTTTTCTGCAACATTTTTAAAAAAATTCTCCTTTTCTTTTTTTCTCTTAACAGAATAGTATTTTCCTGGAATATTTTCATTCATGCTTGCAGGAAAATCAACACCATACTCTCTCACAACTCCAAACAGAGATTCTCCCATATCCATATTGAGGATAAGGATCTTTGGTGCATCTGTGTTTTTTACTGCTTCCTCAATCCTATCTAACTCGTACTCCTTCCACTGTTTAGTTATACCTATAACACTGCCTTCTTCTATGTTGAATGTGTGATAGCTTCCTGTATCTTCTCCTTCCACTATGGGACCCGTAACTCTCAATCTATTTGTATCCTTATGAAACTCTATTTTTTCGGATCTGATCTTCAAATAAACTGGCTTTTTTTCCGTTCTCTCTTTCCTGATTTTGTCTGTTTTCTGCTCTTCTCTGCGAAATGTTTTGCCCTCGAGTAGATCTCCCTCTCTTATTATATGCTTTAAATGCCAGAGATCATCTAAGGATTCTGCCTTTAATTTTATAAAATTCTTTTTAATATCTCTGTGAATTACCTTCATTTACTCTTCCTTTTTCTTTTTCTTACCTTTTAATACTTCTTTGGGTGTCATATCCTCCGTTATATCGTAGTCCATATCAAACCATCTCTTTCTGTCCTCTTCTGTCTCTTTTTTTTCTTCCTTCCTCTTTCTTTTTTCCTCTTTTTCCTGCCATTCAAGAATCTTTTTTATGGATCCCGGAGCATTGGGATATTTCTCCTCTTTTTTTTCTTCCTCCTCTTCAAATTCTGGAAGGGAGATCTCTTTGAATATCTCCTCTGGTGTTTTTTCCTCTGTTTCCTCAGGCAATTCTTCTGTAGATATTTCACTCTCTTCTGGAAGCTCCAATCCCTCCATAAGCTCTTCTTCACCTTCTTCTTCAATCTTAAATCTTCTTTTTGAGTATGTTCTTATTCCTATGATAGCTATTATGAGTAAGAGGATGACAACAAGTAAAAGTAGTATTTTGGAGACATATTTTTCATATACAGGAGTTACCACAGGAGTTGTGGGAGGAGGTGTAGTTGTGGCTGGAGGAGGACGTTTCTCGACATTTATCTTATACTCTGCAGATTCAATCTGTCTGGATTCACCATAGGGATTCTTCCAGCTTACCTTCGCTTTGCTCAGAGTGTAATTTCCAGATCTTCTGGCTTTTATCTTATATGTAAAACTGAATGTTTCATTCGGTTTGAGAAGATCCTTTTTTACAGTTGTTTCTCCTTCCACAAGCTCAAATCCCTCTGGTATCGAGTCCTCCACAACTATATCTGTTACACTAGAATCGTCATAATTTTTTATACTTATATTGATATCTACCGTATCTCCCTCCTTTATCTTATTTTTGCTGGCACTCTTTGAGATTTTCAGACCTCTCAGCGTGAATCCCAGTGTTTTACCTCTTGTGGAGTATGAAACGCCCCATTTGTCTTTATAAACAGCCTCAGGTGTCAGAGAATAGTTTCCCCCAACATATCCAAGAGCTGTGTATGTTATAGTTTTCGATTCTCCTCTTTTAAGATCTCCCTCCCATTTATTTGTTCCGTTTATGACCTCGAATCCCTCCGGAAGTTTTTCTTCAAGAACAAGGTCAACAGCATCAGCCGTACCTGTATTGACGAATGTCAGACTGATTATAAAGGAGTATCCGGAGTCTATATAGTATTTGTTCTTTTTAATTATCATCTTCTCCACTGTTCTTGAAATCTCTATTTTGGGTTTGTCTGCGTCTATTTTCTGTATAAATTTCTGTTTCCCGGGATAAGCATTTCCAAGTATGTCATAGTAATTATAATCAACATCTATTCTGAAATCGTAAGCTGTACTTGATACAGGTACCCTGACTGTGAATTTAAACTTCTGATACTCTCCTTGTTTGAGGTTCTCTATCTCCTTTTTGAGATCTCCATTGACAAGCTCTCCTTTACTGTAAACATGATCAAGACTTATGTTTTTTGCCAGTCCGTTACCTATATTGGATACCCTCCCGATCACTGTCAGCAGCTCTCCATCCTGTACGCTCTCTCTCGATATAGAGTATTCAAGATTGAGCTTCGGTATTCCACTGACGTCTATATTAACATCTGGAGCTTCGTATTCAAAGTAGTTATTTTCATAATCACTGTACCTCACCTTGCATCCCTTAAGTGTATACTTCCCGGGCTCATCTGCCTTGATTATATAGCTGAAAATCTTCTTTTCATTTGGGTTCATACGGCTGATTTTAAAGACATTTACATCCCCTGTGATCTCCTCTTCTTTACTGCTTTCAAGGGAGAAACTCTCTGGAATTGTATCGATGATCACAACGTCCTTTGCAGGCTTATTTCCTGTATTTGTCACCACAATAACGACCACGATATGCTGATTTACCAGTATATTTGTCTTGTCTATATTTTTTCTTACGTTCAATCTTGGGAATTCCTTGTAAACTAGTATATGGGATATTCTTTCTGGCTTAATAGGCTGCTCATAGGATTCCCCTCTTTCATCTTTGTACCTCACCTTTGTTATCAGTTCATACTCCCCTATCTCTTTCGCTTTTATCCTGTATGAGAACTGAGTACTCTCCCCAGGTGAAAGTTCGCTTAAAGTTTTGGAAGCCTCACCCTCTACGAGTTCTAATCCTGAGGGTGTATAACATATTATCTCCAGATCATAAGCTTTTAGATCTCCTGTATTCTCAACTGTGACAGTTACATCACTTTCCTCTCCAAGTATCAGCTTTTTATATGATACAAACTGTTTTATATCCAGTTGCACAGTTTTCGGATAAACATTTATATCCTGTTTGAACTCCTCCTGAAAGTTCTCCTTAACTTTTTTACCTTCTTCATTGGTATACTTCATTTTATAATTCACACTGATCGTGATGGGATGATACTCTTCATAATTTACTATAGGAGCTTTTAATCTCAGGAGAATGACTTTTTTTATTCCTCCTTCCCCCTTTGGTTCCATATCGCCCACATATATGTAGTTACTCGATATATCGCAGTAATTCAAAAGTGTATAACCAAAATGATCCACACTCACAACAACATCAGAGGCTTTATAATTACCAACATTTTCTATCACAGCAAACATATAAACTTCTTTTCCTGAGACAGGAATTGCTGGTTCCATCTTTGTAAGCTCAAAATCATCATAATTCATCAGTTCCCTTATATCAGGTTTCAATGTTACACTTCCATCAGAGATACCCGTGATCGTATAGGATCTTGTGTTTATACATTCCCCTGTTATCGTTGCAAAAGAGTCGCCAATACTGAAACTCTCACAGTCCTCAAAGATATTACCGTCACCATCTAAATCTTTTTCATTCAAATTTATTTTAAAATCTCCATTAAGCTTCGCCTTAAATTCTTTACCATCTAACTCTATCGTGGTAGTCGTGGTACCAACTTTTATAGTCTTTTCTTTTATTGCAACGTCACTGTAAAGTTTAAAATTGCTTAAAGATATTGTGGGTCTTTCCCTCGATGAGATCTTTACTTGAACTTCAAACTCTCCGTCGTGATTTCTATCTTCTATAGCAAGTATCTCAACCTTCAGAACTTCCTGGATGTAAAACGTATTGTCACACAGGTCCAGTATATACTCTTCTATGAAGTTTCCCTCTCTGAAAACCTGGAAATAGACTTTATCGGGAATCATTTTAGTCTGCGCATGTTCCCAGTACCTCTTGCTCACATCAAAGAGAACTAATGTGTATTCATTCACAGCCTTTACATCCCCAATCTCCATCCAGATGGTGTATAATTCTTTATACTTCGCTTTTGACTCTGTTTCCTTTGTTAAACTAAAATTCACTGTCTTTATATGATCATCTAAATTAAGTTCTACATATTTCATCTCTCTTTTGTATCCCAGATCACCGTTTTCGGCTTCTTTATAAGCTTCAACTCTGTACTTCGTTCCTTCTGGATCGTAAAAAAGGCCTTCTTCCTCTATCATTCTCTTAAGTTCAATATTATCAAATCTGTAGTGGTATTCTCCCGAAGCAGGCTTGTCTAAACTTGAAAACCTTACTTCTTTGACCTCCGAGAGATCGGCATCTCCTCCACTTGGATTTAGTAAATCAAGAGTAATTTCTTTCCATGTATTTTTGATGATACTTGTTTTCACATTCCAATATGATGTATGCCCAGCCGAATCTTCCATTTCCAATTTAAAATCTATTGAAGAGGCTTCGACGCATTTTACCCAAAAAGTCAAGTATTCATATGTTAGGAAGTTGAAGGGTGAATCTAAAGTTACACCAAAACTACCATTGTCTGCATCTGATGGCTCGATGGCAAAGTCCAAAGAGCCTGATCCTTCATGTTTGTCAGAATTATTTACTTGTAACTCCCAATCTGGATTTAATGGTTTCCACTCTTCGGTACAGGGAGAATCATTGGAATGACATTTATCATCCATATCATCCCATAGGAGGATATCTGCAATCGGTGAGGGTAATTTATAATTTCCGTCAGCGTCCGTAGTAGTTGTGTATCTCTTCTTATAACAGCATGCAACTACTGTAGCACCTTCTATTGGTATACCATCTTCATCAACAACCTTTCCTTCGATATATCCATCTTCACCAAGTTTTGGCCCTGTTACTTTCTTTAGGGATATATAATCAAATAAATAGTGGTATATTCCAGAGCTTGGACTGTCTAAGCTAGAGAATATTAATTTTTCTATATGAGAAAGATCAACACTTCCTCCCATAGGAAAAGGCAGATAAATCGTAATTTCTTCCCAATTCGTTGAACTTGTACTGACATTCCAATAAGCTGTGCCGCTTGGAGATTCTATTTCAAGTCTAAAGGAAGAAGGGACAGGAGTTTTTACCCAAAAATTTAGATAGTTATAATCTGAAAAATCTTCATCAATTCCTGAAATACCAAATTCTCCATCAATATCGTTGTGCATAATGATAAAATCCAAACATCCTGATCCTTCATGTTTGTCCGTAGTGTTTACCGTTAAATCCCAAGCAGCAAGATATATGACATCAAATAAATAATGATACACTCCAGAGCCTGGTCTCTCCAATCCTGAGAACGCTACTTTTGTTATATATGAGAGATTGATGCTTCCTCCGTCAGGATTTGATAAATCGATTATAATTTCTTCCCAATTCGTTGAACTTGTACTGACGTTCCAATAAGCTGTATGTCCTAATGAGTCTTCTATCTCAAATCTGAAAGAAGACAAAGCTGGGGTCTTCACCCAGAACTTTAGATATCTATACGATGAAAAGTCTTCACTGATCCCCGAAATACTGAAATTTCCATTATCTGGGTCAGTACTTTCAATAGCAAAATCCAAACATCCTGATCCTTCATGTTGATCAGAATTGTTTACTGTTAAATCCCAAGCAGCATTTTCTGAATTCCATGTTTGATCATCGGCCCCTGTAAGGTCATCCATATTATCCCATGTTGGTAGTAAAGCTGTCCATTGATGACCATCAACTCCTATAAGGTCATCCATATTATCCCATGTTGCTGTCAAAGCTGCGTTAACTTCCACAAAATAGGGAAATGCTAAAACCAGAACTAAGGAAACAACGAATATTTTCTTTACCTGCTGTTTCAATCTCATCATCTCGTGAGCTTTTTTA
>Ga0190304_1000354_pt1 | contig 21680 bp, 39 predicted proteins | sample 48700712_MG_FD_161670 | JGI IMG/M metagenome (GOLD analysis project Ga0190304, IMG submission 161670) | Hydrothermal vent sediment bacterial communities from Southern Trench, Guaymas Basin, Mexico - 4870-07-1--2_MG | ecosystem: Environmental > Aquatic > Marine > Hydrothermal vents > Sediment ...
TACTATTTTCATTTTTTCTCGTCAATTAAAAAAATATGTTCCCTACGGGATTTGAACCCATGTTTCCAGATTGAAAATCTGGCATCCTAACCAACTAGATGAAGGGAACGATTATTACTTAGTCTCTAAATATCTTTTAAGTTCTTTAAAAATAACTCTAGAAACTGCCTTAGTTACATCTTTTTGAAATGCTTTCCTAAGTAAATTAAATTTATCCTCATACTCAATAAGAAAATCATTCATAGCATCACTAAAATATGCTTTTGCATATTTTGAAATATCTTTTATTGACTCAAGCTCACCCATTTTACTCATAAGGTCATTGGTTCTAACCTCATTAATATAAGTACAAAAAATATCAATAATTTCTTGAACATTCTCTGGAATATCTTTTTGAACAAAAATTCTCCTTTGTTCACTTTTACGATCAGCAAATTCCTTATTTTTTTTCTTAATCGCAAAATAATTATTCCCAAACATAGGAACAATATCATAAGGAATAATAACTATACCTTCACAAATATTTTGTTTCTCATAATCTTTTGGAGTAAGAGTTGATGTAAATTTACAATTAATTCTTTCAACAAACTCATTAATTGTTTCATTTTTTACATCAAAGGTCTCAAACCCAATAACTGGGACTTTAAATTCTTTAATTTTTTCAAGCATAATATCAGCTTCATTAGTAGAAATAAATACATCATTAACCCTTACAGCATACCAAAGAAATTTTTTCTTTTCTCCATACCAAACACCTTTTTGAATATTCCCACCAAAAAACTCGGTATAAAGTTGAACTTTCCCTCTTTCTTTAGAAAGAGCAAGAAGTTCTTTAAAAAGAAAAGAATACTCAGGCTTAATAACCATTTTTCTAAAATCATGAAATTTTTGGCTATCTTTAATAATGCCAGTTCTTTGAGCAAATTTAATTTCTCCATTTTCTGCTATTATAGAAAAATTTGCTCCATGAAGTTTTTCAGTAACTTGAAATTTAATAGTAGAAAAATCTTTGCAATTACGTAGAACTAGTTCATTAAGTGCTTTATTTTCATTATCATGAAAACAATTAAATATTGAACTATATTTTTTAAAACTCATTTTCTACTCTCCTTTCTTAATCTCTAGAATCATTATACCATTTCTATTTTTTTTCGTCAATTAAAAAAATATGTTCCCTACGGGATTTGAACCCATGTTTCCAGATTGAAAATCTGGCATCCTAACCAACTAGATGAAGGGAACAGTTAAGTAATTATTTTTAACTTTAGTAGTGCGCTCAACAGGAATTGAACCTGTGACCTACGGCTTATAAGACCGTTGCTCTAACCAACTGAGCTACAAGCGCATAGTCGAGGTGAGAGGATTCGAACCTCCGATCTCCTGCTCCCAAAGCAGGCGCCTTAACCACTAGGCAACACCCCATTAAATTATAAAATAGTAAAAATAAAGTTGGAGTTCAAACCTATAAATATCTAATTTATAAGGCTAGCAACCAACTTTAATTTATTCTACTATTACATCCCTTGCTGGATTCGAACCAACATTTCCTAGCTGAGAACCAGACATCCTAACCATTAGATGAAAGGGACAAGTACGCTACAAGGAATGTTGTAGCACCATGTCTTATTTTTAACCCTATTAACCTACTTCTAGGAATGGGTGAATTGTGGAGCTGGTGGGATTCGAACCCACGTTTTAAACTTTCCTTTTCAGGATTTAAGTTTAAACGATACCAATTTCAGCCCCTTTTATTTCCTTTTATATTTTAAATCATTTTCTTTAAGTTTTAATTTCTTATAATCAAATATATTATAAGAATTATATAATTTTTTATATCCCCCTCCATCAGGAATTTTTAAAAAACTTTTTCTAACCATTTTACTCGCTCGTCTTTTATTTTTCTTTGTTTTAGGAAAACTATAATCATTTACTTGTGCAAATTTAAAACTTTTACTCATAAACTCTCCTTATAAAATTTTAAAGGTTTCTTGAGAATTTTTAAATAAATAATTAATAACTCCATTAAATCTTATTATCTTCATTCCATATTGTTCTAAATTCCTCTCCTCGATCATGGAATTTAACTATCATCTGAGCAACCTGTCTAGCCAAAAAGCCAGAAATTCCCCCTTCATTTACATTATAATTTGCAAGACAAATCAAACCGAAAGGCGTATGCTCATCATCAGGATCAATTCCATTATGTAATGGAGTATCGTCTTCACTAAGTAAATGCATTACTTCCCTTGCAATAGTAACAACGACTTTCCCATCACCAATATCATTGCTTTTTACTATTCTTTGCCATTCTTCATTCTTTTCTAAGTCCATTTTCTACCTTTTATATTTATTTAGTTTATCCTACTCTTTAATAAAAAGAATTACATCCCTTGCTGGATTCGAACCAACATTTCCTAGCTGAGAACCAGACATCCTAACCATTAGATGAAAGGGACAAGTACGCTACAAGGAATGTTGTAGCACCATGTCTTATTACTAACTTAAAGAGCTAGCTTGTCAAACCTAATTGAATGTTTCACATTATTAATAATAACAGTAAACCTCTTATCAGTCAGCTTAACAAAAGTAGCATGAACGCCTTCACCTTTAAAATAAACAACTAAATCATCGCCTTCCGTTACACTCTTCAGGGCCTCTCTTACCTTAGCATCAGCTTTAGCTTTTTCAGCATTCATAATTCTTTTCTTAGCTTCCTTAGCTTCCTTAATTATAGCATCAATCTCTTCAACAGTCTTTCCTTTAAACATATAACACCCCTTTTTTTCTTAACTCTCTAGAATCATTATACCATTTTCATTTTTTTTCGTCAATCGAAATTATATTTCCTATGAAAACTTAAAATCACAAGCCATTCGATTAGCTTCGTAATAAAATTTAAATATAATTGAACACTCTTCACCTCCGCCAAATGATATACTATTTAGCTTTAACTTCCTATAAGTTTCTACTCGATTTTTTAAAATTTCTTTGCACTCATTAAGTGCAATCTTTTGATATTTTTTTAATGAAATATTTATTTTTTTAACTGATTTAAACTCTTCTTCATCAAAAAAAAGCTTAACTGACTGCACCCATGCCTGCATCATTTTCTCCTATTTAAAATATTATACTATTTTCATTTTTTCTCGTCAATCTTTCTTAATTTCTAGAATCATTATACCATTTTCATTTATTTAACAGGCTCAAGAGCAACATAAGATACAGCCGCTAAACAACCTTCAATCATAATATAATCTTTATTAATTTTTTCTATAATAAAAATTTCATCAAATGGATTATATTTATCCTTTACTCTAACCTTACTTCCAATTTTTATTTCGTTCTCTCTAACCCATTTAGCTTGGCTATCTGCGTAAGAAATTTCAACCCACTCAATGACTTTAGCATGACATTTTTCAACTAAGTATTTATCACTAATATTACCCACAGTTACATAATAAGCCTCTTTTGCCTCTTTAGTAACATTAAACGTGCAACCTATCAAATCAAAATACCAACGACCTTGTTTAGCTCCAATAATTTCAATTTTTTTTACAGCCTTCACACTTTTATTCCTTCTTTTAATTAATCTTTCTTAACTCTCTAGAATCATTATACCATTTCTATTTTTTTTCGTCAATCGAAAATTACATCCCTTGCTGGATTCGAACCAACATTTCCTAGCTGAGAACCAGACATCCTAACCATTAGATGAAAGGGACAAGTACGCTACAAGGAATGTTGTAGCACCATGTCTTATTACTAACCCTATTAACCTATAGAAACCAGTTTGTCAAACCTAATTGAATGCTTCACATTATTAATAATAACAGTAAACCTCTTATCAGTCAGCTTAACAAAAGTAGCAGAAACCTCTTCACCCTTAAAAAGAATAACTAGTGCATCACCCTCTTTAACATCTTTCAGAGTCTCTCTTACCTTAGCGTCAACCTTAGCACTTTCAATTTTCATAATTCTTTTCTTAGCTTCCTTAGCTTCCTTAATTATAGCATCAATCTCTTCAACAGTCTTTCCTTCAAACATATAACACCCCTTTTTTTCTTTTTCTTTTTCTTAACTCTCTAGAATCATTATACCATTTTCATTTTTTTTCGTCAATCTTTCTTTTTAATCTTTAAATTAATCTTTCTTAACTCTCTAGAACCATTATACCATTTCTATTTTTTCTCGTCAATCGAAATTATATTTCTGTTTTTTTATTTAACAGGTTCAAGAACAAAATAGGGTATATCTTTTAAGCAACCTTCAATACAAATATAATTTTTATTAATTTCTTCTATAAGAAAAATTTCACCAAATGGATTATATCTATCCTTTAATTTAATCTTACTCCCAATTTTTATTCCATTCTCTCTAACCCATTTAGCTTGATTATCTGCATAAATTTTTTCTTTAGCTTTCTCAGCTTCCTCAGTTATAGTCTTAACCATAGCATCAATTTCTTCAATAGTCTTTCCTTCAAACATATAACATTCCTTTTTTTCTTAACTCTCTAGAATCATTATACCATTTTCATTTTTTTTCGTCAATTAGCTTTTTTGTTTATCCCATAAACAGCTTCATATAAATAATCGGGACTGCCACTTTCTTTTATTAACGTACATGAATCAAGAATAGAACCAAGTAAATTTCTCAAATTACTTAAAACATCTTTAATTCTATCACCCATATTACCCGTATGAGTAACATATATATATCCTTTGCCTTTCTCATTCTTAAAATGTACTTCAGTTAAACCATAACTCATTCTAACTCCGTCTAGCAAACTATTCATATATTATTCCTTTTTTTTAATCTTTCTTAACTCTCTAGAACCATTATACCATTTCTATTTTTTCTCGTCAATCTTTTTTATATAACTCCTAAAAATTATATATAAAGGGTGATAAAATCTCCAAAATAATCATCAAAAACTTGAATTAAATTAGTATAGTCTGAAGATTTCATCTCTTTTATTATATCTTCCGTTTCTTTTTCTGACTTTTCAAGGACTTTACAAAGTTCTCTTGCATACCCTAACAAGAAAAAAGCATTTCCTTTTAACCCAGTTAAATCTATGTTAAAATCTGCTCTTTTTCCTTCAATAGTCTTTCTTTCAAACATATAATATCCTTTCTTTTTAATCTTTAAATTAATCTTTCTTAACTCTCTAGAACCATTATACCATTTCTATTTTTTCTCGTCAATCTTTCTTTTTAATCTTCAAATTAATCTTTCTTAACTCTCTAGAACCATTATACCATTTCTATTTTTTCTCGTCAATCTTTCTTTTTAATCTTCAAATTAATCTTTCTTAATTTTTTCTATCTTTTTTTAATTAACTTTCTAAATCCATTATACTATTTCTATTTTTTTTCGTCAATTAATCTTTTTATCAATTATTTTATTTTATAAAGCTTTTTTTATTTTTTGTCAAATTTTTAAAAAAAACGCTTTAAAAGGTCATAGACCCTATGAGTCATAAATTTATGACTCATAGGGCATTTTTACCTATATATGGTAAGAGTATGATACAAAAAAATAAAACATACATTTCACTTTACGTAAAAAAAACCTTATTTTTTAAAAAAAATAAGGTTTTTTAGAATTAAGAAACTTTTTTTATTTTTTCCTGTTTTTTTGGAAAAACATTATTTTTATGAATTTCTTTATTATAATCTATATATTCTTTTGATAATACATTATAAAAAAAATAATGTTTTCTATCCCTTAAAGAAATAAGAAACCACCCATCTTTATTATAGCCTAATACAATTGGAGGATTTTTTTTCGTTGTTTCAAGTGTAATAAGAGGTGTCTTTGTACTTTTTCCAATAACTCTTTGCTTATATACTTCAAGTAATTCTCTCTCATTTCTTGAATTTAAATATTTTTTTTGTTTTTTTTCTTTTTCAATAAAATCATTTATTTTACTTATTTCTAATTCACTAATTTCAGCAGTACCATACGAATATTTTTTTCCCTTAATATCTTTCATAAAAGAAATCCAAGTAACACCTTTAGGCTGTATTATTTCTTTTAATCCTAATTTACCTGCATAAAAGCTTTTTTTATTTACTTTATAAATAAAAAGTTCTTGACCTTCTATTTTTATTTTTGCCCCTACTTTTGCATTTTCATAATCAAGATTCATATATTATCCTTTTAAAAAATTTTTTTATATAATTATTTATACCCAAATCGCATTATTTTTTATTTTTCATTTCCTTTAAAACTTTTTTAATAATATCCAATGCATTCTTGTAAGTATAATATTTACCTTTAGAAAAACTTTTTTGAACTGTAGGCTGTTGAATCTTTAATCTTTCCGCAACTTTTACTTGGCTATCCTGATTTTCTAACATATCCCAAATTATTTCTCTTTGTCTATTAGTCCAAGAGTCTTTAATTGCTTTCATTAATGTTAATATTGTATTTAACATTACAATAACTATTTGGTCATTATCTTCAACCTTAAACCATATATCTGATATAACTGCCTTTTTTTTCTTTTCATTACTTTTTAAAAATTCAATAGCCTCTCTAGCTTTATAATATCCAGGGCCATCTGCGCCTATTGCCATTTCTTTATTAATATTCGTTGTAATTTTTCCTATTCCTATACCAAATCGTAAATTAATAGGATACATTTGTCGTTCAATTTCAAAAATTATATTCATAATATTTGTTCCATTATTTAATAATCCTTGAAACTCATCCCCTAATGTCATTAAAAATTTTGATGAAATATCGTTTTTATATTCTTTATTAATTTCTTCTAAAACTTTATTCATTTTTTTTTGAATTTCATTTCTATTTTCAATTTCTTTAGATGCTTTTATATCTCCAATAATAGCAATAAATGGTTTATTATTAAAAGAAAACATTATATTCTCCTTTTATTTTTCTTTAACTTCTAAATCCATTATACCATTTTCATTTTTTTTCGTCAATTTTTTTTATGAATATTTAAGCAATATTCATTTATAAAGCTATATTTTAATTACACTTCTTCAATAATATTTTCTTTAATAAAACTTCTATATGCCTTTCTAATTATTTTTTTCATCTTCTCTTCATACTCTTGCTGTATTGCTTTAACTTCATTTATTTCATCTTCATTTAATTTATTTAAATCAATTCCTGCTTTATGATCATTATTTTCATAAAGCACCATAAGATTATACTTACCCTCTTCTCCATTCTTTTTCTTATAATTAAAATTCTCTATTTTCATCTTAATCTCCTTCTTTTTTTTATTTTTTATGTTAATAATCTTTCTTCTTTTAATATCATACGGTTATAATCTACTTCAAATTCAATCTTTACTCCAGTTCTATCATTTCTATTCTTATCTATATATAAATAATATTTATTCCTTTCTTTTTCTTTTAATGTTTGAGTAATAATTGCAAAAAAATCAGCAGTATCATATATTCCTCGACTTTCCGCAATATTTTTTGCCGTAACAACAGACTTACTTCCTCCTCTATCAGACATTCCTTCTCTATTAATTTGAGCTGCTGTAAGAATTGGAACATCTTTTATTTCTCCAACATTTCTTAATTCTTCTGTAATTGTTTTATAATATTTAAAAGAATTTTCAGCAGACATACTTTTATCATTTGCAGCCATAATCCCTATATAATCTGCAAATACTATATCAGGTTCCCAATCCTTATATCTTTTTAAATCACCCATATGAGCCAACAAATCATTAGAACATATAGAATTAGCAGGATATTCTTTTAATATTAAATCTCCTGGCATATCTTTAAATATCTTCTTTGCTTTTTCTTTAAATTCATCCCCATTAATAAGCATTTCTTTTTTATTAGTATTTACTATATTAGCATAATAACGCATAGCAAGACGCTCTTCAGACGTTTCAAACGTATATACCAATACTTTTTTCCCTTGTAAAAAAGCATTAACGGCAAAATTTCCTAAAAAACCTGTTTTAAATAAGCCAGGTGAGGCAGAAATAATATAAATTTCTTTTTTATGGAAACCTCCATCTATAATGGAATTTAAATGACCATACCCAGAATCAATTGTATCTTGATTCATTAAGTTATCTATATTTTTATATAACTCATCAACATCTTTAATTGATCTTCCTAAATCTTTATCAAAATTAATTCGTACAGCATTTTCAACTTTATTTAATAAAGCTCCATAATCACCTTTTTCAACATCTTTCTGAGCATCAAACCAAGCTTCATATACCCTATTTTCTTGTATGAAAGTTTTTATTTCATCTTCAACAAACTCTTCATTATATTCAAATTCATCAGAATACATTGAATTAACAATAGAAAGGCAATAACTTTTTATTTCTTCATTATCATTATACCGTCTATCTACTAATGTTCTCATTGTATTTAATTTAGGAATTTTTTCAAACTTAGTATAAAATCTACTAAATAAATTTAAAACCTCTTGAAGCTTATTATCAGAAAAATATGATTTTCCTCCTTTTGTTTCTAGATATTGCTTTACACGTATAAAAAATGATTTATTTTTTACACAATAATTTAAAATAAGAGGCTCTAATTCCTTAGAAGGAATTCTTAAATTATCAGACATTAACACCTTCTCTTTTTTAAAAATTTATACAATGATTATATCTTTTTTATTTTTTTTTGTCAATAATTTAAATTCTCTCACGCCAAAAAGAAGAGTTTAAATTAAACATTTTTGAATCTTGAAGTTTTTGTACAAATTCTTTTTTTCCTTTTTCACCCAAAATTTCCCAATTAATAGAATTATTTATAAGATAAGGTATTATTTCTAATTTTATATTTTGAATTTTCTCCTTTCTACCAATAAGAAAAAATGATACTGGCTTCTTACTATATTTATATATTGTTTTATATAAGCTATTTCCTAATTCATATACTTCTTTAAATGTTTTAAATACATAAAAATTTTTTTTATTTTGAAGTACATGAATAAATTCATGTAATAAATATTTTGTTTTTTCTTTTTCTGATAATCTATTAAAAATATTTTCATTTATATAAATAGTTTTCCCAATAGTATAAGCTGCTTTGCTTGGGTCTTTTAAATCTTTAATTTTAACCTTAATATTTTTATGTATTTTATCCTCAATTTTTTTTATAAACGAAACAGAAAATACTTGTAAAAGAGAATTTGCAAAATTTTTTTCTAAACTTAATTCCTTAGCTTCATTTATATTATCGTGTAAAATCATTTTTTTTATCTTCCTTAAAAAAAAAGTTATCTGGCAATTCTAGAAAATAATCCCACCGAACTAAAGACCAATCACCATAAGTTAACTTTCCTTCATATAATTCTTTTTTAATAATAACAAAAGGCTTCTTATTATTTCTTTTAAAAATAATAAGAGGTTCTTTATGAGATAGTTTTGCTTCTTGTTCTGCTTGCTCAATCCATTTATCTATTTCATTTTTAGTATCATTATTAAGTAAATCCCAAAAATTAAAATTTTCTCTACTTTTTATTTCAATAGAAAACTTAAAATTAACAGGCGGAATAATATCCCCAGAAAGAACCTGCATAGCCCCTTCATTAACATTTTGACCAGCATTAAATGTAGAAAAAGCTCCACTCATAGGAACTCTTTTAAAAGTTTTTTTAAACCTTTTAGTAAGCAATTTAGCGAAAAAAAGTTCATTTCGATTTCCTTTTTTTTTCGCATTTATTTTAGCCATTTAATTTTTTTCCTTTATCTTTAATAGAAATTTCTTTTAAATGATCATACTCATGTTGAAAAATTATAGCAGGCTCTCCTCTAAAATTTTTATTAACCTTAACAAGATGAGTTTTATCAGAAGATATTCCATAATACTGCGCTAAAATATATTTTTTTCTTTCAACATAATATGTTTCTTTTTCTTCAAGAGATAAACATTGCTCTAAAGATTTAGTTATTTTATTTTCTTTTGGCGCCCAAAATGGATTAATCACTATATGAAAAGTTACGCCATTATCAAAAGAAAATACAAACATTTTTTTATTTATACCGACTTGAGGAGCAGCTAACCCAATTCCTCCATTTTTTACACATTTTTGTATCATTTCTTTTGCTAAAATAGCAATTTCCTCTAATTCATCTTCTTTAACTTCAATACATTTATCTAATTTTTTCATTTCATCATAATTTAAAATTCTCATTTCATCCGATTTTTCCATTTTACTATAATTTAAAGTTTTCATCTTGCCCTTCCTTTATTTCTATTTTTCGAATATAAAGCTCTATTCCTTTTTCAACAATATGCTTTATTGATATACCAGACCTCTTTGAAAAATCTTTTAATTTTTTATGTATATCTTTATCTATTAATACACTTTTTTCTTCCATATTTTTATATATGTTATAAAGAATATAAAATTCTATAGTTTCTTAAATCATATATAGTAAAGTTAAAGATAAAACATTTAAAAGGAGAAAAAAAATGTTAGTTAGACCAAGAAAACTTACCTATATGGACGTGATACCTTTCCCCGCTTCAAAATCTGCTGGAGCACTTACTATTAATAGCGATGTTATGTATGATTTTACCTCAAACCCTGGAGCTGTTTCTGCGCAACTCGTTGCTTCTGATACTTCAAAAATTACTGATTCTCTTGCTGTAAATTTACAAGTTTCTTATGATGGATTAAAATACTACACAGTTGCAGAGTATAGTGATCTTGCCAATGGAACTGGAGCTCTCTCTGTTTTAAAAGAAAGTGCCGTTTCTTTTGCCCCTTACATAAAATTGCAAGGTGTGTTTGATAGTTCTGGAGCACTTGCCGCTGATCATGGATGCCAAGTTAACGTTGAAATTAAAGAAGATGAAAATTTTTATCATTTTGATATAGCTAATGACTTAGCTACTCCATTTATAAGCTTAGCTGATTCTGCTGAAATATTTGGAGACACAGTTGATTTTTCAGATAAAACTATTTATAAAGTTATTGGTGTAGTATCTGGAGATTCTAGTAAATATACATTAGTAAGTATTATGCTTCAATCTTCATATAATGGATTAACTTGGTGGGACGTACTTGATTCTGCTGTAGATATTAGTGATCTTAACTTTAAAGAAGTATCAGCCACAACTAAACTTGGAAATTATTTTAGATTAAAAGGTATTACAGGTGAAACTACAGGTGCTATTGCTGAAGGCCATGGAACTGAAGTTAAAATTATTGGATTATCTGCTTAATTCTTAAAACCAAAATTATTAAAAGCTCTCTTTTAAAGAGGGCTTTTTCTTTTCATAATTATGTTTTTCTTCCTTTTATTAAAAATTTTACAATCAATAATATTTATTTCATGATAATTTTCTTTTATACAATACTCATTAAAATCTTTATATTCTTTTGGGACTCTCCAAATATATATATCAGTTTTTAAAGAAGGAGGTTTATAATAATTTAATAAATTAATATTTCTTTCTAAAGAAGTAACTCCTGCTAAATCATTATCTGGTATATAAATTATTCTTTTAGGAGATTTATCAAAAATTTTAGATGCTTGGGGTTTGCTTAAACTTGAAGTAAGCATTGCTGTTCCAACAAAATTTTCAATAGACATAGCATCAAATAATCCTTCAAAAATGCAGATAGTTTCATTTTCTAAAAACTTATCATAATTAAATAAAAATTCAGAAGATTTTACTTCTTTAGGATTAATAAAACGAAACTTACTTTTTTTATTAATATTACGAATAACATAATATACTAATTTTTTATCTTCAAAAAAAGGAATAAAAATTCCTAATTTTATATTTTTATTAGGGTTACAAACATAACCAAGTTCATTAATAACATTTTTATGTATTTTTCTTTTTTGAAGATAAGATAAAGCCTGATTATATATAAATCCTTTTGATTCTTCTGAAAAAAATCTTGTATTATTTGGAATAATTAATTTTGAGGTTTCTTTTATTTTTTCTTTTTTATCTAAAAATATTGTTTTGGTTTTAGCTATTTTTTTTCTAATTTCTGGGTCATTATTAATTAAATCTTCAATACTTCCAGAAAAACCACACTTATTCTTTCTAGAACAAGATATAATAAAATTATTTTTATAAATAAATGCTTCTTTATGACCACAACTTGGACATTTTATCTTAAAATAAAGGCCTTTATCTTCTGGATAAAGGTCTGCATTTTCTAATACACTATATAATATATTTTCTGGTAAACTTTTCATTTTTTTCTCTTTTGTCTAAAAAAAGAACAGTTTTTAATCTTATAAGATAATGGTCTTTGTTTATAATTACAATAAATAAACCCTCTTTTACTTAAATCAGCATATTTACAAAATTCACAGTTTAAAGTTGTTGGAATTTCTTGAAAAATAGTAAAATAATTATTTTTAGGCTTAATATACCCTTTTATTAAATCATATTCAAAAACCACTTTCCCTTGCTCTTCTCGTCTTTGAATAAAATGAAGATTAATAGATTTTTGTTTAATTTTTACTTCAAAATCTTCATAAATAGAAAAGCGTTTATCTTTTAAAAATTTATCAAATTTTTTATCATATGAAAAATGTTGAAAGAGTTTCTCTCCACGAATATAAAATCTTTCACTTATCATAACTTGAATTGTTTTCACCCTAATTGAACATCTCCTTGATTTTCTATTTCTAATTGATATTCAGTATCATATTTTTCAAATAATTTAGAAAGATTAATTATACTTTTATGTATAGCTATTAATATTTTAGTTTGCTCTTCTAATATTTTTTTTATTTCTTTAGTATTACTCTCTATCATCTTTTCTCCCCTCAAACTTTTCCATTATACCTAAAAGCATAGTTTGAATTCCTGATAATGAACTTTTTATATCCTCAAGTTCTTTTTGATACTTTTCTTTAAAATCTTGCTCAGGTTCTTCTTGCTCAGGTTCTTCTTGCTCAGGTTCAGGAGGAAGCTCAAATTCAGGGGCAGAATCTTTCCATGAGGGATTATCTATATCATCAGCAGGCTCTTCTTGCGGACAACCCCTACCCAAAATTCTATTGCCAATACCCATTCCTGACCCATCTCTTCTTTTTTTTAAAAATTCTTGAGGCATATTACTTACTACAACCTTCATATTATCAGTATCACCAGTACCATACCATTCTTTTAAATAATCTTTTTTTTTATCAAACATGTTTCTACCTCTTTAACTTTTAACTTTACTCTAAGTCTTCTACAATAGCTACAATTGTTTCAAGGTCTGTATCTTCACCCCCCTTAAGTTTTTTAAGGTATGAAACAACTTTATTTACAATAGCTTTTTTTTCAGAAATAATCTCTGCCATTTCACTTTTTATTCTTTTTTGCCCTTCACTAATTTCTTTTTTTTGATCTTCAAGCTCTATAAAATCATCTAATAATTCACTAAATCTGACTTTATCATTTTCATCAATTATACCTTTCATATTATGCCTCTTTTTTTATTTTTTTATTGTTTTAGGTTGCATTTGATTTATATATCGTAAAAATTCTTTTTGAAACTCTTGATTTTTATAAGGCTTATTTGTTAAAATTCTTCTCGCAAAATTTAAATAAGTAATAGTTCCATTATAATTACTAAAACTATTTAATCCCCAATTCTTTCGTCTATTTAGCATAATGATATGTCTATTAAAATCACTCTTTTTTTTTGAAACTTTTCTTGCTCCCATATACCCTCTTTTTATAAATTATTTATTTTTTTCTTTAATTCAAGTTGTTTTCTTATAGTCTTATTCATCTTTTTTTCTAAATCACTTTCTAAAAAATTATCAACCTTTTCTTTAAGCTTATCTATACTTTCTAAATCGTCAACCTCTTTCTCAATTATAAAAGTAGTTTCTACTTTTACTGGACTATAAGGAATATGAGAAATAGTTAACCCAAGTGTACCCCCAATCGTTATTTTCATTTTACCACCTCATTAATAATTCTTTTAACCTATGTTCAAAAAAGAATCCTTCTAAAGCTTGTTTATTAAATTCAGTATAACATTTTTCTTTTTCTTTGTCAACTATTTTTTGTTTTAATTCTTTAGGAATTTGTCTTAAATCAATAATTTTAAGTAATTTTTCATACACTTCTCTATTATTGCTTTTTTCCATAATCTTATTAAATTCGCTTCTATCATTTATCATTTTTTCAAACTTTTTTATACCAACTCGATATAATCCACTAATATTATCAGACCTATCTCCTACTATTGCTTTTTCTTCTACTAAATAAGGATGATATTTAGCAAAAGATTTTTTTATTGGATTATAAAGAGATATGTTTTTCTTATATTTTAATATTTGAACAAAATCTTTATCTGTAGAAACTATAGTATGCGGTTCATCATAATACATCGCAAGAGTAAAAATCACATCATCAGCCTCTGCTCCTTCAACACTAATTTGTTTCACTGGAAAATATTCTAAAGCTTCACGAATTGGTTTAAGCTGTCTTATAAGAAGTTTATACTCTTCTTCTTTTTTCTTACCATCTCTATTACGTTTATATTCTGGATAAATATTTTTACGCCATTCAAGAGAATTTTTTCCTTCCCAACATAAAATCATTTTTCCATATTCTTTATGAAACTTATTAAAAAGTGTAAAAAATGTATGATAAAAAAGCTTTATATTTTTTTCAGTAAATTCTTCATCATCATCTAATAAATTTCTTTTTGCCATATAAAACTCAATAAACACCATATTCATCATATCAATAAAAACCAATAAATTCCTCCTTCAAAACTCTATTAAGAGTTTCTTTAATACGCTTGTCATTAAGCACTATAGCCTTTTTTATCATTAACTGATATTCTGATATTATTTCTTTTTTTTCTTCCTCTGGAAGACTATTATAAAGCTCATTAAAAGATTTACTAATTGCTAAAAAATATGGAGAAAACTTTTTTCTTTTTAAGAATAAAAAATTTTTTTTATCTTCAAAAAATCCTTTTACATTTAATGAATCATAATTATTTTTTTTTGTCCAATTTTTAATTTCATTAAAAGTAACAAGTAAAGATTTTGCAACATTTCCTGTATTAGGTTGACGAGCTTCTAAATGTTGAACATAATCTTTCCAATTTTTATTATATAATAAAAAATGTGGATAAACCTTTTTATCATATATATCAAAAATAAAAAATATATATTGATGTGCATTCCACTCTTTTTCTTCACCAAAACGTAAAATAATTTTTTCAAAAATTTTCCACCATTTTGTTTCTCTCACGTTTTGCATAGAAAATAAATTATAACGATTTTTTCTTTTAAATTCTTTATTAAACTCTAATGCTAATTCAAATATCTTTTCGTTTTTCATGCTCTTTTACCTTTTCTTTAAGAAGAAAAGCCTTTAATCGATTATATTCCTTTTTACTAAGAGTTTCACGTTTTAAAAGATATTTAGAGACTTCTTCCCACCGAATTTTTTTATATTTTATAGTACAACCCAAAATTTTTTTATCATTTGTTGGACATTCAATAAATGTTTTTTTTACTAATTTATTATAATGTATTTTTAAAAATTTAGGAACATCTTTATGCCTGCAATCTTTACAAAAACTATTCAATTTTTTCCCTTCTATTTATATTTTTCTTTAATAAAAATTCTATTTTTTTCATTTTTATTTAATGGAAATATATCTTCATTATACATATTTTCTTTTTTATTGTCAAATAAATTATCTGTATTTAAATCTTCTGCTATTTTTGCTTCAACTATTTTTTCTTCTTTTTTTACCTCCTGTTTTTCTATAAAATTAGAAATATTTTCAAAAGTCATTTCTCCTTTAGAATCTACACACTGAACTGTATCACCTAATATTATAATAGGCATAACAAGCTTCCCATTTTTTGTTTTTTGATATTTATTTAAAGTTAGCATCAAACCCCCTTGCTATTATTTTCCCGCCACTTCCCATTTGAAATTTAAAAAGTTCTTCTCCTTCTTTACTTTTTAAAACATAATTTCCTTTTTTATTTTTTTCTATACGCTCTATATCTTTTATCCTATATGCTCTATCATCAATAACAAAAATAGTATTTATAAATAACCTTAATAAAACTCTAACAGAATTTATATTTTTATTTAAATTATCTATACCGCTCTCTTCAAAAATTTTTTTTACATTTACTCTATAACTTAAAAAAGACCTAGTTTTTTTTGAAGGCTTGGGATAAATAATATAATTAGAAAGTTTTGATTTATCTATCTTTAAAATTAAATATATAGCTTGTTCAATTTGTGCTAAGTCATTTGTTTTAAAAGAAGGCTGTTGCCATTTCATTCCAGTAATAGTTGTCTTTTTCATTAAAAATTTACAATGAATATTTATAAAACTAAAATTCATACTTTTATAAATAATTTGTATATCAAAAGAAGCAATAGGAGACTTAGACTTTCTTACTAAAAAATCATCACTAGTATTAATATCAATGTCATATAACTCCCAAAACATTAATGTAATTAAACTCCAAAGACCTATAACTGGTTCATCTTTTTTTTCTTTTAATTGTTTTTTTACTAAATTTTCAAATGTATTTCCTGATTTATCATTAAAAGCTCCACGAATAGAATTAGTAATCCTAGTAAGTTTTAAATTTTTTCTTAAATCATCACCGAGTTCTTTTTCAATTTTTTTAAATAATAAAGAATTAGTATCTTTTGCTTCTATTAACGCTTTATTCTTTATTATAATAAGTTCATTTATATTTTTAGCTTTTCTTAATCTATTTATTGTTATTTTTTCAACTATAACCTTAAGTTTTTCTTCCGCAGGAGTTCTTTTAAGTCTTACTTCATTAAGAAGATTTTTGTTTTCTGCAATCGCCATTTCTTTTTCTTTTTGCTTAAAAGGAATTATTTTATTTTCTTTAGATAATTTATTAAATATATTTTTAATTATTTGTTCAATCATTTCTCTTTTATTAAGTAAAATTATTTTTGCTAAATTTTCATAATTAATTGTTGCTCCTGTTATTTCAGCGGCTTCTAATTCTATATTATTAGAAATTTTTTCTAATAATATAGTTTTAAAAAAATTATTTAATCTCATATTTTCTCCAAATTCGTTTCTAATTAACTTTACTTAATTATTCTGTATAATAATATCTCTTACAAGTAATATTTTAAAAGCTTCCTCAAAATTTTCAGATTCAATGCTATAACAAGAATTCAAAATATATTTTATATTTTCGCAAAACTTATTAATATTTTTAGTTTTTTTAAATTCATCTATAATTCTTCCTCTATAAAATATTTCATCATGATAGCATTGGTATAAATCCCCATTACAAACATCTTCATTATATTTTATTCCATCTCTTTTAGCTACATCATAAGCAAAAAGTTCAAAATCATGACGTTCATTAACTTCAAAAACCATGGCTACTTCCATTTCTTTAATAAAATTATCAAAATCTTCTCTATTAAGATTTATAATTTTTATTTTTTGCTCTTTTGATATTTTCAAACTATTCTCCTAAAATTAATGGTTTAATCATTCTTTTAATTCTTGCTTCTTTATTAACCCAACGATTGGCTCCAAACATCAAACTTTCTCCATTTTTATATAACTGTAAAAGATATATTTCTTTTTCTTCTAATTGATTTTTTAAAAACTTCCAAAAAGAAGCAAATATAGGAATTGATTCTGATCTACCAGAAACATCTTCTATTTGTAAAAAAACCATTTCATTTCCATTTTTATCAGTATAATTTCTAATATTTTGAATATAAACAGGAACTTTTTTAGGAACACTTCTTACTTCCTCAAAAGAATAATAAATAATGGATTTTTCTTTCATTTTTTGGAGTATTTTTAATATTTTATTCGAAAATACTGAAGTAAATATATTAACGCCATAATATTCAATTTCCCAATCTTTTAATTCCACATTACTTGTATTAATACCTTCAAGATCAGAAATAACTGAATAACTTTTTTTCCAAATTGTTTCAAGTTTTTCTCTTACTTTTATAGATTTTTTATTTTTCCAATATAGCTCAACTACTCGCAATAATTTTTTTCTATTTTCTGTTTCAAAATCAAATGCCCCAACAGATACAAGAGCCTTAACAGCGTCTATTCTTACTATTCTTCCATTTATTTTAAAAATAAAATCAAAAAGATTCTTATAAGGTTGATTTTCTACTATATGCTTCGCCGCAATTAAACTTATTTTTTTTATATTAGAAAATCCTAATCTAAGAATATTTTGATTTACAGTTATAACTGTTTCTTTTGAAATATTTATATCAGGAGAAAGAATATTAATTTTTTGATTTTTAATTAATTGTATTTTTTCCATTAAATTAGAACCGCTTTCAATTTCATTCTGTAAAACAGAAGCTAAATAATAATTTTTAAAATAAAAAGATAAAAATAACGTAATTACTGCAATATAACTATAAGCAGTGGCATGAGAATTTTTAGCTAATATTCCATTTACAGATATTGTATGGTAAGGATTCTCCATTTCTACGTCATAAACATTTTCTTCTCCTATCCTATTAATAGAAACTATTTTTTGTGGAATAAACTCTTTGCCTTCAAATGAAAATAAAATATCCCCTACTCTTAACCCATTTTGAATATTTTTTTCTATTATATTTTTAGAATTAAGAAGAACAGGAAATTTATGATTTTTAGTAACTTTTATACTTTTATTATTTTCTAATAAAATTCTAAATACTACTCTTCGACTTTCATAACGAATATCTACAATTTTATTATAAATAGGCATATTATTTTCATCTAAAGAATAAGCCTTCCCATATCCTTTTCTATTATATTTATTATGAAGAGATAATTTATTAATAGTTTTAGCATATTCTCTATTATTTTTTATCTTAAAAGTTTCTTCTATAGATAAGCTTTTCTGAGGATTCATTCTATCTATAATAGAATATCCAGAAAAACATTTGTTAAAACTATATGAAGACATAGCTAATAAATCTTGAGCTACAAATTCAGCTTCTTGCTCCGTAAGCCCATTTTTTATAGCACCTTTTACAAATTTTTTTACAGCCTTTTCCCATTTTTTTAAATCTTCTTCGCTTCTATCTGCCTTACCAAGTTTTTTCATAAGACCTCTAATATCATTAGTTTCTTCAAGAGAAAACCCACCAACAATATTAAAAATAGACATAATTTGTTCTTGATAAATACAAATATTATATGTATCTTCTAACAAATTAGAAACAGCTTTAGGATATTTTTGTTTACCCTCATTTCTTCCTGCTATATAATCATCAACAAAGCTACTCGTACCAGGCCGTGCAAGTGAATTAATAGCAATCATTTCATTAAAATTCTTTGGTACTACCTTTTTTGTTATTAAAGATGCCACATTCCCATCAAATTGAAATATACCATTAGTATTAGAGCTATTAAGTTCATCATAAATATTTTTATCAGTTAAATCAATAGAAAATAAAAATTCTTTAAATTCTTCTTTATTTATTTTTTTTAAAATCTTCATATTTTTTAAACCTCATAATTTTTTCCTTGAATTAAGAGATTTATGCCTTCTTCAGAAAAAATCGGTTCTCCATTAATATATCTTGTAACTTCTTTCGCTATAAGCCTTATATTAATAACCTCTCTATTTTCTGGATATTGAGTATCTCTTTTACTTAAAACTTCTTTTACCAATTTTTGAGCTGAAGTTGGGTCATCTGCAACAACATAAATATTTTTGCAAGTATTTTGAAATCCAGAAATTTTAGTTGTTAAATCATATAAATTCATTTTTCCCCCATTTTTTTACTATTTGTATAGATATTAACTTTTTTTGAAATTTCTACAACATCATAAATCTATTCTAATTTTTTAATTTTTATTGTATTCTATTTCACATATTAATTTACCTATAAAACTATCATTATTAATCATACCCTTTATAATACAAAAAATTACTTAAAATATTCTTATCCCTCATTTTATTCCTCCTAATATTTAATTAATTATATCTTTCTCCCATATTACTTTCAAAATCAATATAATCTGAAAAACCTTCTAATTCATTATAACTTATAAAACTAGCTATTCGTTTTCTATTTCTTTCTTTACGCAATATTTCTAAAATTCTATAATTAGAATTCTTCCAAATAAAAGCAAATAAATTTTTTTCTGGGTCTATTTTATTAGCCAAAACTTTTTTCTGTAAATTTTCCAAACATTCTTGTATTAAATCATTTTTTCTTTCATAATCATAAATACTAAATTTACTTGAAATAATAAAATCAGAAATAACATGTGCTTTTTTAAAGACATAATCCCAATCTTTTTGTTTAAACTTTTCTGAAAGTTTCTCTTTATTTATATCCATATGTTTTTTTTAATATTTCAACAACATCTAAAAATAATGTTTCTACTCGTCCCAGCTGAAACCCTAATTCTTTCAAATCTTCATCTTTAAAAGATTGCTCCATAATATTAATTCCTTCCTCCATTGAAGAAATTTTAACCTTTAAAATCTCTTTTATTTCATCTTTTGTCATTTTTTTCTTTTTTCTCCTATACCACTAAAATATATTTATTAATAAGCTCTTCAGGATATCCTCTAGCTAATAAATAAGTTCTCATTAAAGATATCTCTTCAGAAATCTCATGATCATGTCCTTTTGGTTTTTCAATAATAATATTAGCGAAACAATCTGCATCAAACTTATCCTCTAAATCACTCGTATTAAATTCAAATCTTACCATAATTTTTTTTCCTTTTTCTTTATTATAAATAAATTAGATTTATTTGTCAAGTTTTATTTCATTTTTTTCTAAAAATTTTAAAATTTCTTCTTTAGAAGCCGACCCAACTTTAGTATCCAGTACCTCTCCATTTTTAAAAAGAAAAAGTACTGGAATCCCAGTTATATGAAATTTTTCAGCAATATCTTGATTTTTCTCTAAATCTATTTTTCCTACAATTAATTCTTTATTCTCTTTAGCTATTTCTGAAATAATTGGAGAAAGCATTTTACAAGGCATACACCATTCAGTAAAACAATCTAACAATACAGGTTTTTCTTTTTCTTTTAAAACCTTCTCTAAAAAATTCTGTGAAGTAATTTTCAATTCCATTTTTCTTCTTCCTTTACAAGTATTCTTTTCATTTCTTCATAAATAATAGGGTCATGGCTTTTAGCCACTTCTAATATTTTTGATTTAATAAAATTTATTCTATCATAAATAATAAAAAGCGCATCCAATTTTTCTTCAGGCATTTTCTTGCCTGATTTATTAATACTACAGTATATTTTTTCAAGCAATTCTTGTTCTTTTAAAATAATCAAAATAACCTCCTATTTTTTTTAAAAAATAAAAACTTAATATGCATAAAACTTATGCATATTAAGAAAATAGATAAGGGGTGGTAATCTATTTTTTTTATAAATAAACTTATTTTTAAAAGTTTTTTATTTTTTTAAGTAATTCTTTTTCTTTATCTCCTACAATAGTTTTTTCAGATTGTTCATAAATATTTAATATATTTTTAAGAGTTTTTATTTCTTGTTTAGAAAACTTCTTTGCTCCTAAAGTATAATCATCAAAAGCCCTAATTGTTAAAGGAACAATTTCATTTATAATTTCTTTAATAGCTTCTGCATATACTCTTATTTCATATTGAGCATGTATATTTAATCTTAATTCAAGAAAATGAAGAAGATTATGCAAATCCATAGTCCAATACATTTTTG
>Ga0190304_1000356_pt1 | contig 21654 bp, 26 predicted proteins | sample 48700712_MG_FD_161670 | JGI IMG/M metagenome (GOLD analysis project Ga0190304, IMG submission 161670) | Hydrothermal vent sediment bacterial communities from Southern Trench, Guaymas Basin, Mexico - 4870-07-1--2_MG | ecosystem: Environmental > Aquatic > Marine > Hydrothermal vents > Sediment ...
GATAGACCGCATTTGGAGGTATTGCAACCTCAGACGAGACCACTATCACCTCTTCGTTGCCATACAAACAGAAAGGGCTCTTCAATTTGCCACCATGGATGACCATAACCGGTGGGAACAAATCAGACTCAATGTACCCTATCGCATTATATTTCATCTTCTCCACGATGTAGGATGCTGCAATCGTACCCACCAGACCAACATCCGGCAAACCCTCTATCACTATCGGATTCTTATGCTCCACCCCTTCCTCTTCCACTATGCTTACAATCCCTTCTTTCATGTATCTCAAATTGTGTATTTGTATTTGTATTTTATATTTAATTTAAACTATATTTACATTTCGCAGTGTCTGTAAGTCTGTAAGATCAATGTAAAAGCACTGGTTGATACATCATGGAGAAAATACCCGGCTGGATAAAACAGCTACTCATGCCGAAGCTGAACGAGATCACAGGAGAGATAAAAGCCCTGTATACACGCATAGATGGAGTGGAGAAGGAAGTTGCAAGCTTGAGAAATGAGGTAATTTCGCGATTTGAGGCAGTAGATTCACGGTTTGATTCCCTGGAAGCGCGGATTCCGGTGATGGAGAAGAAGGTAACTGCATAGCGTCTCGGCACAAACCTCCCTTTTCTGCACAGTGTTTTCCATGAAATCCAGGTTAAGTCCCATACATTATATAACAGCCAGTGAAATCAGTTATTATTGGGAGCAAATCAAGACCTTTAAGTCTGCATAAGCCGCCAGATGCCACTGAAATCTCGTCAAAATGTTTCACTTCGTCCCTCCTCACTCCCTCTCCTTTCATCACAACGGGCACGGGATCGCTGCTATGGCGCTTTATTGATACCGGTGTACTGTGATCCGCAGTGATAATAATATACGCATCCGCGTCTTTCAACTCTGCTACAAGCTCTTTATCTATCCTTGTGATCATCTCCTTCTTGCCCTCGAAGTTGCCGTCATGCCCCATGCTATCGGTTGCTTTCACATGCACGAATACGAAATCATAGCTTCGCAATGCGTTTAACGCTGCTTCGGCTTTGTTACCAAGATTCGTATCACTCTTGCCTGTCGCTCCCTCTACCGGGATGACCGTCATACCGAGATATTTCGCCACTCCTTTATAGAGCGAAGCGCCAGCTACACAGGCAGCACTTAATCCAAATCGGTCACGTATCGAAGAGATCTTATTATAACTGCCTGCACCGCGTAGTAGAAGTATATTCGCAGGTAATTCACCTTTTTGTCTCCTCTCTTCGTTCACTGGATGCTTGTTCAGGATCTCATAGCTCCTTCTTACCAATTCGTTCACGATGCGTGCGGTCTTCCTCTCCGCTGAGCCTTCTTTCAGCGGTCTGCATTCGCTCACGACACCACCCTCAACGTGCGTATCCACATCAGAAACCAGTTTTGAGAGATTATCACCACGCATTACGAGTGCACATCTATGCTCTGTTGTATTCCTTAGAGATATCCTGATGTCGTCTATTTCGAGTCCGTCAAGTGCATCAGCCAACTCTTTACTGCCCTTTCTGCCCGCTCTACGGTCAATAATCCGCATATTGGCATCAACGGTAGCGAAATTTGCTCTAAATGCGACATCGCCCTCTCGCAGTTCCATATCTGCACCGAGTGCCTCGAAAACCCCTCTGCCCGGATAATACTCATACGGGTTATATCCAAAGAGAGAGAGATGAGCGGTATCGCTACCCGGAACTATCCCCGGTGATATCACGTCTATCAAACCGTTAATCCCGGCTTCGCTCACTGCATCCATATTAGGTGTCTCAGCAGCCTGCAATGGCGTCTTACCACCTACCGTCGGTCTGTCACCAAGACCATCACAGACGATCAGTATCGCTCTGGCTTCGCTCTTCATACTCTTCATAATTTCTATTCTAATTCCCTTCCTCCTCTTTCTCTTCTTCCATTATTATTACTCCTCGTGGACACTCGTGTGCACAGATTCCACAGCCCTTGCAATAGTACAAATCCGCCTCAAAGAACCCGTCTTCCGTCTCTTCAATGCAGCCCTCAGGACAATAGATATAGCATATACCACACTTTGTACATCTCTCATTCGCACGAACTGGTCTCTCAGACCGCCAATCGCCGGTCTTATATGTGGATGCACTCCCTGGCTCGGTGACCACAAAGCCTGGTTTCAGGTCTTTCCACCCTATCATATCTCCGTTGCTCATCTTCTTAACTCACCACCGTCTCATCATACGCTTCTAACATCGCTTCCTGGTTCTTCATTGCGAGTTTTCCAAATCGGTCTTCCATTACCCGCTTCAACGATTCTAACTGCACTATGCCCGTTGCCTTCACAAGCGCTCCAATCATTGCGGTATTGACAATAGGTAAGCCCAGAACTCGCCGGGCGATACTCATTGCATCCACGGTTGCCAATCTGCCCAATCCCAGCTCCGATTTCAAAGCTTCATGTGCTCTTTTTGTGCTCACTACTGCTATACCCCCTTCTTTGAGTTGTGAGAGTACAGTGCCTATGTGCAACAGACCGGGGTCAAGCACGACGAGTACATCCGGTTCGGTTATCTCAGCCCTTATTTTTATTCGCTCACGCTCGTTCACTCGCAAGAAAGCAAGAACAGGTGCCCCTCGACGTTCTGGACCAAAAGAAGGCATTGATTGGGCATGTTTACCTTCAGCGATAGCCGCATGTGCCACCAGCTCTGCCAGCGTCACTCCTCCTTGCCCTCCCCTGCCATATACACAGATCTCAATCATATCATCCATCATACATACCTGCCTATCCTATTATTTTATGAAGGGCAATTTTAATAAAATAAGCTTTGGGTTCAGGTTTCGTACTCCGTGGGGTCTTCCACGCCCGCATTCCTGAACCCTCTCCGGCGGTGTTGACATGATTCACAGAGACCGCAATGCTTCTCACCGCCAAGGTAACATGAATAAGTGAATTTTAACGGAGCTCCTACTTCTATTCCCTTCTTTATTATCTCAGGTTTCAATAAGTCCACAAGAGGAGCTCGAACCTCCGGAGGAGTGGAGAAAGAAGCCACTGCCTTCTCCAGCATTACATTGTATCGCTCGACAAATTCCTTACTGTTGTCTGGATAAGACTTCGCCTCCTCGGCATTGAAGCCAACGAAGATACTATCTGCTGAGATTGCTTCCGCATACGCACTTGCTAATGATAAAAGGACCAGATTACGACATGGTACCCATGTGGGGGGAGTCTCATTCTTGTCCAGTTTCACTTCCTCGCCAGCAGGGACAACCTTCCTATAATCGGTCAACGCGGAACCCCTAAGCTCTTTGATCATATCAATAGTGGTGAATTTCAAATCAGCAGCGCCCAGATAAGCTGATATCCTCTTCACCGCTTCCCGCTCTCTCAACTCCGCACGCTGCCCGTAAGATACATGTAAGACATACAACTTATATCCCTCACGTGATGCGATTGTTGCCGCAACCGTCGAGTCTATTCCTCCAGAACATACACACACTGCTAATCTTCCCATTTCTCATCATTGTGCCAAATAAATAGCAAGCGGAAATGCAGAAATGCAGAAATTAAGACCTCCAATCCAGCACCACTATCTCCATCTCATCTGGTGGTGGCAAATCGGTTTTACGAAGCGAAAGTTTCTCCTCCTCCCTCACTCGCTTCTTACCCCGCAGAAAGCTATCCACCTTATTTATATCCAATCGCAGAGGTGGTGTCTTATAATGCATTGGTATCGCTATTTTTGGTTCCAGCTGGTTCAGTACCCTATTAGCGCCGCTCGCATCTATCGTGTACACACCTCCAACGGGTATGAACAGCACATCTATATCTCTCTCCCTGATGCTTCTTACCTGATTCTCGTCCAGAATATGCCCCAGATCGCCCAGATGACATAATCTTATATCGTCTACATCAAAGAGAAAGACAGTATTCTCGCCCCTCTCCACGCCTCTTGAGGTATCGTGGTATGTATCAATGCCAAGAAATCTTATCCCGCTGGCAATATGCTCCCCTGGTCCTCTCACCACTTCTGGATTGCCCTTCACTGCCGCTACATTATTATGGTCGTAATGCTCATGACTGACAGTGACGACATCAGCCCGCAAATCCGGCATTTGATACCCTATGCTCTCGTCATAAGGGTCTGTAACTATCACCACCCCTGCTTCACCTGATATCTCAAAACAGGCATGTCCACACCATCTTATCTCCATCTTATTCTCACCCCTAAACTTTATATCATATTATATGAGTGGGATATATACATATATAATGAGGATAGGTTTTTTCGTCTGGGAATATCCGGCGAGGCTGGTTGAGTTCGTATCAGAAGATGAGGGGATATTGCATTACGGCAGTTGCGATCTGTTCGTTGCGCCATCGGTATATGAAGAAGTGTAAATAGGGTTGATGAAGAAGTAGCGAGAATAAGAATATATAAATAGAAGTGGGTATATGTGAACGGTAAAATCATAAAGATGCTGGAAATAGAGAACCTGACGGTGGAAGTAGCAGGGAAGGAGATCCTACGTGGTTTATATCTGAATATCGAGCGTGGGGAGGTGCATGTATTATTTGGACCAAATGGCTGTGGTAAGACAACCCTTTTGTTGACTATACTTGGTTTTCCAGGCTATAAGGTCAAAAGCGGGAGTATAAAATTTAAAGGTGTTGATATAACAAATTTACCAACCAACGAGCGAGTGAAGCTGGGGATGGGTGTATCATTCCAGCATCCACCTCAGATAAGGGGCGTCACGCTCGGCGACATGGTGAATATCGCACAGGGTAGAAGCGAGGCATCAATAGATGAAAGTATGATAGAGCTTGCAGCGAGGGTAAATATCCCTTCTGAGTTCCTTAACCGGGATGTAAATCTCGGTTTTTCCGGTGGTGAGGTGAAGCGGTCGGAGATACTCCAGCTGATGGCGCAATCACCGGAGTTCATTATGTTCGATGAGCCTGATTCCGGTGTTGATGTGGAGAACATAGAGCTTATAGGCGGGATAATGTGTGAACTTCTGGACAGGAATAAGTTGCCGAGTAAGAGAGCACGTGCGGGACTTATAATTACTCATAGTGGTTTTATCATGCGCTACATAAAAGCTGACCGCGCGCATGTGATGCTCGATGGCAGTATAGCCTGTTCTGGTATGCCTGACGAGATAACAAAGAACATAATGGAAGGGGGATTTGAGAAATGTGTGGAGAAATGCAGGGTGAGGTGAATGAATAAGCAAGATATGCGAGATATAATAGAGCGCGCGAAGCGTGCACGAGAGAAGAAAGCAGGTTTGGGCGATGACATCAACCTCGAGCGTTATAATACAGAGACCAGAGAACACGATGCTCTCAAGTCGCTCGCCGAAGTTCCTCAGGAGTATAAGCAGAATCTGCTTCGTGCCGGCATTGAACCTTCTGAGAGTGGCAGGTCCGGCTCTTTCCTGCTGCAAGATCGCTCTGTGGTATTCTCGCGTGTAAAATCTATGGGTCTGGAGCTTATGAGCACCACAGAAGCATTGAAACAGCATGAATGGCTCGCAGATTATCTATGGAGGGCAATACCTGTTGATTTGGATAAATATACCTCTGAAGTTGAATTAGACCAGATGAATGGTTATTTTATCAGAGCAAAAGCCAATTCGAAGGTAACTATTCCGGTCCAGGCTTGTTTATTCATTACTACCGATAAAACCGGGCAGAAGGTTCACAATATCATAATTGCAGAAGAGAACTCGGAGCTTCATATTATCACTGGCTGTTCCGTTGCTCATGCAGTCAAGTCAGCGCTTCATCTCGGCGTTTCTGAGTTCTATGTGAAGCGCGGTGCCAAAATCACTTTTACTATGATACACAACTGGAGCGAAGGTGTGGAGGTGAGACCAAGAACCGCAGTGGTGATAGAAGATGACGGGACTTTCATAAGCAACTATATCTTAATGACACCGGTGAAATCACTTCAAACGTATCCAACTGCGTATTGCGAGGGTAAGAATGCGAGAGCTAATTTTCAATCCATCATCTATGCATCAGGCAATGCCCGAATAGATACGGGCTCAAGAGCAGTGCTGAAGGGCGAACGCAGCAGAGCGGAGATCATCTCCAGAGTGGTCGCTACCGATAACGCGGAGGTCATCGCACGGGGTGAGATGATAGGCGAGGGTGCAAATGCAAGTGGACACATAGAATGCAGGGGGTTGATACTCTCTGATAATGCAGCAATAACCTCTATTCCAGAACTCAAAGCTGTTCGTAAAGACCTTGACCTCTCACATGAAGCCGCGGTGGGTAAGATAGCAGAGGAGGCGATACTGTACCTGATGGCTCGTGGCTTGAGTGAAGAAGAAGCCACATCAGTGATCATTCGCGGTTTCCTGAATGTTGACATCACTGGACTCCCTGATGCGCTTGCGCGTGAGACGAAGAAGATGCTCGATATGAGTCTGGAGAAGGTGATGTGAAGACCCTGATGATATTGTAAAAAGTATCTCGTTCCGCCGCTATCTTATTAGCTCCTCTGATAAGTGCCACTATGTTTGCAATTGCAAGTGTGCATGGCGTCTTCGCACCCGCTGCATGTGTAACCTTCTCACCCATCAACGTACCGTCTATGTCATTTGCACCATAATTCAACGCAACCTGTGCAAGCTTTGCACCAAGTGCAACCCAGTACGCCCTTATACTCCTGAAATTACGCAGTACTATTCTCGAAATTGCTATCGTCTTGAGAACGTCGATTGGGTTCGCTTTATGCCTGATATGCAACCCAAGTTCTGTGTTCTCGGGATGAAATAGAAGAGGAATGAAAGATACAAACCCGCCAGTCTTCTCCTGCAGCTCCCAGAGCCTGAGAAGATGGGTAGCACGATCTGCCGGCTGTTCTACATGCCCGAAGAGCATCGTTGCATTACTTCTCAGACCAATACTGTGTGCTATCTCCATGATCTTGAGCCATTCCCCTGCTCCCAGCTTCCCCGGACATATGATTCTCCTTATCCTCTCTTCAAGGATCTCCGCTCCACCACCCGGCAATGCTTGTAGTCCTGCATCCTTCAATCTCAGCAGTACCTCCTTCACGCTCATACCCTCTATCTGTGATAGAAAATGTATTTCAGTGGCGGTAAGTGCTTTGATACAGACTTTGGGGAATCGCATCCTTATCTGATTGAAGATATTCTCGAAATATTCTACGTCCATTGCAGGATTCAATGAACCAACGATATGAAGCTCGGTAGCGCCCATCTTTACCGCATCCTCAACCTGCCTCAATACTTCCTCAACACTCATGAAGTACGCTTCTTTATCCTCAGGCTCACGATAGAAAGCGCATAAGGGGCATCTTGCAACACAGATATTCGTATAATTTATATGCCTGTTAATAACGAAAGTAACTAAATTTCCATCTTCACGATTTATACGATCTGCTCGTTCTCCGAGTTCATGAACGTCCTCTTTAAATAACTCTTCTATCTCTTTACGTCTCACCACAGCTCTAATAGTCCCCTTCTATCCCCGGAGCTATAAATCTATCCTCTTCTGTCACGTTGATCAAAGTGTATGAATATATACACCCACGTCCACATCCTCTTATTTAGGTATGGATGGAAAAAGGATGTCCAAAGGCGGTTTAGAGATAAACCCTGCTCGCTCTGCTCGTCCATAGAGCATATCGAGCGCTTTTATCACTTTGTCTGACATCTCGTACGTGTCCCTGTTCACATACATCAGTACAAATTGCCGCAACTGCTCTTCTTTTGCACCTCTTGAATATCTCATTGCATACCTCAAAGCCTCGTCTACGTTCTTCAGCGCATACTGCACGCTCTCACGCATAGCATCGAGGAATTCCAATTGCTGATCCACTGGTATAGTTCGCTTTATGCAATTAATGCCGAGAGGAAGAGGAAGACCTGTCTTTTTATGCCACCATTCACCCAGGTCAAGTATTTTTACCAGTCCCTGATCCTTGTAGGTCAGTTGAGCTTCGTGTATTACCAGTCCGGCATCAACTTCCCCACGCTTCAACGCCTCAACGACCTCGTCAAACCTCATCTCGACTGTATTTATATCAGCAATCGCTAACTTCAGTATCAGGTTCGCTGTTGTGTACTTCCCGGGCACTGCCACCTTCTTCCCTTCTAACTCCATATCCCTCCTCCCCACCACCACCGGTCCGTATCCATCGCCAACACTCGCACCAGCAGAGAGAATACGATACTGAGAATAAAGAAATGCATAAGCGTGCACGGAAAGTGCAGTGACATCTATCTCTCCACCAAAAGCTCTCCTGTTCAGTGCTTCAATGTCATCAACCACATGCTTTACCCGCACCCTGGTCGCTATTTTACCTTTCAGCATCCCATAGAAGAGGAACGCGTCATCAGCATCTGGAGTATGAGCTATGATCATAGTTGTTTTATTGGTATTCTTATTTATAATATAAATAGTGATAGTGATTTTAACATTTTTAATTGTGTTAATTGTGCTTGTAGGTCTATCACAATTACAATTACATTTACAAATCCCTTTCTACCACAGCTATAAAATAAAAGGGCAGGATAATACATATTAACGCGATGCAGCGATTATGCATAGTCTGCAAAGGCTCGCGCCTATTGTGCGGTAGGAATACTTGTCCACTGCTCGCAGCTTTGAAACAGAAGACCAGGTTTGCGGAAGTCTGTGGCGACAAAAAGGACTTCTTTGGTCCTTCAACTTCCGTATTTGTTGGTCGGATAGGCTACCCCTGCGTAAATGCGGGTCCAATGGCGGTATTAGGGTCAGAAGCAGAAGCGGAAGCAGCGGAATCTAACGTCAATCTTGGAAGACTGGAACAGCCGGATGAGTGGCTCGCACAGGGTCTCGGCATGGCTGAGATCATAGAACTACGCAGTACGACATTGCGGTCGAAACGCTGTGAGCATGTAAAATCGCAGTCGAAATTCGTCTCGGACATGACCGAAATAGCTCTGGCTCAGCAGCCCGTGGATGTAGAACTCAAGTTTAAGAATAAACCGTCATTTAAACTCACGTTCTCCGATGTCCTGCGACCGACGGGTGCCAGTGTGAACGTGGAAGCAATGAAAGTTACCGAGAATCCGAAGATACCGAAGAAAGTCGATCGTATCGTCTCTGACGACATCAAAGCAGTAGAAGCCGCTCAGGAACTGTACAACCTCGGCATGGACGTGTACAAAGTATCAACAATTCTATCTTCGGGTGCGTTAGGTTCGCATAGCGCACAAAAGATGGTGCCCACGAGGTGGAGCATCACGGCAACCGATGATATCATCTTCAAGAAGCTGGCTACAGAGTTCAAAGAATATCCGACCATTGACACCTATTACGTCTACGAATCATCATATATGGACAATCACTTCCTGATACTGCTGATGCCTTCATTATTCGAATACGAGAACTTCGAAGTGTGGTTCCCCGGCTCTATCTGGAGCGATGCGTTGAGTCCGCGACCCGCAATCATAGAGGAATACGAGGGGTTTAAAGGCAGGAAGAACTATGCTGCGAATGAGGGCGGCGGATATTATGCTGCGAGATTAGCAGTTGCAGAAGCGTTACACAGAATGCGGCGGCAGGCGGGTGTTATGGTATTCCGACAAATCTACCCTCAATATTCCGTTCCACTCGGCGTTTGGGTGGTACGAGAGACCGCACGGGCTGCATTTAGAAACAGAAACCGTCCCGAGAAGTTTGATACCAAAAGCGAGGCACTAAAGTACATTGATTCACGATTACGATTACGTGCAAAAGAAAAAGAAGGAATAACGTTAGATATTAAGGATTTCGAGCCGCTGAGCAGGATATTAAGACAGAAACGACTTACTGATTTCTAACTCGTGCTTGACCCGCCATGCCATGTCACGTCAATGCTTTATCCGCACCATAGTCGCTATTTCATTGCACCTTCCAGCATTCCATATTCTTATTTATATAAGAATATATCCACTTATTATACATATCTATCATAGATGAAATGCCAGGACATGACTATACAGGTTCAATTTTAAAGTTCCTCATCTTATGTGGACCTTCAAGCAAGTATGCAATTGCAAAGGGCGCTAACATCTCGTACCCGACGGTATTGAGGAAGATTCCCGGTATGGTAGCAGCACATGTAATCCAGAAGATAGGTGTGGGGAAGCGCGGTGCGGAGATATACGTGGCTACTCCCAAAGGCACACTCATCGCTTACTTCGGTGGACTTGTGCGTACCCCGGAGCTATTTATGGCTCTTCCAATGATTATGAAACACGTCCAAATATCCTTAGAGGATTTACCCGCAGTCAAGAATCCATTTGAGTTCATTGTGGGTGAACTGCCATTCAAATTATCACAATTAGAGGATTTGAAGGTGGAAGAGGCAGTGAGTATCCTTGGCGTGATACTCATCTGGCGGCATGAGGAGTGGTATCATGAGATAGGGAAGAGCGAGCTTAAGAAGTTATTATCTTGGACTGAGAATTATCGTATCTTACGATTCCTCGTCGCGGGCTCTGTGAATACACTTCAGAAGATGGGTGAGCAGGCGATGGAATTGAGTATGCGAGCGGATAAATTTTTAGCTGAGATTGAGGAACTGGTAAGATGAGGTAAGGCTATGAACTCAGCTTCTGGAGCATATCTCCGAATTCTGAGGGTATAATCCCGGTAGCGCCCATCGTCTTTGGATGAAGGTCTATTTCAAGCACCACATGGTCATGCCCGAGCCATTTCAATGGTTGCACGGTTCTTGGACCGTTGGTAACAGAGAAGACCTCGGTATTTATGCCGTAGCTGCGCAGTGGTACTGCATGAGGTACCCCCAGTAGGACTACGAAATCACAGTTCGGATAGTTAGAGCGAATTAAAGCTGCTGCCTTCTCGCCTGCAATCGGGTACTCATCCAGACCCCCGATTATATGATCTATTCGTATACCTTCTGCCGCTAACTCCTCTATAATTCGAACGGAATAGCCCCGTATCTTACTCAGCCCGATGGTACTGTCGAGATTCGCGATATTAACAATTTGTGCTGGCGCTGCAACCCGATTTAATGCCCTCAGAATGTCTGCGAACATGAATGCAGTCTCCTTCTTCGCATTTAAGACGCACACACCCTTTTTACCCATATTGATGAGTTCAAGTAACCGTTTTGCAACGTCTATCCTGGAATCACCCTTGGATGGTGGTATATAGTTCCTGCTGGCTGCACCTACCTCCTTCTCTATCTTCGTCGCCGCGTCGAGTATCCTCTTCTGCCGCTCGAATTCAGCAATGCTGATTATACCTGCCTTATAAGCGGATTCGAGAGTTAAGATAACTCCTGTTGTGTTATCTCGGTATCCCGCATGCACGTTTACTGCTATAACACTGCAACTGACTCCGCTATCCTCTATCGCTCTGTTCAGGTCTTCTCCAATTATCATGCTCGAGCATGTACCGACAACGCCCATCAGCCTGGGCTGAAACATCTCCTCCGCCTTCCTCAGCACACTCACGAGCGAGTCATGACCACCGAAGACAAAGTTACTCTCGTTCATTGCTGTGGTCAGAACATGCATGCCATCTTCTTCAAGTAGCCTGCTATGCTTAAAACTGCAGCCTGCAGGTCCATGCATCACTGCTACGTCCACATCAAGGTCCCGGAGCGTATACAACGCTGCCACTATCGCACTTGGTCTCGGATGCAATATCATCTCTTCACTCATATCTTACCATTTCTCCCCTTCTGTTTTTCAGACTAATTTAATTATAATGCTTAATTATAATGCCAGTATGGCTATCACCTTCGGCGGGTAAGAGCCCATGTAGGAGGCGCCAAAAGAAGCAATCTCGCCCCTTAAATCCCCTATTGTCAGATTTATCCCCTCCTCCTGTACCATCTCTCCCTTGAATGCTCTTGATAACAGATCATGAAGAGTCGGGTCAGTCACCTTCAATCCCCGCCTTGCCACGTGTACATTCCCCATCCGGTGACCTGATTTCAGTACCTTATATAACAAGATCGCACCTCCGCCTGACTCGAAGATCAGCATCAACACATCCCAACTCCCAATATCCTGTATTCTATATGATAGTAATTCACCAGAAACAAGAAAAGAGAGCATCATATCTTTAAACTCCCTTATATACGGCGGTTTTGCATTCTCCATCCACTCGCGCATCATGCTCGAGGGCATTAAAATTCGTCTGGCTATCTCATAACATAAACCCTCTTCCACCCAGTAGTGGGATGTAGAGCGCCGATAAGGCTTCTCTGGTGGGTTTTTAGTGATATCAAAGAAGTATGTATGTCCTATCTCATGTGCACATGCGAACCGCTGTCTGACCAGCGGCAGCTTCTTATTTAGCTTCATCTGGAAACCATCTCGACATGGCAGAATCAGCGCATCGGTGTCCAGTACCACTCGTTCTATCTCTATCACCTTCCGCTCTTTTGCTACTATCTCGGGATTGACCGGAGGCACCTTCTGTCCAGCTTTAGCCACAATATGCTCCACATCGTCAAATAAAGCCATCTTTACATCACTCTTGAAATCTTCAAACCCGTTGATAGTCGGCGCTTCACCAAGGAGCTGCTTACCCAGCCACATCCAGAGCTCCTTTTCCTCCTCATACCTGTTGCTACTACTACTGCTGCTCATCCTCATCTTTTTTAATTAAATATCAAATAAGTATTTTCAAGCCCGACCAAATCTGGTGTATATTCAGTCCCACCGTGTGTAATACAACATAAGCGCCAAGAAACGTTCCTATCATGCTGCCGATATTCGCACATGCAGCTACGAGGATAATTTTAAACATACTATTACTCATCAAGTCACGCAATGACTCCACATTCAGGATACTCTTTGCATCTTCTGCTGTTGGTCTCCTTAATCGCGCTTCCATCAAGCCAGCAAACCAGCCTGCAGCTAAAAATGGGTTCAAAGAGGTCAATGGTGCCATTGCAAATGCGGTGAGTGCAGATAAAGGATGCCCACGCGCCACTACCACCCCTATTGCCGATAAACTCCCATTTATCATAAACCACCAGAAGAAAGCTTGCAGTAATATATTGAGTGGGATACCGGATAATAAGATAACCAGTAAGATAGCAATGAGAACCACGCTCAACCCGATTCCAAGCAGATTCTTCATGTTCAGCCTGCTTGTAGGAAGTGAACATAACTCTTCGCGTGGCGGTATCAACTCAGGATGGTCGAGTAGTCGCTTTATACCCATAACATGACCTGCTCCAACCACAGCCACTATCTTCTTTTTATTATCACCTGTACCGGAAGAATGAAGATGAGTAGCAGGAGCTTGAGCTTGAGCCTGGGCCTGGAGTTCGAGCAAACTACCAGCTATATATGCATCCCGCTCATCCAGCAGTGCAGTAGCCGCACCCGGGGAGAACTCCCTCAACTCTTCTATCAACTCTGTTACCACATCCTCATCGGTTATCCTCTCTAAATCTATCTCTTTATTATCCTTGTCCATTAGCTTCTTCCTCTTTCCAAAACCGCCCATGTTCGCAATGGCAAAGATGATAGAGAATAGCATCTTTATCTTTTCTAAGAACTTCATCTTCTTCCAGAACCGCTGCATCGTTATCTGTATCGGTCTGTCAACCAGAGCGACTTCACAGCCGAGCGCTTCTGCCTTTTTTATAGCCATCATCATCTCTGCTCCGGGTTCTATACCTAGCTCACTGCCCATTCTCTTCTGTACATATGCCAGCAGCCAGTGTGTGAGCATTAAAAAAGGCTTACCACCCCCTATAGCATCCTTCACCGAGAAATCACCGATATTGCCCTTTAATGCATCATATCTACTTTGACAAAGCTCAACAGCGACTATATCTGGCTTTTCACGCTCTATTACCTCCTCTACCTCCCTCACACTCTTCTCCAAGATATGCCCTGTCCCAACCAGGATTATGTTGTCAGCCATGCCCTGCTCGTTAATATCCTATTTGTTCTCGATTTATAAACTATAAACCTCTATATCTGTTCCTGTTTTGAACGATACCTCAATATCGCAGCAACGCCACCAAACGCGCGTTTCAATTGTGCACCCTCTTCGAAATCCGTTGTTACTAGCTCCACATTCGCACCCGTCTCCTCAGCTCTCTCTACAAGCTCATGCAGGAGCTCCGTATCGAGTTCCGTTGAGAGCAACAGAGTGTCCACAGCCCCGATTGCCAATTTCTTCTGCACTTCCTCTGCTCCATACGTCACCATCCGGTCATCATTTGCCAGGAGCTTCATGAACCTCACCATCAGCTTCTTCTCTCTTACCAAATCCAGACTTTCTAACGCCTCCTCAGCCTTCTCCACCAGTTCATATAAGCCTGATTCATCGGTATATGCGACATCAAAAGCGCCGAGGAGTTTATTCCGAAGCTCATAATGGAGATATGCACCCTTCAAAAATTCATCCTTTGTTGGGCTTGGACCACCGATCAGGATACCTTTAAGATCCTCCACAGGTAACAATATCCGGGTTGCGTGCTCTCCTATCCGCTTATAGAAATCCTCTATCGCAATCTCTCGTAGCCGCTGGAATCTCGGTGCTGATTGCCCCCCTTTTCTTATCTTGCCGGGAACAGAGGATGTGAGGTGCTTCAGTGATTCCACCACCTTGCCATTCAGAATACCTATCGTTGCTTCTCTGCGGTCAAGTACAATCAAGCCGTATTTCTCCTTCTCCTCTACCATCTCCTCCAGCGGTTTCAGGTAGAATGTGGAGTCACAGTGATAGATATAAGAGAGGACCTTCTCCGGTGGGTCCACGATGTATGTCTCTATATCCGTCTTGTCGCCTCCCTTGTCTATTGCGCCACAGAAGATAACCACACCGTTCTCGCCCACATACAGGTACTTTAATTTGGACATGATAGAATCAAGTGAGCTCTGTACATTCGTTCGTGTTGATTTGCTCTTTATATTCATCGCCTGTCCATATTCCTCCCTGAGGTGCGATGTGACATCCGATATCTGCTTGTCAGGGGGGATATAGACAGAGATAAGCTCCGTACCTCTACCTCCCTTCCTCCTGAGCTCTTCCAATACCTTCCTGAATTCGTACTTCTTTATCCTATCCATTTTTTTCACACAAACTTTACTTTTTATGGAAGTTTGATGCGGCAACCGGGATTCGAACCCGGGTTACAGGCTATTCCCCAACTTTTTAATGATTATATTATAAGCTGTTGGGAAGCCCGTGTCCTACCACTAGACTATTGCCGCCGCCCTTCTATATCGCTCCAAAAATTCGTCATATTCTACTGCCAGCGTGGTGGCGGCAGAGATAACCGCTTCTAATGCATCCCCTCTCTTCATCTTTACATATAGAACCGGATTGCTCATCAGTTTGTGCCTGATGTGATAGGTGGCGATATCCACATCCTCATTCTCTAACAGCCTGGACATCAATGGCGCTAATAGCGTATGGTCCTCCCCTTCTATCTCCACTCGCAATTCCCTGCTGCTCCTCTCTAAAATCCTTACCTTCCTCTCCTCGCTCATCTCATATCAGACCCTTACCATAATCCTCTGATAACTTCCGCGTCTCCACCCTCTTACACCTCTCGCATGATAATACATTCCCTCTCCTCTTCAGGTCACGTTTGCATTTCATACACATCGCCTTTATCACACCTAAATCCTTCGCATCTGTGCTCAATCTCAATGTCTTCGCATCTATCACCCTCGCCTTTACCAGATCAAGATAACCAAACTCCTGTCGTAATTCCGTTACATAACCGCTTTTCACATTGGATATGTGGATGATGCCCTGGCTGGGAGCAGCAACTTCCCGCTTCTCCTTACCTTTCACGCAAGCTATATTCACAATTGTAACGTTATCCTTTATATCAACAACCTGACCTATCACCACGTCACCCTCTTCAATCGTTGGGGGTGTCTCGACCTTGGGGTGCACGTATATAACCCTGTTATCTCCTATACTCACTTCTCCAATCTGAGAGGCATATAAATTGCCACCTTCATCATATACACCGCTACCCGGGATGAACTCCTCAGAAGTACCCAGGAAATCCCCCGGCAACACAAACTTATCTCCTCTTTCCATCTTCTTACTTCTCCCCGTTCACTTCAATTATTCTATCTCTCTTATAGAATAGAGTTAAGTTAAAGGAATAAAAAGGGAGTAAGGATAACATAACTATAATCTCATAGCCCGGTAACAAGGTCGAGTAAGGCAGTTTTTGGATCTTTCGCCTTCACCACCCCAGAGGCAAGTAATACACCATCTGCACCCAGTTCGATTGCTCTTCGAACATCTTCACCGTTTGTAACACCTGCACCACAGAGTACTATGCAATCTTTGTGTAGTTTCTTCACCTCTGCCACCGTATTCGCCACTATCTCAGGGTCCACCTTCGATACCGCTTTCCTGCTTCCTATTAACTCCGGTGGTTCAATTGCAATAGCATAGGGTTTTAATTCCGCAACTGCACGGCTTACCGGGATATTATTCGTACAAACGATTGTCAGCAGGTTCAAGCTCGATGATTTCCTCACTATAAATTCTATATCAGCTATCCTGAGCCTGTGCTCAGAATGATTCGCCAGGGTTCCGGTAGCACCCGCTTCTCTTACAGATTCCAGTGTTACGAACCCGGTATGACTACCAGGCTCTACAGCATCCACATGCTGTGCAAAGCATGGGATATTAACAGCCGAAGCTATCTTCGCAAGTTCGACCTGCTGCGGACATATAGCAATATTCACCCCCTGCTTCGATGCTACATCCTCACATATCTTCGCAAGTTCAAAACCCCGCCTGCCCGCCGATTCCGCATACGACTTCACATTCAATACTATCACTGGTGTTCCAATCTTCGTTCCATCCATCCCCTCTTCACCTCCTTACCTCCTTGCCTTAATTTTCTTAATATTGTAAAGAAGACATATTCATATGAAACAGAGGATATAATAAACTTAAGTATTTTAGTCTATTATCTGCATTATTCCACCTGGACACACTTCCACACATTTCATACAACGTGTACATTTATTATAATCTACTTTCACTGGTTCTGACCTCTCTATTGCACCTTCCGGACATTCATCGACACATATATAGCACGCACCACATTTCCCAATCGCTGCCACATATACACTCTTATTATATTGGTATCTATCAAATTCTGCCATTTCTATTTCTCATACAAGCCTCCGTGAATGCTTTGAACGGTGGAGAGGGTCTACCTGGTCGTGACTTAAATTCAGGATGGAACTGAGTAGCGAAGAAGAACGGATGTCCTTCAATCTCCATAATCTCCATTCTCAATCCACTCCTGTCTGTACCTGAAAACACCACCTCATTTCGCTCTATTATATCTATATATTCAGGATTCACCTCGTACCGGTGTCTGTGCCTCTCAATAATCTTCTTCTTACCATATACACGCTCAGCTAATGTACCTCCTCTTATAAATACCTCATAATCACCCAGTCGCATCGTAGCCCCTTTATTGCTCATTCCTATCTGCTCCTCCTGCAGGGTTATAACCGGATGAGGAGTCTCAGCAACTTCAGAGCTGTTAGCATCCTCGAGTCCCGCAATATTTCTCGCCGCCTCTATCACCGCCAATTGAAAGCCGAAGCAGAGTCCTAAGAAGGGTATTCTATTCACCCTTGCATATTCTATCGCCTTCATTTTCCCTTCTGCACCGCGAACGCCAAAACCCCCGGGTACAAGAATACCATGAACATCCGTGAAGAACACATCCAGATTCGCATTCGCTTCCAGATCCTCCGCTTCTATCCATTTCGGCTCCACTTTACAGCCCGTTTCTGTAGCAGCGTGTTTCATCGCTTCTTTTATGCTCAGATAAGAATCTTCTAAACCAGTATATTTCCCCACTATCGCCACTCTTATTCGCTTATCTTTATCCCCAGCTGATCTACTCCGCTCTATCATCTCCATCCAGTGGCGGTCATCTCTCAACGACTCTAATTTCAGCTTATCCATTATGTGAGTGGCAATGCCCTCTCGTTCAAGAAGCAATGGTACCTCGTATATGTCATCAGTATCAGGAGCACTTATAACCGCCTCGGGCTTCACATTACAGAACATCGCTATTTTACGCTTCACTGCCTCTCCCAACGCTTCCCTGACCCTGCACACTATTATATCAGGTTGCAGCCCAAGTTCACGGAGTGCCTTCACTGAATGTTGTGTAGGCTTCGTTTTTGGCTCTCCCAGCGTGGTAAAAGGTACCAGTGTGAGATGAACGAGGATGAAATCGTTCTCTTCTTCCTCTCCATGCATCTGTCTTACTGCCTCGAGAAAGGGCATGCTCTCTATGTCACCGACCGTACCGCCTATCTCAACCAGGCAAATATCTGCTTCACTATTCTCTGCTACTCTCCTTATCCGCGTCTTTATCTCATCTGTCACATGCGGTATGATCTGAACTGTCTGCCCCAGATACTCCCCCCTACGCTCGCGCTCTATCACCGAAGAATAAACGACGCCGGTGGTGATATTATGCTCGCGCCTCAGTTCAACATCCATAAAACGCTCGTAATGCCCGAGGTCAAGGTCCACCTCAGTGCCATCGCCCAACACATAAACCTCCCCATGCTGATAGGGATTCATCGTTCCCGCATCTATATTTATATAAGGGTCTATCTTTATTGGTACAACTTCATAACCTCTGTTCTTCAATATTCTACCGATAGACGCCATTGTAATGCCCTTACCAAGTCCACTCATCACTCCCCCGGTCACCACTATGTACTTCATACTCATAATCACACGAAAAACGAAGAACGAAGATAAACGGAATTTACTCCTTCATTTCAAACTTCTCAATACTCAGTTTACCCTCTTCTGTCTCCACTAACTTCTCTACTTTATACTCCGCTTCATCCAATTTCTTGTTGCAGAACTTGCATAATTCCATTCCTTCCTCGAATATCTTCAACGATTCCTCCAGTGTAAGATTCCCTTCGCCCAGCTTCTCTACTATCTGCTCTAACTGCTTCATTGCATCTTCAAAACTCACATTCTCCTCTTTTGTTTCCACTACACCATCACCATCTTAAAATTAATATTCATGTATGAGTAATTAAAATCTTAATCGGGAACGTGGGAACAATGGACAGGAGGTTTATAAGAAGCGGAAAAGCTAAGGATATTTACAGAAGAAGCGATGGCTGCATCGTATTCGTCTTTACAGACCGCGTTACTGCATTTGATGGTGCTAAGAAGGGGGAATACCCGCATAAAGGTGAGATATGTTGCAGATTATCCTGTTTCTGGTTCGAGAAACTCGAGAATGAGGGCATAAAGACTCATTTCAGGGGATATATACCACCGAATGAGCTGGTGGCTGAGGAGGTATCGCTTCTTCCTGTTGAGGTGATAGCGCGTAACTATCTCTATGGCTCGCTCTGGAGACGATATAAAAGAGGGGAGGTAGACCTCAGTGGCTTCATACACGGTGATGCCAGCGAGGCGGAACCACTAACCAGTACCTATGTGGAGTACACAACGAAATTTGAACCTACAGATCGTCCAATAGAGGAAGAGGAGATATTAAGCAGGGCATGGATGAACAGAGATGAGATAGAGCATATAAAAGAGGAAACACTGAAGATAGGTTCGATAATGAGCTCATATCTAATCCAGAAGGGCTTGATACTCGCTGATTACAAACTTGAATATGGCAGGAGCAGAGAAGAAGGAAGAGAAGGTGAGATAATTCTTGCAGATGAAGTGGGCACGCCGGATGTATGCCGGTTCTGGGATAGCGAGGCATATAATAGCAGAGGAGAGGTGGTCAGCCTGGATAAGGATGTATTTCGTGAGGCTAAAGGTGAGCTTCCTGAGGTATATCGTGAAGTTTACAGACGTATTCTCGGGCATCAATGACAATAATCAATCATCAAAGCTTCAACCGCCAGATACGATTCTGATAATCTCAATTTCAGATTCACTGGCGACCTTCTCATCCTCAGGGACCGGTCTACCATTGGATAGTACGAGTACTTCCACGGGATTTATACCCAATCTTGCAAGTAGCGCCTCATAAGTATCAGATTTAGTTTCAGCTTCAGTCTCAGTCTCAACCTCTGGCTGTGGGACTTCCACATTTACAGTCCGCTCTTCTGACCCTGCCACTATCTTTACTTTTACCCTGACCTTCACTTCGCGCTCGCTCTCTTATACTTCGCGCCTTTTGCATCAACTGCGAAGAACTCGCTGGCTATATGTATTAATGGATTCGCTCTGTCCACGTCCATCACACCTCCTTCGCCCCAGTAGGCATCTTTCACTTCCACTAACTGTACCCTTCCAACAATCCAGATATGGTCGCCCAGCTCGAAACTATCTTCAAATTTGCACTCCATCCACGCTATTGCCTCTTTTATTCGCGGTGGTCTCACCTTCTTTGCTCGCTCTTCTGTCAGCCCTGCATGCTTCAACTCGTTATCCTCGTACGGATAATCGGTTTCGAGGATGTGCATGAGCTCACCAAAGTCCTTATTCACTATATTCACTACGAACTCACCGTTAGCCTGGATATTCCTCCATGTGTCGTGTGCAGGATTGCAGGAGAAGCCATACAGAGGCGGGTCAAAGCTTATGGGCGAGTTAAAGCTGAAAGGTGCTGCATTTGGTATCCCGTTATCCGATACTGTGGTAATAACCACCACAGGTCGAACGAGTAATTTCGGATACGCATTCACTCCTGGTTCCATTTCTCTTTATACCTCCATTATATATATTTGAACCTAAAATATAAAGTATTCTTTAATATGAAAGAAGATAGCCCATTCACACCTGGTAGTCCTGTGCCAGTCGAACTCTTCGTCGGTAGAGTTGAGCAAATCAAAGAGATTTTAAAATATATCAAGCAAAGTGCATCTGGGAGACAGGAGAACGTCTTTTTAGAAGGCGAAAGGGGTATAGGTAAAAGCTCGTTAGCGGCGTTCTTGCGTTATTTGGCTAATAAAGAAAGTTTCCTTGCCGTTTATGTATCATTAGGAGGAGTGACAGAACTGGGAGAACTGGTTCGCCGCATATTTGAGCAAATACTAAAAGAAGCGAATGCAGAAAAGAGCCTGGGGGAGAAGTTTTTGGGTCTTTTTGAAAAATATGTTAAACAGATAGACCTTTTTGGTATTTCATTGGCTTTTAGCCCCCCGGTAGAAGAGTTAGAAAACATGCTCAGGAACTTCCCGGAGGCTATTAAAGGTGTAATGGATAAGCTAAAAGAGGAAAAGAGTGGGATTTTTATTGCTTTGGACGATATTAATGGATTGTCCACTAATCCAGATTTTGCAAATTGGTATAAAAGTTTCGTTGATAGCGTAGCCATTCGTTATCCATCAAATTTCCCGGCTTTTATTATGTCAATAGGACTTCCAGAGATAAGGGACTCCTTGAGTAGGCTCCAACCTTCTCTCATGAGAATCTTCAGAGTGGTGAGTGTTGAGAAACTCTCTGACGCGGAGGTGAAGGAGTTTTTTGAGAAGGCATTCAAAAAAGTTAATATGGAAGTTGAGCCGGAAGCGCTGGAAGATATGGTTAAATTTTCGAGTGGCTTACCCATTTTAATGCATGAAATAGGCGATGCAGTTTTTTGGAATGACGAAGATGGGAAAATAAGTGAGGATGACGCCATCACCGGGATT
>Ga0190304_1000358_pt1 | contig 21588 bp, 14 predicted proteins | sample 48700712_MG_FD_161670 | JGI IMG/M metagenome (GOLD analysis project Ga0190304, IMG submission 161670) | Hydrothermal vent sediment bacterial communities from Southern Trench, Guaymas Basin, Mexico - 4870-07-1--2_MG | ecosystem: Environmental > Aquatic > Marine > Hydrothermal vents > Sediment ...
CGTAAAACCTAATTTCCTCTTTTGCAGACTTAAGTTCCATCGCCTCTTTCGGTATCTGAACCAATCTAATGTTTATACCATAATCCTGCCCAATCCTTTCAATCAACTCATCCAATCCCATCTCAAAGTCCCAACCTAAAACATCTAAAGCCTTACCACCAATGGCATTTACACACTCCTCACAGGCATCTCTAATTTCTCTTTCTGTTACGATACTGTCAACACCAGCAATATGAACTAATCTCCTATCTTTTCTACCGTGAATGAATGCATATCCCTGCAAGGGCTGTGCTCGGTAAAGTTCCAGAATAAATTTTATGTACCGCTCCACAGGTGGATGATTATTCTCAATAAACTTATACTTCTGATAATTCCCGAGGTTGTAAATCTCAAAAGGTCTACAAAATGGTATATCAAGCATCCTCTTCCTTGTTACATGGATAGCAAATTTTGATAAATCTGCACCTATCCATCTTCTTCCCAATTTCTCTGCTACTGCTAATGTCGTTCCAGAACCACAGAAGAAGTCTGCTACTATGTCGCCTTCGTTTGAAGATGCTTTTATGATGCGTTCAAGGAGGTCTTCTGGCTTTTGTGTAGGAAAACCTGTTTTTTCTGCTTCTGCTGTGTGCATCATATCGGATAAATCAGTCCAAATATTCCCTGCTTCTACTTCCTCGACTACATACTTTATATTATTTTTAACTTCATATTCTAGGAACGTTTTTACTCTCGGTGTGCCTTGAGATGTCCAGTATATTCTACCTTCTTCATCCAATCTACGAATAGAATCTTCAGAGTAATTTCCAGTAGGAGCGTCTTTAAAGAATTTACCAAATTTTTTATCAAATTTGAAAAGCCTCTTTGCCTCATCAATAGAATAATATCTTTTCATTTTTTGTTTGTTTATCTTTGAATTTGGATTTTTAGAATAGAACAAAATAGAATCAGTTAGCATATCAAATTTTTGAGGTTCTGCAACCCTTCCTACTGTTCTTGCTCTTTGCCAAATAATTTCACTCTTAAAACAATCTTTAGTGAAAATTTCATCCATAATCACTTTAAGATAATGTCCTACATGCCAATCACAATGAACATATATGTCACCATTATTGCATAGCAAATCTTTCATTAAAACCAATCTTTCATACATCATTTGGAGATATGAAGATAATCCTCTTCCCCACGTATCTCTATAAGCTTTTTCTTCAATAGCACTTGGTAACTTTATATTAATGTTCTTTGATTCCCAGTAATTAGCTATTCGCATATTTCCATGACCATCAATCCGATATTTAATGCTAAAGTCTGCACCAGTAGCAAAAGGTGGATCGATATAAATCAACTTTATCCTACCAGCAAATTTAGGCAAGAGAGATGACATTATATATTTGTTATCTCCCCAAATCAGCATATTTTTCCAGTCCTTTGGATAATTCTCAGGCCAATTCTTAAACAATTGTTTCTGTTTTTCTCTTGGTTCGTTGATTACCTCTACTGTTTGGAAAGGTAAAATTATTCTATCAACTTCTGTCTTCTTATCAGGCCATATCAGTTCAGTATCAGGCATAATGCACCACCTTTCTTATTCATAGTTATTAATTTTAAACTTATAAAGTTGTTCATCATAGAGCGACCCATTGCAGATAACGTTCTGACAGATATGCGAAGTTGCCGAAGGTAATTTGGATGAGTATAGCGAATCGCATACCCGCTTGTTGTGCAACGCGCCGATTATATTTCCCATCTCTCTAAGCAAAAATCTATGATTTCTTTCGTAATTTTGTTTATATTTCCTTTATTAAATCCATTGTTACCTATGTCATACCCTAACCGTTTTGTTCTGAAAATGGCAGATTTTTGATAACCTTGGATTTTATTCTGAGGGATTTTATTCTGAAGTTTTTTATTTATAGCTTCCTCTAATAAGCAGAGGTTACCCAATCTATGAATATTGCTGATGTATTCCCTTTCATCATTAAATTGATATGCAGGGAAATTCAATGTTGGTTCTTCGGGGAAGATATGCTCAACTTGACATTTTTTATAAAGGGTGTAGTCACAATCATTAAAAGATGTATTTAGATACCTTTCGTATTCCCACAAAATATACTTTACTGCTGGATTTTTGTATAGGCTCCCATTAAGATAGTGCTGGAACGTAGGATCATCCATAAACCGATTAATAAAGTCTTTAATTCCATTCACAATTTGATTATAGTTCGGATTGAGTTTTATCTTGGAGATACAATCCCTATAGAGGTCTGCTCTTGGGTCAGTTCCTCTTATTTTATATACTCTCAAATCCAAAGTTTCTAAAAGGTCAAGCATTGAATTATTAAGCAAATTTTCCGTTTTTAATGCAATAAAGAGAGGGTATACTCTTGTATTTAATCCCAGAAAAGTGAATAGTTTTTTGATTTTACAATTGGTTTTCACTTTCTCTATTACTTCTCTAAAAGACTTCACAAATTTATCTAGTCCTTCTAAAAACTTTTTTATAAAATTTCCCAACTTTGGATCATTCTTAAGATCATTACAAAATTTTTTTAGAAATGCTTCAAAGACATCATTTGCGGTTGCGTCAAAATTATAACCTATGGGTAATTTATATGTTTGAATAGCATAATATCCAAAATAATGATAGAAAAATCTTAGTAATTCGTCTTCGGTGAATCTGGCGCTTCTTATATAATCTATGTCTTCTTGTTCCCCAATTTCCTTAATAATATCATAGTTTGTAAATATATTTCCAAAAACCTCGTTTATACGACTATTCAACTTGTCATTTAGGTATCTCAATGAGAAAAACAAGAGATAGCTCTTAGTCTTATCCAATAATGTCAAGGGTTTTCCACGGTCATTAAGACTTTCAAAAGCCTTTACTGCTAATGTTTGATCTTGGACCACAAACTCCAAAGAAAAAGTAATTTTTTGAAGATATCTTGATAAGTCGTCAATTCGTTTGAATGAGTCTATTTGGTTTTCAAAAAACTCAAGACATTCTACTAGAAGTTTATTAGTTTTTATGGTGGGTGTCGGATTTTTTCCATCTACCAAATCTTTCAAAAATTGACCATTAAGACCACCTAATTCTAATCTGTAGATGCTTCCACATTTTATAAATCTTTTCTTCAACATAGGTTTTCCTTTATTTGAGAGAGCAAGTAGGAAAAGGTATATTGTGGTTAACCTTTGTTGCCCATCTACAACCTCATAAACCTTAAAATATTTGTCTTCTTCTTCGCAATAATATGTTTCATCTGTAACTTTTAGAGTGATAGTTCCCCAATAGTGCTCTGTATTAGTTTCTAAACCCTCTCTAATATCACTCCAAAAATCATCCCAATTTTTCTTGTCCCATGCATAATTCCTTTGGTAGTTAGGCACTCTGAAAATTTTCCCTGCAAATAATTCGTCTATGTCTCGTGCCTCAGCACTCGGTTTTGACATAGCAGGTGTCCTATCATTCATATTTTTTACCTCCTAACGGTTTTTAACGGCATGTCGCACAACTCGTTCATATCCGAACTGTTCGGATATACTGCCATGTTGATAAAATATACAAACTGTTCGCATATACATCCCTCTGGGCGAATATTATTTTTTATTCATTTTATATCACCACACAATATTTTCAAAAAACCCTCTATTATCCAACTGTGTAATCTTTGTATATATCGTAGTATTTATTATGCTTGAATGCCCTAACCACTCCTGAACAACCGTAATTGGAACTCCTGAAAGCAAACAATAAACAGCAAACCCGTGTCTGAATGCGTGAGGATGACACTTATACTTTGGGACACCTGCTTTTTCTCCTATCTCACTTACAAGTTTATGAGCATACCGACGAGTGAACGGGAACAACCTGCTTTCTGGACCGATACCATAATCAAGACAATAATCTGAAATATCTGCTCTTAAACTATCTGAAAGAGGAATAATCTTTTCTACATAGGGAGTTGTATCTTTTGATGGTCTTCCTCTTGTTTTTTTCTTATGTCTTTTCAGGTTTGGCAATCTTATAGTTTTTTCTGTCCTGTTTATCATAGAAGGAGTAAGAAGTAATAATTCTGATACTCTTGCTCCTGTCTGGAATAATGCCTTAATGAAAATATAGTTTCTTCTTAATACCTGTGTTCTGTTTTTCTGCCTTCTTTCTCTTGCTTTCATTATTTCTTCCTGTATTACCTGCAACATTTTATCAACTTCTTCTTTTGTGATGTAAACAGGGATTTTCTGACCTGATAAAGTGATTGCCAGAGATTGTCTGACTGATAAATTACTCATAGATTACCACCTCCCTTAATTTTTAGTTTCTGATTGATATATTTTTTTAGTTTTCTTGAAGGAAGAAATTTCACTACAAATACTTCTTTTATTTTTCCTTCTCCTATGATGGGATTTTTTATTTTTTGTGCTTTTCTCTTTTTTATTTTGAACTTTCCAAACCCAGAGATGCTGTATTCACCACCATTTAGCAGTCCGTCAATGATTTCCTCTACTATTATTTTCTTAATTGTTTTTTTTAGTTGCTTTTCAGTTGTTTTATTCATTTTTCCTGATATTTATTTATAATTGTTTTTATGTTTGTTTTTATACTTGTATTGACATTTATTTTTATGTATGTTATAATAACAGTGAATAACGATGGGAGGACTACCAAAGGGTTCCGTCCCGCGGGAATGCCTCCCAATTTTTTTATTTATACTCAATTTTATTCCTGAATAAATCAATATTCACTATGTAAGAACTAAATCTCCTCAACAATGAAGAATATTTCCTCTGTGGAACAATCACTTTTAAAAGTTTATTACGTTTTACCAGATACTCTATTAAACAATAAAAATCTCCATCACTACTAACTATCACTGCTTTATCATAATTTGGATACTCAATCATTGTATGTAAAACAAGTTCTGCGTCCACATTTCCTTTAATTTTTGCTCTTCCTTGACGAGAAACTCTTAATGTGGGTTTAAAAATGCAGATATACCCATCCTCTTGAAATGAAGCATACATATTTTCATTTCCAGGTACATATCCAATAAACAAGAATGCTTTACTAACTTTATATTTATCTTTTAAAAAAACTCTAAATTTTCGGTAATCTAATTCCCACCCCTGTTCTTTCACTCCCCGATATAAATTAGTTGCGTCTATAAAAGCATAATTGTTTCCCATTTTTCTGCCTTCAGTATAACATAGTTTATTGAGTTTGTCAAGAGATAAGTGTAAAAAATTTTAATTTAGTCAAGTGTTAAATAACAAAAACAAAAAAATAATTCACAAAAAACTTAAATCCTTAAAAGCAAAATTTACTACATTTTTTAACTTGAGATATATATAACCCTTACCTGATAGAAAAAAGTGGCTTAAAATTGGTCTGTGTGGCTGTGTTCTCAAAATTGTATGAAAAGGGAAGTATAGGGACAAAAAATAAGAGGGAAAGAATAGGTTTAATAGGGGCGGGGGTATTCAAATAGTTCCCAGAATACTTCTTTTGTGAACCGTTTGATATGTTCATAAACTCTCCAATAGGTTGATTTCCAAATATCACGGAATATTTTTAAAAAAGTTTGTGGTGTAATATAAAAGGTAAGAATAAAAAACAAATTATATACTTCGTTGATAGTAGTTAGGAATCTTAATTCCCCAATCCTCTCCTCTACAAATTTTTCTTTTTTCCTTTAATTAATTGACAAACACAAAATATTGGGATTTTAGGAATCGGTATACAACAATAATATATGATAACAAATAATTTTAAAAGGGAGTAAATATGAAAACAACAAATATAATGAGATTATTGAAATTACTTCTTGAACTTCTCATATATATTATTCAGTTAATAAGAAGTATTTAGAAAAATTAACTAAAAAAAATTATCTGTTAGATATATGAATATGAAAATTAAAAAATTCTGTTTTTCATGCTCCTGCTTCTTTATTTGCACAATTCAACTATTATTGAAAAAATTCATATCATCATTGTAATTGCTAATAAAAAGAACCCATAAATAGAATAACACTATCACATCCTTCTGATAATTAACTTATCTAATTTTCCCCTGACCTATTTCTTTTGTTAATTTCTCCAAATTTAAAATTCTGGTAGAGAACCGAGATTATCCTCTTCAATTTCATTTTTATCAGTTCTTATATACTTTTTTCCTCTTATCTCAATCACATGAACATCTTCGCCTTTTCTCCATTTTCCATTCTCGGTTTTAAATATAGTAACAAAAGTTCTTCCATTTTCTATTTTTTTAACTATTTCTAAACGGGTCCATTCTTCAGCTTCCCCAATGGTATCCCCTTTGTCTTCATGTACTTTTGCTCGTATTATATGTCTCGGTGCGTCTGAATACCTTACTGCTGAAATACAATAATCCGCCCATTTTCTCAATTTTCATCACCTCCCTTTATTCTTGTTTTTACCGTCTTGCTGTCTTGCTGTTTTAACTCTTTAACATTTTGCTGTCTTGCTGTCATTCTTTCTTAAGAGAACACACATAGATTTGTTTGTCCTAAATAAACCAATGCAGTTTTTTTCTGTTTCTTCTTTTGCTCTTTGCTTATTATACAATTCTCCAACTTGGTGTTGATACTATTTTACTATCTTCACTCTCAAAGGTGGAACAAAAGAAGAATTCACATTCCAGCCATCAACTTTTACAATATTTACATCCACAATTTCTTTTTCTGCCATCGCCTTTTCAGGAATAAAAGACCTAAATGCTATAATTGATAAGGAAACAGCAATGATAGTTAATACAACTTTGGTATAAATGTCTATCTTAATCATATGAACCCCCTTTAATTTAATAATAATCTAACAGGTATTTATAATTCAAATATGTTCATTCATTTCTTTGATTGCCTCCGTGAGAATTATCGGTCTGGTATCAAAAAGTATGGAGAAAGGCAACTTTCAATAGTGAATAAATCTTAAACCACATTCTCAAAATATTAGAATTCTTATATTAAAGTTCTATAACTCTGCAATTTGGGGCAACTTGTTGTTAGGCAATAATTCTCTATAAATTAAGTTCCATTATAATTTGATGTAAAATCTTCCTTGCTTTCTCATCTACCTTCAATCCAGTTTTTGCATAACTTTCTGGTATATCACACAAAGCTCTGGATTTGTAATAAGTATCTTCTATTGTTCTGGCTATCTGGAAGGCTTTATTATATTGCCCCTCTTTTGCATAACTCTCTGCTATATCACACAAAGCTCTGGATTTGTAATAAGTATCTTCTATTGTTCTGGCTATCTGGAGGGCTTTATTATATTGTCCGACTTTTGCATAACCACCTGCTATACTACACAAAGCATCAGATTTGGAAAAAGGATCCTCTGTTGTTCTGGCTATCTGGAGGGCTTGGGATAATAACTCAGATGCTTCTTCTTTTTGCCCAATTTCCGCATAACTGTTTGCTATATTACACAAAGCTCTGGGTTTCAAAAAAGTATACTCTGTTGTTCTGACTATCTGGAGGGCTTGGGATAATAACTCAGATGCTTCTTCTTTTTGCCCAATTTCCGCATAACTATTTGCTATATTACACAAAGCTCTGGATTTGTAACCAATATCTTCTATTGCTCTGGTTATCTGAAGGGTCTGAGATAATATTTCAGATGCTTTATCCTTCTGTCCAATTTTTGCGTAACTGTTTGCTATAGGACATAGAGCATCTATTTTCTTTTCTGGTTGCTCTATTGTTTTGACTACAAGAAGAGCACAAGCAAGAGGATCTTTCTCAGCTTCAGATTTTAACTTTATTCTTTCTTTGAATTCTTTAATTGTATAAGGACCAATATTTACTTTGTTCTGAACAATCTTCACTGCTAAATCTGAAGAAGGATATTTTGTTGTTATCCTTTCAATTTTTCTCAACGCCTTTTCATAAAGTTTTAAAGCATCTGAATAACTTATCTTTTCAACTTCTTGTGCTTTTTTCACAAGCTGAGAAGATTCTGTAAAAAGTTCATTTGCTTTTTCATTAGGACTGGAGCAACCAACAATTAAAATTAAAACTAAAACAGTAGGAAAAAAACATAATAACTTTTTTCTCACAACTCTCCTCCTTCTTTAATGCTTTCTTTTGGATTATACAATTATACTCTCCCTCCTCTGTTCCCTATCCCTTGCCGTCTTGCTGTCTTGCTGTTTTAACTCTTTAACATTTTGCTGTCTTGCTGTCATTCTTTTTGTTTCTTTTGCTCAATGTGTTGTTCTATCAACTCTTCAATAATCTGCGACTGGGTTTTACCTGTTTCAGCAGAGAAAATTTTAAGTTTCTTTGCAGTTTCTTCAGTTAAATAAATTGTCACTTTCTTCTTTTTTATCAGCGGTTTAATATGGTCAATAAAACTTTCCTTTGTCATAGTTTTATCCTCTCCCTTATTTCTTTATACAAGTTTTTGTATGCGTGAGATACTTTGTGATTTGGATATAAATCAAAAATGGGGTTTTTAGCAGAAACACTTTCTCCAACCTTTATAGAATGCGGAATAATTGTATTAAATAGGTACTTCTGGTACTTTTCTTGGAGATATGCCTTTACTGTTTTAAAAAGATTTAACCTTTCCTGCCCTCCACATATAAAAATTCCAAGAATTTCAAGGTTAACTTTTGCATTTTCTTTAATCTTATAAACTGTATCAAAAAAATCACTTAATCCCATTAAAGCAAATTTGGAAACATCACAAGGAGCAAGGACATAATCAGCAGAAATTAAAGCATTAGAAGTGAAAAGTCCCAGAGAAGGAGGGCAATCGATAAAAACAATATCAAAGTTCTGGTTTTCCAGAAGTTTTTTTAATCGATAGAAATTTTCAAATTTAAGTTCTGCTTCATACTTAGAAAGTGTTATATCTGCCCCAATAAGAGAGAGGTTTTCTTCTATTTTTAAAGGAATAGGTTCTTTATTTTGAAATGCACATCTTATATTATTTTCTTCAGGCAAATCTGGAACAAAACAACTTGTAAGATTTCCTTGCGGGTCCATATCCACAACTAAAGTTCTATATCCATCTCTTGCAAAAAGAATTGAAAGAAAATAACAACTGACTGTCTTCCCTACACCACCTTTCTGATTTGCTATTGCTATTACTTTCATATTGCCATTATACCGTTTTGCTGTCTTGCTGTCAAAATGTTTTAACAGCAAAATGAAAAGTGTAAAATAGCTCCAAAGTACCTAACAATAAAAGGAGTTTTTTCAATAATTCACCCTTCCCTATATGGTGAAAAATAATTCACATACACCTGCTCCTCTACCTGCCTTACATCCCAGAAAAAGTCTGATTTTACTACCAACAGTTTACTTATTGCCTTCTCCTTATATATCCTTACCAGATCAATTTCTTTTATTTTTCTTTCAGTTCCTGCCAACTTTTTAACTCTCTTTTTAAACCATCTATTCAAGTCTTTTATCTGCGCAAAACTATCCTTTGCGTATTTATGGGTTTCTATAAAACCTTCTCCTATTTTATTTAAAACTATCATTTTTACATTCGGTGAAGCATTGCTCATAAGCACTCTTTCAACTTCTTCCTTAAACTTCTGAATGGGTTTTTCTCTCAAAGTTATCTGCAATGTGGAAATGTTTTTATCTGTTGTCTTCTTAAATTTGTAATCCCAGAATTCTATCTCCTGTTCCTCTATACTCACCGCTCCTTCAAATTTCTCTCTTTCCATTTTCACAAACTCACTTCCTCTGCGTAGTTCCCATTTTTCTTTTTTGTGATAAAACATAATGGGATCAAAAATACAGCAAGCCAGTTTCTCCCTTGCAATCCTTCCTTTTCTTGGTGGATAATTCTTTTTAAATACTTCTTTCATAAAATTTAAAAACTCTCCATCGCAGACTCCTAACTTCCTCAAATTCCTTTCTAACCTGTCTTCATTCCCAACTCTTTCCTCTACTCTTACTTTCCACCACTTTCTGTTTATCCTGTTGCTCGCAAATTTTCTCAATATTCCAAAGTAATGCCCTCTTGTCCAGTTAAGTTTATAAGAAAGAGGTATTTTCTGGATAATAGGAGCAATAACAAGATAAACTCTGTATAAATCTTTAATGGTCTTGTATATGACTAAATCTTTAACTTTCGGGAAAAATTTTTCTGTAAGTTTTTCAGCATAGGCATTTATGGTTGTGGTGTTTACTATTTTAAAAAGTTCTCCATTTGTAAAAGTGTTGGTGCTGACTATTCTGTACTGAATTTCTCTCAAATTTAAGTAATAATTCATTTTCTCCCATATTTTATTCTTTTCTCCTTTGGGGTGTCAAATAACATAAGAGAAATCAAAGAGTTAAGAATTGAGAAAAGAAGTGGCTATTACGAAGAGGCTATTACGAAGAGAAAAATTGAAGTTGCATTGAGAAAAGATGTAAAAGACAAATCCCCAACCCGCACAGGGAAAGGTTGGGGAAAGTAGGAGGTGAAACTACTATTTCACCACCACAACCGTATATATTATACCCGCAATGTAAAGATAAAAGAAGAAGGAAATGGATGAAACAAGCGAGTATCAAGGGATTTAGAAGGTCTTGACAAATTTAAAAAAAGGTGTTAAAAAATAAATAAGAAAGGTTTGCAGATTTATTCCTAATAAAAATCTGCGGAGTGGTTCACCTCACGAACCCGAGAGTGGGACCTCTCGTAAAAAATCCCAGGAATCCTGGTCTTTGAAAACCGCATTTTGCATTTTCCACCACAACCAAAAAAGAAAGGAGGTGAAACAGGATGGAAAAAAGCACAGGGATTTTAAAGAGAATTACTCAAGCGCTGTGCTTCTTCCTTTATGTGCTTGGGTAATTAGAAAAGTTAATACAGGAAGGTAAAAGGGGATACGCCTTCCTGGAAAGAAAGAAATGTCCCCAAAAGAAAGTAGAAACCTTTCAGAAAAGAGTGCCTATCTAAGTATCAACTTTTCCAATACACTTTTAGCATCTCCGAACTTGGGTAGTATTTAAGAAAACAACAGGCAGGAGAGAAAACGGAGATCTGCTCTCCTGCCTTTTTTATTTAGGGGTTTCCAAAGGAAGAGGAATAAAAGGATGAAAAAAATTGGAGTTTTAAAAACTGAGAATACATCTTCCCAGCTTCTCTCGGGTTGAGAGAAACCGTAACTTCCTTTTCCTGCCTTATACAGGTTAAGGAAAAGAAAGAAAATTCTCCTGTATTCTCCAAATTCAAACAGAATACAGGATAAATAAGAATCCAACTTATCCTTTTAGAGGGAGCTACCGCCCTCTTGTAATCCCTTCAAAGCAGGGCACTTTGAAGGAAAGAGGAAATTTGCAGGTAGCATTCCCTTGGAAAGCCGGATGCTTCCGAAAGGGGCCCGTCCGGTTTGGGGAGAGGGGCTACCAGCCAATAATGGTGAAGTAGCTTCCTACTCCATGTATTTTAGAGGAGTGGTGCGCCTGCATATCCCTGAGAGCCTCTTGGTGGAAGGAATAGACCTAAGTCCTTTGCAGGATATGGTCTATTAACTCCGAAGGGACGGATCGGTTGTATGCTATAAGTCAGTCATTACTGACGAAAGGCATACAATTAGAGCAGATCCGTTAAAGCCCGAAAGGGCGACCCGAGCCTCTATGGTGACGAGAGGAAGGACCGGTAAGGTCTGCCCGAGTAGTTGCCAGTACCACGAGCTAGGCCACTTCGTAGTGGGAAAACTGCCATAAATCCACCATGATAAGGCGGTGGAGGCGAAAGGGCAGGCATAGGTCCCACCTAAGGAGGCAAATAGGCTTTGTGGGGTAAAAGCCCACCACTGCGGGCTGTTCCGAATTTCCGGAATAAGTGCAGTGCAGGAAGAATGGGGGATTGGCAGGTTAGATTACCTAACCTGTCAACAGAGCCTTCGTAGTAAGTTCCCGAAAGGGCAACGGATATCCGACCCTGTGCGATAAACACAGGGCAGGTGAGGAAGAAAAGCCCACTTCCAAGCTGTAAGCGAAGGATATCCGCAGGACTAAAAAGGTCCTGGACCGAAGGAAGGTAGAGGGAATCCTTCTAAAAGGATAAGTTAATTCATTATTCCCCAATAGGACGCAGGGAGAGGACCAGAGAGGGCTCTCCCTGCTGTCCTTTAAGAAGGGATCCTTTTATTTAGATTCCTTCTTAAAAATTTCTTCCTCTCTTTTTGTTTACTTTGTTTTTTTTACAGTCAGGCATCTGTAATGTCTATCTCTCCTGAAAAAATAACCTAACCCCCCTTTTTAAGGGGGGTAGGGGGGTTATTACAAATAAAAAAATAAACAACACTCCCTGTTGTTTTTTAATATTTTAAATATTTTAAATATTTTAGGAATATGTAAGTGTTTGATTTTTAACAATTTATTATAGGGCAACTACACCTTTTCTAATACCCAACTACACCTTTTCTAATACCCAACTACACCTTTTCTAATACCCAACTACACCTTTTCTAATACCCAACTACACCTTTTCTATTTGACAAACGGTTGATATGTATAGTATAATTTATTAGAAAATGAAATTTAGCAAGGAGGAAGAATGAAAAAGGAAGAAATAAAAGAAGAAAGTGAGGTTAAAATTTTAAAACATGCAGTTATTTTGCAAAAGCCAAGTGGAACAATAGCTATTGCTGGTAATTTAAACACCCTCCAAAGAAAATTCTATAATATCTTTTTACATGAAGTAAAAAATACTTTACAACAAAATATAAATACTGAACGATTTGAAATAACTTTAGACACATTGAAAAAGTTTTTGAATGTTAAAGAAAGAGATAAGAATAATGCTTATTTCCGACAGGTTATAGATGAGTTATTTAAAACTGTTGTTGAATATAATATGTTAGGCAAAGATAAGGTAATTTATGGTAAAGCCCATCTTTTAGATAACTTAGATTGGCAAATTGATAAAAAAACTCATAATGTAGTTATAAAGTATACTATTCCACTTATCATAAAAAATGCTATGGTCAACATTCTTAAAGGGAAGCCAGACGCTTTATATGCAAATATTGATCTGGTGATCATTAAAGGGTTGAAAAGTAAATACAGTGTGCTTCTTTATGAACTCTGCAAGGATTATGAAAAAGCAGAAGTTCCTGAGATGAGCATACAGGAAATGAGAAAAATTTTTGGGATAGAAAATAAAAGAACATATCGTATTTTTACAAATGTAAGAATGAAAATTCTTGATCCAGCAATTCAGGAACTTAATACTAATCCTAATATCCCGTTTTATGTAAAATATCAACTTGTTAAAGAAGGGAACACATACACCCGCATAAAATTCATAGTAACACCTAAACCAGTGAAACTAACACAACAGACATCAGAAAGCGAGGGCCTACAAGAACTTCTGCTTGCTATCCCGGAAGAGTACAGGAAAGCAAAAAATTGTGCTTCTCTACTCCTTGAAGCCCTAAAAGAAAAAGACAAAGAATACATAAAAGCACAAATAGAGTATGTGAATTCAAAAAAGCCAGAAAACTATGTTGCTTATCTAAGAGAAGCGATTGAGAATGATTATGCAGGATTTGAGATAAAGAAGAAAGAAGAAGAAAAGAGAAAGCAGGTCCAAATAAGACAATTAGAAAAAGAAAAACAGGAATATGTAGAGGAAGTTATAATTCGGGAAAAAGACAAAATTTACCAAGAGTTCATTGAAGAAGTAAAAACAGAAGAAGAAAAACAGGAAGTGTTTAGGAAATATTTGCCAGAAGTATATGAAAAATATCCAGTACTCAAAGGATGTAATCTTAATGACCCCCGAGTAAAACTGGCTTTACGAGGAATTATTGTGGAGGACATTATCAAAGAGAACAAAATACTTCAGGAGAGGTTAGAAAAAATAAAAGAGAAGGCAGAAAAAGAAGCAGAAGAAATTCATAAGATGAAATTGAAAGAAATTGAGAGCTATCTCTTTTGAGAACACGCAAAGATTTTAGATTTTGTCTTGATGGTAATTGATTAAAAAAGAAAGAAATTAATTCTCTCTTAACCGTGTAAAATTTGCCCTAAACAGCGTCCGTATTTGCCGATTTTGGGCTATTTCTTATTCTGAATATAGGAAAAATCCCCCTTTTTTACTCGTTTTTTTGTTTTTAGACAGTTTTATATTCACTTTGTCCGTTTCTACCCGTTATCTCCCGTTTTACCCGTTTTTTGGCGAGCGTTAGCGAGCCAGAGAAAAAGCAACATTCCTTTCTACTTCCCCGTTTCCGTTTTCCTCGTTTTTATCCGTTTATCTGTTGTATATACGAATATTCGTATATTGGTATAGTGGTATATTGGAATAGTGGTATATTCGTATATTGGAATATTTGACAAGACAACTTCGCCACGGAATTTGTAATCTGTTGAGGGATGCGGGTTTTGTGATTTTGTCGTGTTCACTCCAAGGAAGTTTCCCCGCTGTCCTGGCCTCAAGTTATGTGTGTAGATTGATATTCCTGAACACTCCTTTTTTTATTTCCTATTGTCATACCCTTCTTCAAAAAATTATGTTTTTATTTTCTCCCCTTCATTCTGTTATCTCTGAATACATACACTTATCAAAAATAGTTCCTTTAGAGGCAGGCAGAATGTTATATAACGGAATGTTTGGCAGGTGTCTGAAGTCCTGAGCGATAGCGAAGAATTTGGGCGAAGGCACGAAAAGTGTTGAAGTCAGATGCTTGCTTGTTATGCGACGTTTTCATATAATGCATTCCCTCAACATATGTCCAACAACTGAGCCCCTTTCTACTAAGAAATTTAATATGCTCAATATCTTTTGTTTTAGGTTAGTCATTTTCCTGATATTTTCACAATTTTTGTAAATATATATTCTAACAATATTCTCAATATAGTAGATTGTATCAGATTCAAATTCTTTTTTTGCTAACCCTTTGTTTCTTTCAATAATATCTGAAATCCAAATTATTCCATCGTTAATATACGAACTTCCAATACCATTTAATAATTTTGCAAGTGCATATAAAGTTGAAGGGCAATGTCCAATTCTTTGTGAAACTTCTCTAAAAAACTTTTTATTACTACTTTTTAATGAATGCCATTCTTTAGCATCTTTCTTCCAAAGAACTGTAGCAAATAGATAGCTTTTAATAATTTTATCCTTATAATAATTTTTATTTGTCCCACAAATCTCAAATACCTTGTTTTTAAAAGCTTCCCAGACTAACCAAAATTTATCATATGTATTTAAAATATCTTCTGCATAAATAAATTCTTCAAATAGCTTAGCAATTGTTTCAGTTGCGTTAAAGTTGTCTATAAACGGTTTTAGGTAATCATAAATCTCATCTTGAGGTAAGTTCAACACAAAATAAGCATATTTTTGTAGAAATTCATGCTTAACTTTGTAATCTATTCTATCTTCTCTGTCATCTGACAATATTTTTGGAACAAAAGCATTAATGATTCTTCTTGCTATTTCCTTGTGAAGTTCATCATTTACCTTCTCTGGGATTAATTGAAAAGCTCTTTTTAAGATATATAAATCTAAATTTTCTATTGCACCTAAATCTTCATAGGATATGTTATTACTAACAACTTTTTCTAAATCTTTTTCATATTTTTCTATAAATGCTTCTATTAGTTCATTTTCTCTAACTTGATAAATACCTCTTGCATAATTCTTTTGGCGTAATTTTCCTCTTAAAATTTCATATTTTGGTTTTAGATATAAATATCCAAGTAGCAGAGACTGAGCGTCTTCAAAACTTATTGTAAACAATTCTTTTACTGCACGGGTAGGGAAATCAGCAAACTCTGCATTCATACCAATAGGGTATGAATCAAAAAGGGTCAGGAGCAAAATAGCTTTTATTGTTTTCCTTTTCTCTGGAAATTCTTTAAATAAAATTGGCAAAACAGAAATAGCAGATTCTACACCATCTGAAATTTGATATTGATAGTTTGTACTTAATGGCAATGAGGCAAATTCTAAAATGACATTCTTACAAAATTCTTTTTCTTCTTTTGAAAAATTATCTATATGATATTTAATCAAAACAGAACACACTTCTGCAGGAATGGAATGATTAAAAAAATAAAAATCTGGTGATTTATTTTCTTTAAGTTTATTAAGGATTTCTTTTACTTCTTTAAGAGCAATCTTTGGATTTTCTTCATACTGTTTATATTTTTTGTATTTTTCATCACCTTTTATTTTATAACTTGCCCATAATTTTAATGGGTTATATTTCATAAATTCAGAAATTTTTTCGGTTGACTGTTTACTAAATTCTTTTAATTCTGGTTCTATTTCAGGCTTAAATTGAAATACAATTCCCTCATCTGTCCTTTCAGTGGTAATATCCATTTTCCTTCTATCCATTCTGGCAAGGAAAAGCCTCCATGTTTTATCTTCTTCAGTTTCTTTATCTTTGTCAGGTAGTTGGCTGTAATAATCATCAAGGATATTCCATAATTCTTTTTGTCTTTTTTCTGCTTCTTTCTCACTAATTTCTTCACTTCTGAAAAGTTGATATTTTAAGAAAAGTTCTTCTAAACTCAATTTTCTATGCTTATCATCACAAGTTTTTATTCTCTCGTTTTGATAAATTTTATGATGATAATTTAAACCATATCCAATAGAATATAATGATCTCGTCTCATACTCAGAAACTAATCTTGCTTTATCTTGGAGTATAAATTCTTTAGTTTTAAACAAAATTTTTGCAACGTTAAAGGTTTTATCAGGGTAAGCTAAAACAATACTTGTTACAACAGCAGAGATTGAAGCTGATTCTGAATGCTTAAGAAGGTAAATGAGCCAGCTTTCTAATATTCCCGAATCAACTAATTTTCCTTGTTCAAGAAAATATTTTTCTAAAGCCATGTGAATGCATTGAAGCAGATAAGGACTTACAGGAGAACTTGTGCCCCTATACATATTCCATAAACAATGGCTAATATATTGTTCTTTTGTGGTTCCATCATCAAAAAATAATTTCACTTTCTTAACTGAACTGTCAAAACCAGAGTTAGCATAATGTCTTACTGATTTGTTGGTAAATTCTAAAATAAAATCCACTGTTTCTTTTAATGAATATTGAAGTAACCAGTATATGGGTGTTTGAAATGCACTCGCTGGGAAACAGTAAAAATGCGTTTCTTCTAAGCCAAAATATTGTTCAACTTCTATACCAGAATGATAAAAGAAATCCTTTTTCTTTGGTGTATATGTCCAAAACAAATCAGCCAATTTTAAAACATATTTTGGTAATACTTTCACAACTTCTAATCCAGCAAATCCATTTTCAGATTTAGGAGCAAGAATCATTTTTACTAAATCATAATAAGGGTTTCTATGATACTTCCAATTATTTTTCAGTATTTCTTCAAAAATCTCTTTTAATTCATCTTTTATTTCTGATGAACCGTTAAGAATAGTTTGCAGTAAATTATTTTTATCCTCATTACCAGAAAAGAAAACATCATTTTTAATAATCCATTGATAATATTTCAACGCAATCAGGCTTGCGAATCTTGTAGTTTCTCCCTTCTTAAATTTAGTATTCCAATCATGAATTACAGGCAAAATGAATTTTATATTCTCAATACCTATTGTATCTATATTTTTATAAATGAATTTTATAAGGCTCTTCCACCCTTCACCCTTTGGTTTCGTCAATACAACCTTGAGGTGAAATAGATTCAAACGTCTTATTCCTAATTGTTTAAAGAAATCGCTATCAACTTCCTTACAAGCTCTCCTTAATAAAGAAGTCAATTTTTTAAGCAATGCTTGATTATTTTCTAATAACTCGTTTTTGAAGATCTCAAAAAATGTTTCTGAATAATCTGAAAGCAGAACAGAAATCAGAATTTCATCCTTCCAATAAGATGGAATATCTGAATTCATGGCTTCTTCAATAAATTGTTTAATATTTTCGTCATTTAGGAATAATTTTTCTGATAACCAATTCCTAAAACTTCTACGGATGGGTAAAGAATTACCAATTTTTGTAAAAAAATCTTCAATTGATGTTCTCTTAAAAAATTCTCTTTCAATTATTTTTTCCAATGCCCATTCTTCATAAATATCATGGGTGATAAAGTATCCGTTAGGGGATTCGTATTCTAAGATCCCATCTCTTGATAACTCTACTAAGATAAATGATTCACAATCAGGATCTACATAAAAGTCTCCGGTTTTTGCTCTATTAAATGCAATTTCCAGAAAACATTTTTCTCTATGAGGTTTTGATTTATAAATAATTTCCTTCCACAATTTATTTTTAAAATCAATATAGTCCAAATTTTCGTTTTCTTTATAATGTTTTAAGTATTCATTTAAATAGAAAGGATTTCTAATAAGTTCAAATAGTTTTTGATCGGATGGTAAATTGAAATTATATTTTTCGGCGAGATTTATTAGTTCGCTTTCTTCAAGATTTTGAACATTGATATGTAATATTCCATACATTTCTGAAAAATCTGTATTGAGAACATCAACATAATTATCTCTTATTGTAAAAATAACTTTCCATTCATTTTCAAGAACAACCTGCAGGAACTCTTTAAATGGATCTGTAGTATCTATATCTCGCAACTTTTCTGCAGAATCTATTACGATAATTTTCTCTTTTTCATTCTCATGTGCTTCAATAAATTCTTTAAAATCAAAATTTTTGAAAAAATCGTTAAGATTTCTTAGATTGTTGAACTCAGTTGCCCTAAAAACATAAAAAGGAATTTTTTCTTTCTGTTGTTCATAATATTTTTTAATAACTGCGGTTTTCCCTACACCTGCAATACCACTTAAAATAATTACTTGGGATTCTGCGTTTTTTAACTTGTTGATTATTTCACTTCTATCAATATCAAATACTTGACTTTTGAAATTAAATGTGATTTTTATCTGTTTTAAAATATTTTCTGTATGTTGTTGTTGCTCTGCGATTAAATCAAAAATACTTTTATCAAATGTAAAAAAGTGTTTAGCAATGATTTCGTTTTCTATACATACAAAAGCTGATTCAAAAAAACTCGCTGTTCTCCATTCTAATTCAAAACTAAGTTCATTAGCTCTTTCTTCTATCTCTATTAATCCTTGGGGTTTCTGAGCTTTATTTTGCCCCCATTCTTGATTTGTATAAAAAATAATTTTTGTAATTTCAGGATAGCCTCTTTTAGCTTTTTCTAAAGTTTCTAATATTTCTTTTTTATGTTTTGAAAAAGGGGTATCGTAAAATTTAGCTTGCCAACCTATAACTTCATTGCCTACTTCAATTGGATTTGTTTCTATTGCAGATTGATTTTTATAACGAAATATTCCTTTATCCTGCTTAAATTCTTGGCAAAATAATAAATAACAAAACCATTCAAAACTTGATTGAGGATTCTCACTAAATTTTGCTTTAAATACACCCCAGTTTGGTTTAATCATATTTATTCCTCTTAAATGTCGTGCAACGCTTCGAGCGTATCTGAAGTTTCTCGAAGGGGAATTTGAGCAAAGTGCCAAAGGCACGAAGCCAGATACACCCTGTTATCTGCTGTGGGTCGCCCACTAATGCCCATGGTGATCTCCTATGAAAGATTATCTACCATCTCACTAAATTTAAGAAGTTTAAATTGCTCAAACTTATCTTCACGAATTTTAACATATTGCCATTTTATTCCCATCAATTGAGATATGCTTTTGCACCAATTTTCTGCGGATTCGTCTTTTAATTGCACAGTAGTCATATCATCAAATCCTATACCCTTAGTTTCTATCATATAAAATCGATCTTTAGTTTTTACGATAAAATCTGGCCTATAATAATGAGGATATCCTTCTTTGTCATAATATAAAATCCTTATAGGAAATCGAGATAGCACTTTTGTGTAAGCTAAAACTTCATCTTGGTTATCTAAGTAGGCCATGAACATTTTTTCATATACGCTGTTTTTAGAATAGGGTAAACAGTTAAAAACTGTTTTCTCTGCTGAATAGACTGGCTCTGATGTGTGAAGTGGTTCTGTAGAGCTTAATTTATAATATTTTTTTACGGTTAATTGCGATGTAATCCTTGAAATTTTATTTAACTCGTCGACAAATACTTCTTTAATTTTTTCTCTAACAGGGATGTGATTCAATTTCTTAACAGTTTCAGGATTTTTAATATCCACCTCCGCATCAAACAAACATTTTTCAATATATGCTTTTACCTTTGGTAATAGTTCTGAAAACTGGCTTGTGGATCCCATTTTTGATAGTATTGCCTTTGTCATATATGCCAAGTATACATTGTATTTGTCTGTATAATCAAAACTCAATTCTGTTTCTCTTGTTAGTTTTTTGGTTAACAAATCTCTTTCTTTATACATTATCTTTGGAATTTCTATTTCTGAAAATTTAAACAATCTATTAGGCAACTTTGAAATATCAATTTTTGACAAATCGGGGAGTACTCTCGAAATACCGCCTTCTACAAATGGTATCTCGAAATCGTATTGTAATTTTGACTTATCAACTATGATTTTGTTTGTTGGTTGATAAACTCTACGAGCAGAGGTAATTTCTATGTCCAAATTTCCTTTCTTTATCTCAGCTTCCCAAAGTTCTCTAAATCGGGGATGTTCAATCACAATTAATCGCTCCTCCAACTCTTCTATGTCAGGCATCATTCTACGCAATCCTCTCCCTAAGGTCTGCTCGACGAGTATTTGAGAGGTATATGCTCGTAATGGAACAATTACGCAAACATTTTTAACATCCCACCCCTCTTTTAGCATCATAACACTAACGATAATTTCGTATTCATTTGTATCAATTTCCATTGCTGTTTTTCTCAGTTTTGGTAAATCCTTCTTTGTGATATTCCCTTCTTTATCTGTATGTATTACCAAAACTTTGCCTTTAAATCCTTTTTCATCCTCCAAATATTTGCCTACTTTGTCTGCATTTCTTACATTGTCACACATGATAAATAGGACTGGTTTCTTTTTGATGTCTCTAAACCCATTCTTGAACTCATTTAGTATTTCTATCCCTGTATCTATTTGGATTTGATTTCTTTTAACAAAATCCTTTGATAAGGGTTCGGGTGCATGTTCTATCTCACCTATTCGGACTCTTTTAACTATTCCATCTCTAATAGCGTCGCCAAGTGGGTAATCATAGATAATATGAGGAAAATAAACCACTCTATCGCCAGGATATTGAGGAGTTGCTGAAAAATCAAGTTGCATTATAAGATTTTTATTATATTTTTGCTTTAATTCTTCATTTAGTTTGAATATAAATTCATTCCAAACTAATTCGTCTGTCCAAGCATGATGAGCTTCATCATTTATTACTACCAAATCTTCGTATCTGCTCAAAATTTCTAATAGTATTCTTCTTGATTTAAATTCTTCTCCTTTTATAGGCTTTTTACCGAGAACAGCATCTACTGGATTCTCCTCTTCCTCGTTTTCTTCTCTTTCAATAAATTGCTGCCAATTAGTGAGATGAATTATACCTTTACTATGAGGAACCGCATCTTCACTTTGTAATATCGTCTGAAAATCAAAGTCATCTTTCCATTCGTCAGGAATAAAAGGGTATTTTAAAAATGTTTTATTAGGATTTTCAAAGGCGTCATTAAGT
>Ga0190304_1000360_pt1 | contig 21556 bp, 25 predicted proteins | sample 48700712_MG_FD_161670 | JGI IMG/M metagenome (GOLD analysis project Ga0190304, IMG submission 161670) | Hydrothermal vent sediment bacterial communities from Southern Trench, Guaymas Basin, Mexico - 4870-07-1--2_MG | ecosystem: Environmental > Aquatic > Marine > Hydrothermal vents > Sediment ...
CATCTGTTCAAAAATGGTATACAGCTCAATTACGCCGGGGGTGGTGTTGGCAGTGGTGTAATGGGTGGATGCAATATCATAGCCCAGAGTGCCTATCATTCCGGCCTTTTTGCCGCAGGCCTGAAGCAAGTGAAACAGCATGTGGGCTGTGGTGGTTTTGCCGTTTGTTCCGGTGATGCCGATGAGGGTAAACTGTGATGTGAGGTCACCGTAAAAGAGGCTGGCAAGCAGAGCCAGGGCTTTCCGGGTATCTGTTACCAGCAGGTGAGGCAGGGATGCATCCTGGATGCAATCCACCACCACAGCGGAAGCACCTGCATCCAATACAGAGGCTATGGCACTGTGACCATCGAAGGCGGCACCGCGGATGCAGACGAAAAGGCATCCTGAAGAAAGAGCACGGCTATCGGTGCACAGTGATGGAAAAGTGGCTGTATCCTGTACCCCCCCTGCACTGCGAAAAATGCCGTGGCGGGTGAAAAGGGAGACCACGTCCCCAAAGGTTATTGGGCTTTTACCGTACATGTGTCACCATATTTTATTGGATTTCCCGAAGGGATAGACTGCCATCTGATCACGCCGTGACCTTTCACTTTGAGCTGAATATTGAGCTTGCGGGCCAGGGTGATGGCGCGACGCAGCGTGAGACCGTAAAGCTGTGGCATGGTATTTGCCGTGAGCACCTGGTCTTCAACTTTGGATTTTTCTCCGATTATGATGGATGGTTTGTTGGTGGGTGAGAAGGAGACACCTCCCTTGGGAAACTGGTTTACCACCACGCCATTGCCGTGTTTCACGATGAATTGGCCCTCGATATTCAGTTTTGCCAGGGCTTTTTCTGCTTTTTTCTGTGACAATCCGGTAAGATCAGGCATCTCTACAAAGGTACACTGAGCCGAGCGGATGGTGGGGATGATGTCTGAACTGCTGAGATTTACCAGATCGATGACCACATCGCGAAAGGTGGGAACTGCCGAAAGGGATGCGTAGTAGGAATAATCTTCAAAATTGGCCTCATCATATACAATGATGATGACGTATTGTGGCTCTTCAACCGGGAAAAATCCGGCAAAAACGGAGGTAAATTTATCCTTGGAATATTCTCGTTCACCCTGAATGATTTTTTCCGCAGTACCGGTTTTTCCGGCGGTGGTCACAAAATCCAGCTTTGCACCCTTGGCTGTGCCATAATCAACAACATTTTTCAAAAAGTATTTCAGCGTATCCAGCGATGTCGGATCTGACACTTCCCGCAGGATTTTTGGCTGTTGCTGCTCTATGATATGGCCTTCCTGATCTTGAATGTGATCCACAATGTAGGGAAGCATCAGATGGCCACCATTGGCCACAGCACAATAGGCGTTTGCCAATTGCAGCGCCGTGACGCTTATCTCCTGACCAAAGGAGATGGAGTGCAGAGAAAATCCCTGCCAGTCTTTGAGTTTGTGAAATATTCCCGGCGCTTCACCGGCGATATTGGAGCCGGTTCTGTGGCCAAATCCCAGAGATATCAACCGCTCGTAGAGTACGTTACTCCCTACCTGCTCCACAATCTTGCTTATTCCCACATTGCTGGAGTATGCGATAATGTCTCTGAAACTGAGTTCGGAAAATTCATGGTCGTCCGTGATTGTGCGCTCCGGCATCACGTAGGGCCGGCAATCGATAACGTCGTTTGGATGGTAAATGTTCTCTTCCAGCGCCAGCAATGCGACAAAAGGTTTCATTACCGAACCGGGCTCAAACATAAAACTCACCGGCAGATTTGATAGAGATCGTAATACCGAAGCTTCGCGATTCAGGTCGGTATCTGCAAATCCAGCCATGGCCTTTATTGCGCCGGTGTGACAATCCATCACGATGCCGATAGCGTGTTTTGCACGGTATTTCTTCAATCCCGACTGAAGATTCTCTTCTAAAATCTCCTGATATTTGCTGTCTATGGTAAGGTATAGGGAATGGCCGTCCTGAGTCTGGCGATGACGCAGATCCAGTTTAGGAATGCGGTTGTTATTGGCGTCGTGAATCGTTTCATCCCAGCCATAGATGCCGGTAAGCTGGTCGTCAAAAGTGGCTTCCAGCCCGCATACGCCCTTTAGTCGATAGATCGATTCTTTGGCAAACTCATCATCGGTAGTGGTTTTTCGTACCATTCCCAGCAGGCGGGATGCCAGGCGATCTTGGGAATAGGTGCGTTTCATATTGCAAAATTGTTTCATCAGGCCGGGGATTTTTTGCTCTTTCAGCCGGGCACTGATGGCATTGATCTGGTTTTCGGGAATGTTTTCCGCAATAAAGATGCTGGTGTTGTAGGGCTTTTTCAGAAGTTTTGATTGCAGAGTGTTGCGACTGATATCCGAATTATCTGCAATGATCTGCGCCACGGTTTTCAGCTCGGATCGCAGATTGCGGGTTGAGTCGTCTTTGCAGGCGTTGAAGAGCAGGTTACGGTCAAAATCGATCTGGAAGAGTTTGATGGAACTTACCAGAATTTTGCCGTGACAATCCAGAATGTCACCTCGGTGGGGGATGTTAATCTGCTTGGATGGGTGCTGACGCAGGGTGATGGTCTCGGCAAAATCGTGAGGATCCAGCACCTGCAGGACAAAGAGGTAGATGCACCAGACGCAGAGGAGTATTGAGATGACCACGCTGAATATGATTAATCTGGTTTTCATACTGCAAAAAAGGCTCACTTCTGAAGAAAGTGAGCCGCACTCACTAATGAGTTAACGCCTCAGCCGAGGGTATGATATAATCGATAAGACAAAATTTATTGCTCTCCTCATCCATCGCGATGTAATGCACATGATCGGTTGATGTTGGGAAAAACATGCCGAGCTTCGCCGTTGCCAACTCCTGGATGCGTTTTCGTGACTTCAGACTGTTGTTGTCGCTTACCAGGATTTTGTTCTCCTGGGTTTTGGTGTTCAGCTCTTTCACCATAGCGGTGTGTTGACGGGAAAGCTGGATAATGTGGTGATTGTTATAATAATGGAAGAATACAGCCAGCAAAATGAGGCCAGCTATAATGTAGAAACGATGGCTCATTTTTCCTCCTTACGTTCGGCAACCCGCAATTTTGCACTGCGAGCCCGGGGGTTTGCTTCTATTTCCGATGCATCGGCACCGATGGGTTTACGGGTCAGAATCTTAATGGTTGATATTTTGGAACATTGGCAGACGGGAAACGATGGAGGGCAGACGCAATCTTTGGCTTCCTCCACCATAAATTGTTTTACGATGCGATCTTCCAGACTGTGATAGGACATTACCACCAATCGCCCCTGAGGTGCCAGGGCCTGAATCGATTGGCTCAGAGCAGATTTCAGCACATCCAGCTCGCCATTGAGATGGATGCGGATCGCCTGAAAAATCCTGGCTTTTACTTTAATTTTGTGTTGAGATCGGGCACTCAGATCAATGATCTCACTCAACTGATAGGTGGTCTCTATGGGCTTTACTGCACGGCTGGTTGCTATTGCCCGGGCAATGTGATAGGCTTCCCGCTCTTCACCATATTCCCGAAACACTCTGGTAAGCTCCTCCACTGATGCAGTGTTTATGAAATCATAGGCAGTCTCGGATGTGGTAGCATCCATTCGCATGTCCAGCTTTCCATCCTGCATAAAACTGAATCCCCGGGTAGGATCATCGATCTGCCGCGACGAAACTCCCAGATCAAAAAGGATGCCATCTACTTTTGTGATGCGTTGCAAAGCGAGCTGCGTGCGGAGCCGGGCAAAATTACTGTGGATAAAGTGCACCCGATCAGAAAATTCTTCCAGTCGTTTGGATGCATGTGCTATGGCTGTGGAATCCTGGTCAAAGCCGTATACCGTGATGGTGCTGTTACTTTTTAGCATCGCTTCCGTGTGACCGCCTCCCCCAAGGGTTGCATCCACATACACTCCGCCATCTTTCAGATTAAGCTGAGCAAGACAGACTCCTACCATTACCGGTGCATGATAAAATTCCATTATTGATAATCCTCCGCAGAAAAGCGCTTGCGATGTGCCTCTACCTGTTGCTTGATGTAGGCGGCATAAGACTCCGGTTTCCATACTGTAATGTAACGACCGTTCCCCTTCAGAACAACCCGGCTGCCGATGCCTGAGATTCCCAGCAACTCATCACTCACCTTTACCCTGCCAGCAGTGTCCAGCTTCTGCGGTTCGGTGGCCAGTTCCTGGATGTTGTTCAACAGAGCCCGCTGGTGGTCGTTTCCACCTTTGAGTTCCTCCACTTTCTCCTGCCATTTATCCAGAGGATAGATAACCAGGGTATCACGTGGACCGATGGTAATAACAACCTGAGAGCGCGCATTGATGGTGAAGTTCTTTTTGAAAGCAGTGGGGATGGTGATCCATTTTTGCTTATTAACCGAAACCTCGAACTTACCCAAAAAATCCTGTGGCATTTTAACTCCCTTTTGTGTTCATCTGAGAATATCTGAGATACTCTGAGAAAACATGGGTCAAAATTGGCGATTTGTGAGAAACACGTCAACCGAAAAATTACTTTTTTTTTCTTGGAGATTTTGTCAAAGTGCAAAAGTGGTTTATCAAATAGGTAACTCTCTATATAACATATAATTACAGTTTTCTATCTAATGCGTTACCTTTCCTTGCTTTGCTTCAGTTTGGAAAACATGCTTGCTAAAAATGAATGAAACAATTTTTCTTGCTTGGCATTAATCCTCTAGGATTGATCAAAGGAAAGGCCATGGGAGAAAACAAGAGCATTTTTATCGTTGAAGACGAACGTGTCGTATTATTGGATATTCAACACACGTTGCTGGGTATCGGTTATGTGGTGGCGGGGGTAGCGTCATCGGGAGAAGAGGTATTGCCCGCTATTGAAAAAGTGCATCCTGATCTGATTTTGCTGGATATTGTTTTGGAAGGAAAGATGAGCGGCATTGATGTGGCGGAACAGATTCAGCAAAGTTACGAAATTCCGGTAGTATTTCTCACTTCATATTCAGATGAGGCGACGTTAAAACAGGCAAAGCAAACCGGTGCTTATGGGTATATCATTAAGCCATTTGAAGAGCGAGAACTCTTTGCAGCTATTGAGATTGCCTTTTATAAGTTTAATGTTGATCGCATCTTACGAGAATCAAAACGGAAAATCGAGCTGCTGCACGTCACTGCCAGAAAACTTGCCAGGATGCAAGAGGCCGAAGAGGTATATCAGGAAGCGGTAAATGCCGCCGAAGCCATCCTGGGATTTACCACCTGCAATCTTCAAATTTTGGAAGACGGCCAATTTGTGGTCAAATCCAGCTCCACCCGTTCATCCTATGGTGAAGGGATGACTCCTCAGAGTGCGGAAGTGCTTCAGGCTTACAACGAAAATGAATTTAAAATAATCTCCGATGATGTGCATTCCCGGATATTTTTACCCATTGCCGGCTATGGCGTGTTCAATGCTCAAACGGCAAAAGCCCATTTTTGCGATGATGATAAACGAATGCTCGATCTTCTTTTTGGTCATGTTAGTGAATCGTTACAGCGTATCACTCTGCAAAGCAATCTCAAAGCCCAGGCCATCCATGATCCTCTTACCGGGCTCTATAACCGCTATTTCCTCTATCAAACCCTGGAAAACCAAAAACGTCTTTCAGTCCGCTATGGTCGTGCCATCGCCTTTGTGATGATCGATGTTAACGGATTGAAGGAGGTGAATGATAAACTGGGGCATCTCATGGGAGATCAGTTGTTGAAAGATGTCTCTGAAGTGCTGGTGGGAGCATGTCGTAACACCGATATCGTTGTTCGCAGTGGAGGAGATGAATTTCTGATTATCCTGCCTGAAACAGGAGAGGAGTTGGCGGTGATCGTTAACCGTATCCAGGAGAAAGAGAAGGAATGGAACGAGAAGCATGTCAGCGGTCACTACCGGATGAGCTTTGCCCTGGGTTACTCTTGGTGGACCCCGGATGGCAACGAGTCGTTAGACGATGCGATAAGTCGAGCTGACGAGCAGATGTACCGTAACAAACGATCTATGAAACAGGAAATGAAATCTGATGAGTAAACGAATATTAATAGTTGAAGACGAGTGCTTGATTGCTGAAGACTTGAAAATGACGTTGCAGCAATTTGGCTATGAAGCCAATTCTATCGTAGCCTATGGCGAAGAAGTGCTGGGTGTTGCCCGGGAAGTAAAACCTGATCTGGCCTTGATAGACATCAAATTACGGGGTGGGATGGATGGTCTTTCAGCTGCTCAGAACTTGTACAACGAATTGGGTACCCCCGTTATTTTTCTCACAGCAAATGCCAATATCGATACCATTAAAAAAGCGGCAAAATCTGCCCCCTATGGTTATTTGATAAAACCCTTCCAGGAGCGGGAATTGCAGGTCACTATCGAGCTGGCTCTTTATAAACACAAGATGAACCGTTTTTTGCGTGATCGTGAAATCCTGCTTCGTAATGTGATAGACATTGATCCGAATATGATATACGTGAAGGATCGAGAAGGCCATTTTGCCATCGTGAATCGATCCTTTGCCGATATGTTTGGTCTTTCTCCCGAAGAAATCGTAGGCAAGACGTTGCAAGATCTGGCAGATCAGGGCAAACTTTCTGTTTCGCTGATGGAGAGGCTTTTGCAGGAAGAGATCCAGGTAATGTCAAAGGCTGCACGCATCCATGTACCCGAAGAAGTCTTTGATATCGGCGATGGCAAATTGTGGTTGAAACGCACCGTTATTCCACTGGAATTGGATGTATTAGATTCTGGATTACTGGGAGTTTGGGTAGAGATATCAGACTTGAAAAATACCGAATTGCAATTGGAAGAAAGCTATCGGCAATTGCAAAAGGTAATGGAACAAACCGTGAATGGCTTTGGGGCTGCTATGGAGATGCGCGACCCCTTTACTGCAGGGCATCAACGAAGGGTTTCCGTCCTTGCGGTAATCTTGGCCAAAAATCTGGGGCTGGATGCACAGAGGATAGAAGCGGTTCGCCTGGCAGCACTGCTTCACGATATTGGGAAGATCTATATTCCTTCAGAGATACTGAACAAGCCCCAGCATCTCCTAAACCAGGAGTATGATCTGGTAAAGTTGCATCCCGAAGTGGGATACAATACCCTGAAGAAAATCGATTTTTCCATGCCCATCGCAGACATCGTTTTGCAACACCATGAGAAGCTGGATGGCTCTGGATATCCAAAGGGATTAACCGGCGACGAAATCCTTTTTGAAGCGAAAATCATCAGTGTGGCAGATTATGTGGAGGCCATGGTGAGCAATCGCCCCTACCGGGAAGCTCGCAGTCTGACTGATGTCATCGAAAAGTTGAAAAAGCTTCGGGGAATCAGCTATGACGCCGATGTGGTAGATGCGTTCATCGATCTGGCAGAGACTAGACGCTTTGATTTCAATCTCTTCACCGAAATTACCAGCGAGTAGCAAAACGAAGCTATCAGGAATCAAGTGATTCTCCGGCGGTATCTGTTTAAATCCTTGACACCAAAATCGGTTCTGAAATGCATAACTCAAAATTAGTATAATGGAGGCTATAATGGTACGTGAAGATTGTTTGTATACCGAAAGCCATGAATGGGTAAAAGTTGATGGCGAAATTGTAACCATCGGAATTACCGACTACGCACAACAGGAACTGGGCGACATCGTTTTTGTCGAACTTCCCGCCGTTGGTGATGATGTAACTGCCGGAGAACCTTTTGGTTCTGTGGAAGCGGTTAAGGCTGTTGAAGACATCAATTCTCCCGTGAGTGGTGAGGTCGTAGAAGCCAATGAAATTTTGGAAGATGCTCCGGAAACCATCAATAAATCTGCTCTTGAAGAAGGTTGGATTATCAAAGTAAAACTTTCTGATACTGCCGAACTGGACAAATTGCTGACGGCCGATGCTTACAAAAAACTCATCGGATAACCATTCCTTATCCGGCTTCGGTAAACGAAGTTTTCTGATAATTCTTATTGCTCCGTCTGGTGGTGGTAAATCTACTATTGCCGGTCGTATTTTGCAGGATGCGGAAAACATCGACTATTCCATCTCCTATACCACCCGAAGTCCACGGGGGCTTGAAGAGAACGGCAAACAGTATTTCTTTGTTAAGGATGAAGACTTTGAGCGCCTGATTGCCGAGGATGATCTGTTGGAACATGCCACCGTTCACGGCTATCAATACGGCACATCACGCAGTTTTATCCAGAGCAGATTAGCAATGAAACACCATGTGATTATGGATATCGATGTTCAGGGAGCTATCCAGATCATGAAGAGTGAGATTGACACCGTTACCGTGTTTGTCTTACCACCCAATGAAACAATATTGCGCAACCGCCTTACTGCCCGCGGTACCGATTCACCTGAGGTGATCGCCCGCCGGCTTATCAATGCACGAGGCGAAATTGCGCAAATGCAGCTCTTTGACTATCTGGTGATAAATGATGATCTGGATGAGGCTGTAGAACAGGTGAACGCGATTATCTGCGCAGAAGAATTAAAGACTGCGCGATATACCGATGTTGAACGCATATTTTACGGGAGTGAATAATTATGAAAGAACGTAGCGTTGATGAATTTCTCGAAGAACACAACATGACTTATCTGTTTTTACTGCTTGCAAATCTGGAAGCAGAAAGACTGGTAAATCTGCCATTTACCGTACGGAAGGAATTTAAGAAAAACATCCCGGGTTTGGCTTTGGACCATATTGCAAAAAATGAAATTCCTGATTATGTGGCCCAAGACGAGGTTTTCGAAGAAGATCACACCGATTAACAATGGTTCGTAAAGAATTGGAACAATATCTTGAATTCCTTGAAATATCAGGAATTCAAGATATTTATTTTTCAAAAAAGGCATCCGCAGAAAAGGTGATAACAGCGAAGCCATCGGCTTTTGTATCCAATACCAAAGGCCAGAAATTGGAAGCTCTGCAAAATGCCTATAAAGATTGCCAGAAATGCGAGTTGTGGCGAGGGCGCAATAAGTTCGTTTATGGTAATGGCAATCCGGACGCAAAACTGATGCTTATCGGCGAAGGTCCCGGAGCAGAGGAAAATGCTACAGGCCAGGTGTTTGTAGGCCGCGCCGGACAATTGCTTACAAAGATGCTGCATGCCATTCACCTCAGACGCGATGAGGTGTATATCACCAATATCGTAAAATGTCGCCCCCCGAACAACCGGGATCCCCTGCCTCAGGAACGGGCAGCCTGTATGCCCTACCTGCTGGAACAGCTCGCCATTATCCAGCCTGAACTGCTGCTGCTGATGGGCAAAGTTGCAGCCAATACCATTTTAGAATCTCGAGATACTCTCACCAAGATGCGGCAGCACACCCACCTGTTTCAGGGTATAAAAACCTACGTGACCTATCACCCTTCGGCATTACTGCGCAACGAACACTGGAAACGTCCCGCATGGGAAGATCTGCAAATGCTGCAACGAGACTATGAAGCTTTGACATAATACGAGGAACCATGGCAAAAAAAACCGACAGACAATTACCCTACGACATAAATGCTGAAGCCGCCGTCCTTTCTGCAATGATGATAGACAATTACGTGGTGTCAAAAGCCTTTAATATACTCAAGACAGAGCATTTCTACCGCCGCGCTCATCAACACATTTTCAAAGCCATGATGAGCCTTTACGAAAATAACACGGAAATCGACATCATCACCCTCATCAACAAACTCAGGGAAATGGGTCTGCTGGATGCCGTGGGTGGCGAGGCCTTTATCAACGAACTTTCCGACATGGTAATGACTGCCGCAAATATGGATTACCATGCCACTATCGTATTACAAAAAGCGCTGCTCCGTGGACTGGTGCAATCATGCACCGAAATCATCGATAACTGCTACAACAGCAATCAGTCGGTGGATGACATCGTGGACGATGCGGAGCAGAAAATCTTCAAAATTGCTGAGCGTCCTGGCACCAAAACCTTTGTCGGATTGCGGGAAATCATCCCTCAGACCATCCAGAATATCGAAGACATCGCAACAGCGAAAAAATCCATTACCGGCGTCCCTTCCGGTTTCCGCGATCTGGACAAAAAGATCGGTGGATTTCGACCGGGACAGCTGATTATCATTGCTGCCCGTCCTGCCATGGGTAAGTCTGCCTTTGCGCTGAATATAGCGCTGAATAGCGCCTGGATGCACGATAAAAAGGTGGGAATCTTTACCATGGAGATGGAAAGCGAAGAGTGCCTGATGCGTATGCTCAGTGCAGCTTCCGGTATGCGTGATCTCTCCCGCGCCGTAAGTATGGAAACCATGCTCAAAGGCTATGGCATGGATCAACGTAAAATTCTTACCATCACCGGACTTGCAGAAGCTCTCTCGGAAAAAGATATCTACATCGATGACACCGGCTCAAATACCATCCTGGATGTACGGGCAAAATGCCGCCGTCTCAAAGCGGAAATCGGTGGTTTGGATATCGTCATTATTGACTATATGCAGCTGATGTCTGTATCGCGGAATCGAGATAATCGGCAGCAGGAAATTTCGGAAATATCCCGTTCTATGAAAATTATGGCTAAAGAGCTGGGACTTCCGGTTATAGCACTTTCTCAGCTTAATCGTGGCTTGGAAAATCGCGAAGACAAGCGTCCTAAACTGGCTGACCTTCGTGAATCTGGTGCTATTGAGCAGGATGCTGACATTGTGATGTTTATCTATCGAGATGAAGTGTATAATCCCAGTACACCGGACAAACAAAATCCTAAAGAGGGCAGTGCGGAGATTATCATAGGGAAAAATCGTCACGGTTCCATCGGCTCAGTAGATCTTACTTTTATCAAAGAATGCACTCTCTTCAAAGATTCCTTCTATGAATAATCCTATTTTGCGGATTCTGCGGGAAATTGGCTCTTTTGTGCTTTTTCTGTTGCACATCAGCAGTCATTTGCCTCGCATGCGCAAACGGCTCTTGGAGATTGTGATGCAGATGAAGCGCATTGGCGTGGATTCCATCTGGCTTATTTCCATCACGTCGGGGTTTACAGGGCTGGTTACATTAGTGCAGGCGTCTTATCAAACCAGTGACTACATTCCCACCTCACTCATGGGAGTAATGGTGGCAAAATCGACTATGATCGAGCTGGCACCGGTACTCACGGCACTGGTTCTTACTGGTAAAGTAGGAGCTTCCATCGCCGCCGAAATCGGTACCATGCGGGTGAGCGAGCAGATTGATGCACTGGAAACCATGGCCATCGACCCTGTGGATTTTGTCTATATGCCCCGTGTAATAGCTGGCGCAGTGATGGTGCCACTTCTCACTATCTATGCCAATATCGTGGGGATTTTCTCAGCGTATATTCTTTCGGTTCACCTGAATAACGTAAATTCTTTCACTTTTTTTAACAACATGAAGAACTTCTTTTTACCCTGGGATCTCTGGGGGGGACTCATTAAAGGTTTTTTCTTTGGAATAATCATCACCACGGTGGGATGCTATGCCGGCGATCACGCTCATGGCGGCGCCGAGGGTGTGGGGCGTGCAGCCACGCGCGCCGTTGTCTATTCAGCCATCCTGGTACTGATGATGGATTTTGTGGTAGCCAGTGTGCTCTATGGCGCGTAATCTCTTCATCTGGATCACTCTTTTTGTGCTGCTTCTGGCAGGATGCAAACAGGCTCCGGCCGACCCTGTTCCCGCACCAGATCATCCTTTTACCATCCTGTACAGTGGTTTTGGCCAAAGCGAATCTCAGCAGCAGTGTATCCGCACCTTCCTTCTGGAAGCCTGTGACCTGGATCCGGTGTTTATCACCTGTTCCGATGCTACTCAGGCATTGGCTGCATTACGGCAGGATTCCCTGCAGGTAGATGTGTGGATCGGGCTGGATAATGTGATTGCTCCGTTGATTGAAGTTGATTCGTTGTTTGCCGATGTTCACACGCCGCAGCGTTCTGGCCTTGGCACTGATCGAAGCTTTTTTGCACCTCGAAAAATTGCCGCCTACGGTTACAGTTATTTCGCTATTTTATACGATTCGCAAGATGTCCCGGAGCCTCCAAGAACCTGCGGTGAATTGCAGGATGGCGCATGGCATGAAAGTCTGCTTCTGCCCGATGCCCGAATATCCAGCTTGGGAAATGGCATGGTGCAGTGGTCTAATGAGCTTTTTGGTGATAATGGCTATCAACAGTTCTGGCGGAGCATCAAGCCCAATGTCTATCACATTACGCCAGGTTGGCGTGAAGCCTTTGATATGCTGCTAGCCGATGAAGCTCCTCTGGCCATCGGACTGGTTTCTCAACCCTGGGGATATCACCTCAAGGATGATGTAGCCCGGTATAAAGCAGTGTTACCTCAGGAAGGAAGCTGGCTCTTTCTGGAAGGAGTAGCAATCCTGAAAAAAAGTACTTATAAAGCTGAAGCCCAGAAAGTGGTGAATCTCCTCTTTACCGAGGAGTATCAGAGCCTGGTAACCACCCAGGGATGGCTCTTTCCCGTTGATACCCATATCGAAATGATCTCCGGCATTCATGGCTTGAAGCCCACCGGGGAGCGACGGATAAAAAGCAGCGAAATCGCTGCCCACAACACTTATTGGATCTTACGATGGAAAAAAATAGTATTGAAATGACCGAACCTTTTCGCATTGTTTTGTATCAACCGGAAATCCCGGCAAACACCGGCAACATCGGCAGATTATGCGTGGGAACAAATACCCAGCTTCACATCATTAAGCCCATGCGGTTTCTCATAACAGATAAACAGGTAAAACGTGCCGGACTGGATTATTGGGATAAACTGGATATTCATATTCACAACAGTTTTGAAGATTTTTTAGCAGAGTTTTCCGATAAAACCATTTATTTCTGTACAACTAAAAGCCAGAAATATTATTCGGATAAAGTGTTCAAATCGGGTGATTGTTTTGTTTTTGGTCCCGAATCCCGCGGTATCCCTGAGGATATCTTGCGGCAATATGTAGATCAGACAATTACCATTCCCATGAGTGGCGAGATTCGGTCACTCAATCTGGCAAACAGTGCAGCTATCGTATTGTACGAAGCTTTGAGGCAAACCGGGTATCGCGGTGAACCGCATCCTGGGCTATAGAAGGAGGAATGATGTTACAGGGATCCTATGTTGCGTTAGTTACACCATTTAAAAACAACGAAATCGACTATAATGCCTTCGAAAAATTACTACAATTTCATCTGGATAGTGGGACCGACGGCATCTTACTGTGTGGTACCACCGGCGAATCCCCGGCATTAGCGTCGGATGAACGGGAGCGGCTTGTTCAGTTTGGCCTGCGGGTGATTGACGGCGCCTGTCCTATGATGGTGGGTACCGGCTCTAACAACATTCATCATACCATTTCGTCGACTATCAAGGCACAGGGCTGGGGCGTGGATTTTGCCCTGGTGATCACGCCATACTACAATAAACCAACCCAGGCAGGGATGTATCACTATTTTAAACATCTGGCATCCCAGAGCGATATTCCCATCGTGATTTACAATGTTCCCGGCCGCACCGGCGTGAATATAAACGCAGAGACCACGGTGCAACTGGCCCGAGAATGTACGAACATCGTGGGGATAAAAGAAGCAAGCGGTAATTTAGTTCAAGTCACTCAGATTTTGCGGGATGCACCGGCGGATTTTGTGGTGATGTCTGGCGAAGATGCCCTCAATTATCCCATCATGGCCTGTGGCGCAAAGGGCGTGATTTCTGTGACGGCTAATGTGTTACCGCAGCAGGTTCACGATCTCACCGTCTTTACCAACAAGGGTAAACATGATAAAGCCCGGAAACTGCATCTTTCACTGCTGGAGATGAACAAAATTCTCTTCTGCGAAACAAACCCCATACCGGTAAAAGAAGCACTGCACAGCATGGGAATGATCGAGCGGGAAATGCGGATGCCACTGTGGCCTTTACAGGATGCAAACCGGCTGAAACTGAACAACGTGCTGAAATCTTACGGACTCCTCCAAGGATAATCGTGCGGGTTCGTAAAAAACCAACAAACAAAAATCTGGTGATCTGTCCCCGCTCGAAGCAATGGACTGATCTGGTAGTGTGTGCTGCCGGATGTGAGCGACGGACAACATGCGAAATATACCGGAAATCCATTACAATAGAGGATTTGCTGGAATTCATAGAAAACCATCCGGATTATGAGATAAAAGGAGAAATCATGGCTGCAGGAAAAACAACTACCACAAAAACCGAGAAGAGGTATTGGGTTATTTATCCCGATACAACCTACAAAGAAGTTACCGAATCGGAGATCATTAACAATCCACAGGAATATGTGGACAAACAGATTTGGGACAAACCGCCCTTTAAATACGAAGTAGTTATTTCTCTGAAAAGGATTAAAGCTTAGCCTGTTTCAGGTTGTGGATGATGCCCACAATGATGAGCATCAGGCCAATGCCCACCAGATCTGCCAGCAGATCCCACCAGGAAAACATACGGCCCGGGATGGGAATCTGATGGAGTTCGTCTGCCAGGGGAACCCACAGGCAAAGAGCATAGAGGCGACGCCGGGCAACGGCAAAATCCTGAGGTGTAAACATCAATAAATAGAGAAGTGCCCAGATGGCGTAAAAGCCACTGTGAGCCAGCTTGTCGATGTTTACAATATTATCTATGGGAATCGTGAGTTTGGGTAATGAGGTAAGAGTAACCAGCAAGACCGTCCACATCCAGAAAAACAACTTATAGATCACTCGTTTTTTCATAAGAATCCAACCTCCACACTACCGAAAAGGGCGACATTTTAAACACCGCTTTCACCGGAATATTACGGTCATCATCACTGAACCAGAAATAGAGTGTTCTGTCTGACACCAAATTATTGGTGAGCATATCACTGCGTTCGGTATCGCGATCTTCTCGCTTGCTGAAATTCATCTTCATTTTTCGTGCCGGGACTTTTCCCAGAGCCGTTTGTATCGTTTCATGCTTCACCACCTTATAGGTGACATCCCACATCATGCCAACGGCATCCAGACAGAGACTTCCTGCATCTTGTTTTGCTGTTCGCAAGAAGTAGAGTGCCGAAAAAAAGTCCCGACAATCTGATTGGATGGGGTAGATGCGGTTGCGGGATGGGGAGATGCGTGATGTGCGCTTTGCCGTGCCGGCGTCCCGCATATAGCGAATTTCCCTGTCTTCCTGGTAGTCTTTCTGTTTGATGCGTTTTTTGTAGGATTCCCCAAGGTATGAACCCCGGTAGTGCACTTCATAGCGGTTATTCATTTTGGCCGCAATGGTGGCAACGGTGGTTGCTTTGGCCGTTACAAGCAGCGTGGAATCTTGGTCTGTCATAGTTACCCGCACAACTGGCATGCCCAGATACCGGATGGAGAGATGTAAGGTTTCTGCGGCCAGATGGGCGCACAAAACCAGGAGAAGTATCAGTAGTTTATTCTTCATTCAAAATCTTCATGCGCACATAATTTATCCGGTTTGCCTTGATATTGCTTATGGTAAACTGTACGGCGTTATCGTAGAAATATTTTTCGTTTCGGGTAGGCACTTTGTTCATGGAATCATAAAGGAAGTCGGCCAGATTGTCATACTCATCCTCGTCGATATTGAGGTTAAAGGTACGATTCAGCTCGGCCACCGAGACCATGGCGTTAAGCATATATTCGTTCTCTGTGAGCTTAGTAACGTAGGCTTGTTCCTCATCGTATTCATCCAGGATTTCTCCTACCAGCTCTTCCAGGATGTCTTCCAAGGTTATCAATCCGCTTGTGCCGCCGTATTCATCAACCACAATAGCAAACTGGATTTTGCGGGTACGGAACTGATTGAGAAGATTTTGAATTTTCACATTTTCCGGGATGAATATAGTTGGCCGAAGTAGCGCATGGATGTTTGTTTTTTCAGGATTGAGGATGATGTCTTTGGCATAGACCATCCCGATGATGGAATCGATATTTTTACGATAAATCGGGATTTTGGAATAGCCTTCGTCGATGATCAATTGCTTCAGGGCGTCGATGCCCTGACCGATGTCTATGGCTTCGATATCCACCCGGGGAACCATGATTTCACGGGCTGTGATGGAGGAAAACCGAAAGATGCTGTCGATGATCATCTTTTCACTTTCTTCCAGGGAATTTTCCGTCACTTTGGAGTTTATAAGGTTTTTAAAATCTTCCGATGTAAGATTTGGCTGAAATCGAGGAGCCGATTTATCGGAAAATATCGAGCTGATAAAGGAGAGAATCTTGATGATGGGCCACAAAAGATAGCGCATGCATTCCAGCACAAAACCGGCATGGATGGCAAATTTCTCCGGGGATGAAAAGGCGATCAATTTTGGCGTGATTTCTCCCACGATCAACAGAAGCAGCGTCATCACCACAATTTCCACCACCAGAGCCAGACTTCCAGCGGAGCCCCCCAGGGATTTTGCCCATTTCAAAGCAAGAGTGGCAGCTATCGATGAAGCAGCCACATTGACTATGGTGTTTCCTATGAGGATGATGATGAGTAATTCCCGAGGGTTATGTAACAGACGAACAACTCTGCGGGTTTTACGATCATTCTCTTTTTCAAGTTTTTTCAGATGAATTTTCGAAAGGGAAAAAAAGGCTGTTTCCGAGCCTGAAAAAAAAGCTGATAATAACAGGAAAATTCCAATGGTTAGTAACGGCACACTATCGTCCACGGCAGTGTTAAATCTCCTTCGCTTTTATTGATATTCTCTTTTCTAACGATTCCATATCTTTCTTATCCTTCGCTGCTATATGATCGAACCCATACAGGTGCAACAACCCATGTAAAAAGAGTTGCTGAATCTCTTCAAGCAACGATCTGTGACCCTTTTGTCGTTCAGCCTGATAGATGTCAATAACAATATCCCCCAGGAATGGAACCTGTGGCTCTTCGACTGGAAACGAGAGCACATCAGTTACGCTGTTTCTGCTGCGGTAACGGCGATTCAGCTCCTGTATTTCCGCATCACTCACCAGGGCCAGAGAAAGCTCTTTCTCGGGATGTCCCAGCTCCGCAGCGGTCAGCTCAGCCATTTTCTCCAAGGTCTCGATGTTCAGAGGGATGTCGGTACTGTTACTGTAGTGGATTTTCTTCGGGATATTCAAGACGCTTCCTGTATATGCCCATGATGATGGGCAGCATGGCCTGTTTTATTTTGCTCAAATCCGCCAATGTTATGGGGGATTCATCCAGTTGATGTTCGGAAATCAGCCGCTCTATCGATACATCCAGGATGGAATGAACCGTCTCTTCCGTGATGCTATCCAGGGACTTTGTGGTAGATTCTACAATGTCGGCAATCATCACGATCACCGCTTCCCGGGTTTGGGGTTTAGGCCCGAAGTATTGAAAATCAGCATCGTCAAATTGAATTTTGTTGATGATTGCTTTGTTGTAAAAGTAGCGGATAAAACTGGTGCCGTGGTGCTGTGCGATGATATCCGTTATGGATTCAGGAAGAGAGTATTCTCGAGCCAGAGCAATTCCCTCCCGGATGTGATTGCGTATCACCGATGCACTTTCATGGGGCAACATTTTGTCATGGATGTCTGCAGAGTTGGGGTTATTCTCGATAAAAAACTGGGGTGCAGTGATCTTGCCGATATCGTGGTAATAGCTGCCAACCCGTGCCAGTAAATGATCTGCACCAATGGCTTCTGCTGCGCTCTCTGCAAGATTTCCTACGATGAGGGAATGATGGTATGTTCCGGGTGTGGTTTGAGACATCCGTTTCAGCAGCGGACTGTCAAAGTTGAGGAGTTCCAGCAAAATCTGCTTCGTCGGGAGCTTGAGTTTTCGTTCGGCAATGGGCATAAGCAGCATCAAGCCGGAGATGGATATGGTAACTGACACCAGGCCATAGATAAGCCGGGTGCTCATGGTGCTGAGGGAATCGAAAAAGATGATAGTGATACAGAGATTTATCACAAAATAGGTAGCAGCGCTGTAGAGAGCAACCGGATAATATACTTGCCGGGGTGATCTGTGAATGGCAAAGATGCCCCCCAAGGTGGCAAATGCCAGCATCATGGGAGTAAGAAAATCCCAATTGAGAAAGAGGGCAACCAGTACCATGAGAAAAAAATTATAAATAATGCCGATGCCGGTACGCATGGCCAGAGTAACGATAAAGACTGCCAGACTGAAAGGGATAAGCAGTGCGGGTAATGTGAAAACAGAATGGATAAGTACCGTAATCACAATGGCGAGGGAGGTAGAAACCATTACCAGAATAATCTGCGGCAGAGTAACGTTGTTTTTGCCGAAAAATTCGGCGATGATGAAGAAGAAGAAACCGAGCAAAAAAAGGGTAAAGAGAAATACACCAAAAGCCGTGGTAAGCAGTTCATTTTTCGAACGGGATGTCTTCATCTCATTTTGTGCCCGAATCAGGGAGTTGAGCTTCAAAAGTTCATTTGCCGTTACCCGCTTGTTCTTACTGATGATTCTCTCGTTTTTCAATACCTTTCCCAGGGTGACCGGAACCTCTTCTCTGGCCTTCTGCATCTCTAACTGGGTAAACTCATTATCAGGCACGACATTTTCTATGAGGATGATGTTGGAAATCTCCATGATTGCCGGTAAATAGGAGGGGTCCGGATTTCCCGAAATGATCTTGCTTTTGGCCTCCTGCATGGAATAGAGCCGCGAAAGATTATACTCTACGATGCGGTTATTTTTTTTAACTTTTATCTTATGATTTTTGTAGGTGGTGGGATAGATGCCGATTTGAAGCACTTTAGAAATTTGTTCAGTGAGGTATTGGTAAATAGTCTGTCGATTCTCGGGATTTATCAGGATGGTAACCGCCTCGGGAGAAAGATCATAGCCTCTACGCCGCAAAATTTTTCGTACATCCATGGTTGTGAGGTCGTCTCCGATGAATTGTTCAAAGATAAAATCCAGGTTTTTTTGAGCATTGAAACGAAGATTTTCGGAAACTTGATAAATAGGCAAAACCTTGGATGCCGCTTCTTCTTGCTCGGCAGCAAGTATTTCGGGAGATTTGTGGATGTAAAATTCAAAGGGAGCGATGATGTCTTTTTCGGCAATTGAACCCAGCTTGATGTTTGCCTGAATGTTAGTAGATCGGTAGGGACTGCTTACATAATACAACAATGCGATGAACATTGCTGTTAAGATGATGAGAAGTGTTTTTATCCGTGTCAAAAGTAGTAATAAAAGCAAAGCCTCTCAAAAGTGAGAGGCGTTGCAATGGTATTGAAATTAGTCTCTTGGAATTTCGAAAACTTGGTTCGGGTAGATCAAGTCGGGATCTTTGATCTGATCTTTGTTTGCCGTGTAGATCTTTGTCCAGTTGCTTCCCTGACCATATACTTCCGGATAGGATGCAATTCTCCACAGGCATTCGCCGCGATATACTTTCCAGCTGTTTGGAAGACCACGGGGTATTTTCAGAACCTGATTGGGGTAGATCAAATTGGGATCTTTGATCTGATCGCGGTTTGCACGATAGATGATGGGCCATTTGGTTGCATCATTGTAGATGAACTCATATCCCGAAATCTTTGCCAGATACTCACCCTTTTTCACGGTGTAGTTGTCTTCATAGTATTTTGGACGAACCCGCTCGATATCGTTTTCCAGGGCCATGATCTGATTGTCCAGATCGCTGAACTGGTTACGGAAGTCGGGAACTTTTGCCTGATTGGTCTGGCGATAGGTCTTGTATTCTTCGATAATCCCCATCACCTTTTTATGGTTATTCCATAACTCTTTATCAGACATGTTATTCAAACTCTGCAAACTGTTTTGATATGTAGCGATTTTATTTTCGATAGTCCCGAAATCTTCTTTGGATACATTAATTTTTGTCATGATGCGATTGTAGGTTTCGTTGTATTCAGTATCAACGGCTACAATCTGACTGTTTAATTCTTCGATAGTTGCCTTGTATTGATCTTGTTTAGCTATGGCGTCAGCTTTGCGTTGCTGATATTCGGCCAAGTCTGATTCTAAAACTCCCCAATAATTCAGGCGCTCATTTTTTTTCAGTTTTTTGTATTCATCTTCATTGAGATAAACAACTTTTGCCTGAAGTACGACGGGGAGCAGGAGCGCGCACAGTAGGGTCATAAAAATAATTTTTTTCATTGTTACTCCTAATTAATTTCGCTTTCGTACTTTTTGAGGCTTTTCAGCTCTTCTTGCTTTGCTGCCAAATCACTCTGCAAAGCATCAGCTTCGGCACGTAGAGTGTCTGCGTCTTTTTCTGCTGTAATTGCTTCCTGCTCAGCAGTATCCAATTGATCCTTGGTTACCGGTGGGGGTGGGGGAGCACAGGCAGAAAGGAAAATTGACCCGATGATTACGGACAAAACCATAATTCTCATAATGTTTTTCATACTATCTCCTTTCATACTATCTTTACAAAACGTCCTAAAAATTGTTTTGAAGCGGAATCTGTCAAGCATAAATCTTGCAATGAAAAATTACGTCGATTGTGTTATTGGAGCAGGGCTACAATAATCTCTCTTTATCAACAAGCTTCAGACCATTGTGCAGGATGTCTATCAGTTTGGCGTTGATACTGTGTAACGATTTTTCATAGTTGTGATACACCCATTCGGTGAGAACATATTCCATGGTTCCAAGTAGCATCGAAACAAAGACATCGGTGTCAATCTTGCGTATCTCACCTGCGGAAATGGCATTCCGGATGAGAGAAGATACTGTTTCGTGGTAATTATAAAGGGGCCATCTGCTGTGATCTGTCTGCTGAAGCTGCGGTAATTGACGCATCTCGATGGCATAAAATCGGGCAAAATTCGGATTTTTGGTAAAGAAGTCTGCATGAAAATAAAAGAACTGCTGCAATTGTTCCAGATTGCTCTGCTGAGGGTCAATCTGCTCTTTCCATGCGTTCAGTTGCGTATCAATGAGTTCTCGAAAAACGGCCATCATCAGCCGGGCTTTGTCGGGATAGTAGAGGTAGATTGTGCCATCACCCACTTTGGCCTGGCTGGCTATATCGGCAACTCGTGCTTTGCGGTATCCATGACTGGAAAATACCGTAATTGCTGCATCCAAAATGGCTTTCCGTTTTTTCTCTTTTTTTCTTTGCATCATTTGTGTTGCCCCGCTCATTTTCTCCTCCCGTCCCTAGTGGCGAAAAACTGAATTCGGTTCAACGTGTCAATGAAAAAGAGGCCTGTTTCCAGGCCTCTTTGCTCTGAAATGATGTTATTGAAGAAATGTTGAAACAGGCCAACTACAGAGGGTTATGATCATGATGTTTTCCAGGCTCTGAAGATCTGAGCGATGTGTTGTAATTGCAGTTGGGTTTGAGCATCGATGAGGGATGTGTTTGTATCCAGCCACAGGGTTTGAGCATCCAGCACATCGGAGCAGGTAACCAATCCCTCTGCGAACCGATCCTGGTACATTAATTATGTGTGTTTCCCACGGTGAGTTTCCGAGATGGCAACAGAGCCCAATTCTCCACTATGGGATTTCCGTTTGCATCCAATACCGGGTTGCCAGTTTCATCGGTGACGATGATGATGTTTCCTTGAGCATCGGCTACAGGCAGCGCCAGATCGG
>Ga0190304_1000361_pt1 | contig 21512 bp, 19 predicted proteins | sample 48700712_MG_FD_161670 | JGI IMG/M metagenome (GOLD analysis project Ga0190304, IMG submission 161670) | Hydrothermal vent sediment bacterial communities from Southern Trench, Guaymas Basin, Mexico - 4870-07-1--2_MG | ecosystem: Environmental > Aquatic > Marine > Hydrothermal vents > Sediment ...
GAAATCCTACTATTTATAACATTTTTGTGAGAAATAAACTGCACTCAATGTATATCAAGAAGTATTGAGCATACAGCCTTGAAAAAGATATTTATCGCTTATCGCCTGAACAGCGTGATTTGGGAAATAGAAATAAAAAAATTAGTCTACATGAAAGAAATACTGCCAGAAAAACTTGAAGCTATATAACGATTCATGGATCGGAACCCGATCTGAGAGGGGGAGTGAAAGGAGAATTTTTGGGACTCCCCACTCATAGTAAATCAATTAACGCTATTGAATTTAGCAGCGAGGTCCATTGCGTTCCTCACACAGGCATCCATATTGAGATATCGGAATTCTGCGAACCTGCCAACGGTATATATCCCCGCTCTATTGAGAAAAGTCCTTATCTGGTACATATTCCGTTCATAATCGAGATCGCATATCACATACGCCGGGTTCGTTCGTTTCACTCTCGCAAAACACACGCTATCCTTTTCTATAATACCTCTGCGGTGGAGGTCTCTTATTGTGCGCATTATAAGCTCTTTATCCATCATCGCATCAATGGCATCACCGCTATTATAAGTTATCTCCGCGATAACTGAACTCTTTCCCGGTGGTGCCACTTCTTTACTGTAATTGGATGGGAATGCCACTCTGTGTGGAAGACAATCGCTATCAGGTATATACAGCCATGAGAGGTCATTCAAATGCTCAACATCCAGACCTAACATAACAGTGATGAGTGAGTTGTACTTCAATCTGCGAACAGCGTCATAGACATGTGCGGGTATATGCATATGTGCATGCTTCAATGCGCGAAAGAGCGAGAATAGAGGTTGTGTGGCTATAATCGTATCATACTCACGCCTCTCTTCTCCATTGGACACAATCCATTTATTATTCTCACGTGATAGAGATCTCACTTCAAAGCCTTTCAGTATTTTTCCACTGCATTTGCGCTCCATAGACCTTATCAGGGCATTAATGCCTCCCGCCTTAGGATAATAGAAGTTCAACTGATGCTTATATCCCTCTGTGGGGATACCAAGTGCAGATTTTAGAACATCCCATATCGGCGGTCTTGGCACTCGCCCATCCACCCATGAAGTGCTCATCGCTGCTATATTATACTTCCAGATCTTCTCATTGTACGGTATTAGATATCTCTCTGCAATCCCCCGCCCAAACATACTATACAGCCATTCTTTAAAGTTCTCAGCCCGACTCTGACTCTTCCTATGGATAAACGAAGCAGTGATGAAGGTTGTGAGACAATCGAGCTTATCATATAACGGCAGCTCGGAGAGACCATTCTCAAACGGGTACTTCACATAATTGCCTTCATACAGGATCTTTGTATTCCTGCGGCATCGCACGACGTTAGTGCCGAGTTGCCCAAGCAAGAAGTTCAGAACCTCTTTATCCCTTGAGAATATGATATGTGAGCCCGAATAGTCAAAAGTGAAGCCGTCCTCGCTTAGTGAGCGGCATAATCCGCCACACTCATTGCTCTTCTCCAGCAATTCGCAATCCTCTATGAGATTCCCGAGTGTCAATCCGGTTAGACCTGCACCTATGATCCCGGTTGTCATGTCATAACTTGACCTTGACCCTGAACATTCGTTCGAAATTGGCATCTATCGCATTCTCGACACTTTGGAAATCGCTCTTCTTCTGCCGCGCTATCTCTTCATAAACCACCTTAACCTGCTGTGGCACATTCCTTTTCTGCTCATCTGGTGATAGATAGGGCGCATCAGTCTCAGCGTGCAGCGATGAGAGCGGTATTCTCTTCGCTACCTTCTTCATCGTCTTGCTCTTCGATATTGATGCAGGCAGAGAGATGTGATAACCCTCATCGCAGATCTCCGCTGCGAGTTGCGGCTTACCGGTAAAGCAGTGGAATACCGCTTTCCTTATATCTGCATCGGAGATGAACTTCAACCCCTCCTCTATCGCACCCTCACCACGTAGATGGAGTACAACAGGCAGATCAAGCTCCTTCGCCAGTTCAAGTAGCTCTTTAAATACATTTTTCGTCCTCTTTATCTTTAAAGGGTCCCGAATCCAGTGATAATCCAGTCCTATCTCGCCAATCCCCACTATTCTTGCTCTGTTATCGCTTATAAACTCCTCATAATCGCTTATCTCATGGTCCGTCTTCTCCACTACATGTATTGGATGCAGTCCGAGAGAGACGAATATAAAATCGGAGTACGATTCCGCAAGCTCTAAAGCCTTCCTCGCATCCTCTGGCTCTACTCCACTCGTCACTACTCGCTTCAATATCGCTCGTGCATCCTCTATCACATCTGCTCTATCTGCCTCATATTCCTTGAATGTTAAATGACAGTGTATATCTATGATTTTAACCACCCACCTACCGCTGCTCTGTTATTCTTTTATTTTATGCTTATTATAAATAAAGATAAAGGTAAAGAGATGGAGAGTGGGTATATAAAGGAGTTATTCAGTTCTTTCCAGGGCGAAGGACCCTATACAGGCAGGAGGCAGATATTCATTCGTTTCGCAGGCTGTCCTCTCTCTTGTTTCTATTGTGATACCGCCTATGCGAGAACTCCGGAGCCCGCTCATTGCTCATTCATCAATAAAAGTCAAAATCGAGCAGTGGCGCTGATTGAGAATCCAATGAGTTCACATTCGGTTCTCGAGCTCGTTAATGAACTACGTACACCTGATGTACACAGCATCTGCTACACAGGTGGTGAACCTCTTCTTAGTGCTGCGTTCGTGAACGAGATAGCAAAGGAGGCACGAGATATGGATTACATGAATTTCATCGAGACCTGTGGATACTCAGCCACATCGTTCAAATCAATAGTCAGGAACTTCAATTTCGCTTCCATAGATATCAAATTGAGGAGTCACAGAGCGGTGGAAGATGCGAATTACAACCGATTGTACAGCAATGAACTCGATAGTGTGCGAATATCTGTTGATAGTGGACTCGAGACGATAGTGAAAGTGGTAGTAACGAGAGGCACATCGGCGAATGAAATAGAAAAGGTATGCAGAGACCTCTCAGATTTAAAGATAAAGTTCGTATTACAGCCCGTTACCGGCGCATATATCAAGCCAGATGTAGAAAAACTCTTCGCTCTTTCTGAATTAGCTGGCTCGTTCCTCGGTGATGTCATGGTCATACCCCAGGTGCATAAATGCATGAGGATACTGTGAATGTCTGTGAATGTAAATGAAAATGTAAATGAAATATTTTACCAGAAATTACACATACAATATGATTGATATGAGCATGAATAGAGAGGAGTTGGAGCATCTACTGGCGGAAAAGAAGCGTAAAGACCTATCTTATAACCGCATTCTGAGTTCCATGTGCACATATCCACATGAGGTGGCAGTGTATGCGCATAAGCTCTTTATAGAGTCGAATTTAGGTGATTCCGGGTTATTTCAGGGCACAAAGGAGATGGAGGATGAGGTAATCCGGATGATAGGGGCACTGCTGGGCAACGAGAATGCTTATGGGTATATAACCACAGGGGGCACGGAATCGAATATACAGGCAATAAGGGCGGTGAGGAACAGGAAGAGGAAGGAGGGACTCAGGGTCAGGGATATGAACATAATTGTACCGGAGGCAGCTCATTTCTCGTTTGATAAAATCGCTGATATATTGGGTATAGAAGTGCGGAGAGCGGGTTTGGACACGCAATTGCGGGTGAACCCTGATTCTGTAGAGGAATTCATGGATGATGGTACGATATGCCTGGTCGGAATCGCAGGAACGACCGAATTTGGGCAGGTGGACCCTATAAAGGAGCTTGCTGAGATAGCGAAGGAGAAGAAAGTATTCTTGCATGTTGATGCCGCCTTTGGTGGCTTTGTGATTCCTTTTTTGCATGATAGAGCACGGTATGAGTTCGATTTCTCGCTTGAGGGCGTGTCTTCAGTCTCAATAGACCCGCACAAGATGGGGATGAGCACGATACCTGCTGGTTGTCTTCTCTTCCGTGAAGAATCTTATTTAGAGGAGCTGGCAGTACCTACGCCTTATCTCACCACTAAAAAGCAGTATTCGCTGACAGGAACGAGGAGTGGCGCATCAGCAGCAGCTACCTTCGCTGTGCTCAAATATCTCGGTAGCGAAGGCATGAAGTCGATTGTGGATGAGTGCATGAGGCTAACGAGGTTTTTAGTAGATGGTGCGAGGGAAATGGGTATTGAGCCTGTGATAGAGCCGGTTATGAATGTTGTAACATTACAATTAGGCGATGCGGATAGAATAGCGAGTGCGTTAAGAGCTAAAGGTTGGGAGGTCTCTACCACACGCAGCCCGAAGTCGCTTCGATTGGTGATTATGCCGCATGTTACCGAGGATATGTTGAGGCGGTTCATGGAGGACCTGAGTGAAGTCGTAAACTGATTATTTGTATTGTCCGCTGCTATTTTTCTTTTTCTTTATCTTTTTCTTTATTCATTGGCTTCCATAGCGAGCCATCTCCATGTATTCCATTTAAGCATACATGCCGCATTTCTCAAACCATCTAACGCGATTTTCTTCTTCCTCGTCACATCACCTCTTTAAAAACCCCGTCCTTGATACACTCGATTACCTATAAAGTTGGGTGCATCCACGGGAGCCATTGGTTGAATTTAAGCTAATATTTAGGTAATATTATTACTCCTACGATCTTCTTATCATAAGGGAGTATATTCTTAACACATCTGTATTTAGCACTTTATTCAAATCTTCTAAGAGTAATGCATCAGAGCTTGAACCTAAAATAATCAAGTAATGCTTTTGCATCGTCCTGGTATCCCCTTTTTCCGGTAATCTCCCGTAAATATTCGTCAATAGATGACCAAGCCTTTATAAAGTTATCTCGAAGAGCTTCATTCTCATCTTTTTTCAATTCCTCAAGGTAATTTTCAATCGCATTTTCCAAAATCCTATATAGTTCGAAAACATTGATACTTATCATAATTGTATCATTAACTTTTTTAATGCGCGAAGGGATGTTCCGATCTTCAACATAGAGCTGAAATCGAATATAGTTATTCCCATATTTGAAAGGTTTTGTAGAAAATGTATGAACAAGACCATTTCTTATCCCATCCCAGAGGAGCGATGGAATCACCTTGTACTTCTCTGGAAAGTATTTTTCGATGAATTTTTTAGTGTTTTCTTTGGCATTATAACCTTCTCTTGATGTAAATTTAGTCTCTCCAACATACAATCTGGATACAAACTCAAGAGCAGTACAGATAAGAATAGGAACTGATAAGTTTCCACCGCCACGAGGGCGTGGTTTAAAAGCAAATCTCTCTTTATTGTCTGTATAGTTTTCGATGCCGTCCAGAAAGGTTCTAATATCGCCTAACAGACAATCGGTAATCCACTTGACACGAGGGCGACCTTCAGAACTCTTATCTTCAAAAATATACTTGCATTTTTCTTCTTTTGTCATTTTTTCTGGGTCTTCCATTTTTTTCTTTTATTTCTATCTTATCTCCTTCTTCTTAGCATGAAATAAGCCACTGCTAATAATCCACCAATTGCAAAGATTGCTTCAAGTACCGGTGCTGGTGGAGCAGGTGCAGGTGTGAGCGTAGGCGTTGGGCTTGGCGTTGGTGTTACTATTGGCGTAGGTATAGGACTGGCAGTTGGAGTTGGAGACGGAGAAGGTGTAGATGCTGGAGAGGGACTTGGGCTTGTTGTATGGACTGGAGCCCTTGTAAACCTAATTACATGAGTTTTCCCAGTAATCGCTAATCCTTTGACTGTCCTTTTGTCAGAGCTGGTTGAATTCCCTTTCAAATCTTCTACTGAGCTAATTATACATCCTACAGGAACAGTAAAGGGTACAGCATCATTATCATCTAGGCCTACCCTGCTATAAAAGTGCTCATTCTTATCTTCAAGATTCCACTTCGTCATATCATATTATATAAGTGCATATAATTGTAATATCTTCCTTTATCTGCTCATAACCTCTCTCCCTTCCAGCATCACAGTCAACATCTATTATATTGCTCCTGACGCCGTCAATGAAAGTATTTTCAGTCTCCCTTCTTTCCTTTTCAGGTTTCTCGATCTCCTCGCTCATGTATCTTTCGAGTTCATCAAACTGACAATGTCCATCAGGTTTCCAAGGTGCGCGGGACTCTGAATAATATTTGTATCAATATATTCGGCTAATGACCCAGCATCTTCTCCCGTCCAGTGGTATACATGAGTAGACTGAACCTCTTCCATATTTAGCATAAATATTTAGCATAATTACTATTTACTTTTAGGGGTGCATCCCCTACAATATGCACATGCACATATCATAATCCTATATAGAAATATAGAAATAAGAGAATAAGTATAAGGGAGTGTAGAACAGAAAATGGAGATAAAAGAAGGAGACCTCCTGAGTATTGATGAGGTGATAAAACTGGAACTCGCAGAAAGGTTGAAAGTTGCAATATATGGCAATGAGGAGGAGGAGATACCCTCTTATGACACGATGGCAGAGCGGGACCTTGAAGCAATTACAGCCGCCGATGGCGGTATCGTAAGATATAGAGTCAAATCATTCGATGAAGCAGAGCGGAAATTATCGCTGATACGGGAGATAACATGGAAGTGAAATAAAGAAATATTAATTCATACATCCTTATACCCTCTCGCACCATTCCGAAGCCTCTTCAGAAACTCCTCCAATAGCTCCAATGATACTATCGTCACCTCGCATTTCATGCCTTCGCTTTCATACAAGAAGTCACCGAACCTGTCATACGCTTCCATAGTCTTACGGATAGCTTCCTCCTGCTCACTCTCACTCACGCTCTTGCTCTTGTCCATGGTGCCTATCTTCCCTCTCAATTCCTGCTCGAGCTTACCCAGTTCTGCTGATATCTTCTTCCCCATCGGGCAATCACGGATAGAAGGGAAAGGATAAGCGAATTCAAATGGGAATACGCGACATACAAGCGGTCTTTTATCGTAAATCACGCATTCATTACCCTCCAAATATGGACACGGCGTCTTCAAGCAGTTCTCTATTGCATTATCATCAAGTTTATCCAGGAAAGTTTCACCCTCATCCTTATATAATCGTTCTATATCATCCCACCCCAAACTGATGGGCAGTGTCCTGCAGCACTCGCCACACCTCTCGCACTTGAAATACCCCAGGATCTCCTCTGCCAATCTTATATATCGCTCCCGTTGCCGTTGCATCTCAACAGCTTTTTATTATATACAAGTTTTTACGGTCTTAAAAATCTTTTCTGCTGATATAATCGTTAACGTTTACTTCAAACTCCTGTATATCCCCTCTAACACCTCTATATCCGTGGGATACTCGCTATTAACTATCTTATCTAACTTCAGGGGCAGACCATCCATTCGGTATGCTATTCCTTCTGCTTCTACACCTGTAATCGCAGTAGGCAGCACAACAGAAGCTAAAGAAGTTGTTGGAGTCTCAAAAGGGTCTATTACAATAAGTGGTATCTCAGCCAATCTCTTAACCTTATCTCCCGGGAATGACGCAACAGGGTCTGCACCAACAATTAAAGCCGCATCCACATCCTCTATTACATCCATAACCGTCGTCTTACCGGGCTCAAATATATTCTCGCGGGAGAAGTCCAGACCAAAAGGGTAGCCCGTCTCACGCATCAGAAGCTGTACCGCACCCATTACATTATAATGCCCCTTCATCGGGAACAATACGTACTTAGCACCTTCTTTATTCAGTGCATCAACGAGAGCGAGGATTGCCTCCAGAGTATAGCCCGCATTCTCACTCGCAAGGACGCCGAGTCCAACGAAGATAACACCGTATAAAGCCCTCTTCAGTTTATCCTCTATCTCCTTCAGCGTATCTATTCCTATTTCTACATCTATATCCTCTTCCCAACGCTCCACCCGCTCTCCTGATATCAATCGGGTTATAATATCCGCTATCCTTACGTCATCACCCGGCTTCACCTGCAATAGCCATCGCTTCTTCACTTCACTCTCCACAACATCAATCACAATTATATCACGGTCCGTCACGCCCTTCATCGCGTAACGACCCGTTGGATATACAGAATACCGCGAGAGATGCCGTGGATGCGATATGAAGGGATTGGAACCCCAATAAACGATCACATTCGCTTTCTCTCTTATCTCATCCAGCAATGCATAGTAAAATGGATACTTTTTCAACCCTGCATATAGCAGATTATGACAGATGGATTCCGAGATATCAAGCACTCCTCTCCTACGCTTCGCTATCTCCAATGCCACACGCTGAGCTTCATAACTGCTGTTACTCAGCCCATAGATAAGCGGTTTATTCGCACCATTCAGTATCTCCGCCGCCTTTGAGATTGCTTCTTTATAGCCACCATCCCTGCCTTCCACCCGCGGATACTTCAAGCGCGGACGCCTGTATGAGTAGAATTTCTCTACACCAAACCTGCAAGCGTTTCTTATCTCCTCTATCTCGTTATTTTTTAAAGAGATGACTATATCATCGCACAGGCAAGCACAGAACGGACAAACTGCCGCGTTGATTATCTTCGTAGCTCCTGCCATCACTCTATTTCCATTTCTCCTCGCCATCTCGCTCGCAGTTCCGCCAGTGGCTCTTCTATCAGCTTCTTACCGCTGTCTCTTATTATAACCACATCCTCATCCTTCGTTTCTCCTATATTCACTACCAGAACACCACGATTCCGCATCAGCATCTCGAACCTCTCACGGTCATCATGCCAGACCTCCACAATCCATCTCGTATTCGATTCCGAGAAGAGTTTATAATCGCTTCTCAGTCCATGTCCGCGTCCGGATCCGGGATTCATATTCACACCAGCAATCTCGATCTCAGCGCCAAGGTCACCGCCCATGAGCATCTCGCATACTGCAATTGCGAGTCCACCCTCGGAAATGTCATGGCAACTCGCTATCATCCCTGCGGTCATCGCTTCTCTTAATGCAGCCATGCGTGTCTTCAACACTGTCGGGTCTGTTCTTGGTACTATACCTGCCCTAACGCCCCTTAATCTGTAATACTCGCTACCTCCAAGCTCTCTTTTTGTATCCCCCACCACATATAGCAAATTCGATGCCTCTTTCGCATCCGCTGTGACGCATTCTCTTATATCATCACACACGCCAATGCCGAGAACCACGGGTGTGGGTGGTATAGACTCTCCAAGTACTGATGATTCATTATAAAAACTCACATTACCACTAACGAACGGTATACCAAGGGAAGAAGCCATATAGCCAAGTCCACGGCAGCATTCATAGAACTCACCCATGCGCGGTGGCTTCTCGGGATTGCCAAAGTTGAGACAGTCGGCAAACGAATGCGGAACGGCACCTACCGCGGTCAAATTCCTGCATACTTCATCTATCGCACTCGCTGCACCCCAGAACGGATTCAGTTCACAATACGATGGAGTCACATCTGCCGTGATGGCAATCCCTCTATAAGAGGACTCTAACGGCTTTAGTACCACAGCGTCACCATGTGTTTCCTTCCCTATTAGCCCCTGCAGTGGCTTCAATACAGTAGCAGCTCTTACTTCGTGGTCATATCGCCTTATGACCGCCTCCTTTGACCTTATATTCGGCGATGCCAGTAGCATCTTCAGTATATTACCGTAAGAGCCTGAGCCGGGCTCTTGTAGTTCACCATCAGCAAATTCCACAGTTGATATCTCTCTTGGACGCTCATAAACAGGTGTATCGAGTATAAAATTAATATCAAGATCGAATACAAGCTCATCATGGTAGAATAACCTTATTCGCCCACCACTAACTGCTTTACCAATATCCGTGGCATCTACATCCCATTTGTCAAATATATCACGCAGCGAGCTCACATCGTCAGGCATAACCGCGAGCAGGAACCGCTCCTGGGATTCAGAAATCCATATCTCCCAGGCTTGCAGTCCCGATTCCTTCAACTTCACACGTTCCAGGTGTATCTCCGCGCCACAACCACCGCTATGGCACATCTCGCTCACTGCGCATGAGAGCCCACCACCACCAAGGTCTTTCATACCCCTTATCAGACCCCGCTTATTGCATTCGAGTATTGCATGCATCAACGGCTCTTTCGTTATCGGGTCTCCAAGCTGGACGGCACTACGGAATTCTTCGGCGCCTAATTCACCGGAGGCGAAGGTGACACCATGTATACCATCCCGTCCTGTCCTTCCACCTACGAGCAAAAGAACCTCACCCGGCTTCGCCATGCTCCGCCTCAATTCTCGCTTCTTCATCAGCCCCACGCAGCCCACATTCACCACGCAATTGCCCGCATAGCCGTTATGGAAATAAACCATACCCGCACAGGTAGGAATACCTATACGGTTGCCGTAATCACTTATCCCTGAGACAACGCCGTTGAACAAGAATCGCGGATGCTTCACCTTCACATCTGCCGGGAGTTGCTTTATATCCGGTGGTGCAAAGAATATAGAGTCAATTAACGCCACCGGCTGCGCACCCATGCATACTACATCTCTAACGATACCACCTATACCCGTAGCAGCGCCACCGTATGGTTCTATTGCTGATGGATGGTTATGGCTCTCAAGTGCTACAACATACGCATGCTCATCATCAAACTCCACAACTCCTGCGTCTTCCTCTATCACATCTATGCACTGTGGCGCTTCTATACTGCTCCTGAAGATGAACTCCTTCAGGATTCTCTTCGAACTCTTGTAGCTGCAATGCTCTGACCATGCCTGCGCTATACTCTGCAGTTCTACATCCGTAGGCTCTCTATTACGCGCAATGAAATAGCTCCTTATCTTCTTCATCTCTTCTAAATTGAGTGCAAGCCCCATAATCTCACTTATACGCAGCAGTTCCTCTTCGTTCGCTCCCCTTAACCCTACTTTATTCACCATATTTATAATGGAACTGGAGCCCATATTCCGCACTTTAATATCTTAAAAAATAAATACTGAGAAATTAACAGAAGTAATAGGAAAGATAGTAGGAATAAATCATAGATCATATAAAAACGAGCCGAGTTTTATTATAAGTTATAACCATCCTAATTACTTCTTCTATGATTTGGAAAAGGATGATTTACAAAAACGGATCGTGTCCCTCTTTCATCGACTTGAAAGAGAAGATGTAAATGTACATGTATGCTTGGCAAACGGATCGAAAAATAAGAGAGCTTGCGCTAAATAGGCCCGTCGCACCCTGCATATTCCTAATATTCACCTGCTATGGGGGTGGTTTAAACTTGAACAACTCGTCTAATCTCCAGATATGGTCTATGAGGTTAGCAGCCATTGCGGGTGTTCTATCAAACTTTAAAAAAGTTTAATCAAAATGCTACGCAATCCAACGCCGTCCACCATCCGCAATTTCGATTTTTAGTGCATCGTGGGGTTTCAGGTCTGACGGGGGCACTTTCTTTGGATTGGGTGGTCTTCCCCGTCCCTTGTATTCTGGCTGCTCTTCAACGCCATAGACCTCGACCAGTGCGTTTTTGTATGCGTCCCAGTCGTCACTGGTAAAAATCGGGAGTTATGTGCTCCCATCTCGCATATTTTCCGTATCCGAGAGCAATTCAATCACAGAAAGTCTTCTTTCTTCTTGTATGTCTTGCATCTGAGTAGCGCAGTATTCTGCTTGCCATAGCGTTCCTTTAGCACGATGTTTCCCCTCCCTTTCTTTCCGTAATCTGGGTATGCCTCGTTTGGACAAAAGAATTCGTCTAATTTCACTTCTCCCATTCCGTCAATTCCTTTGTATTTCCTATCGAAATATTTGATATTATAAACATCTCCTGTAAATGGGGGACACGACCTAAATTTGTTCATGGTGGGTTAAGTTTACAGGAGGCGATAGTTCCTGTTGTAACATTAAAACTTGCGAAGCCGGAAGAGGTGGAGATTAAGGTCGTTGACTACGATACCGGCGAGGTGGTGAGTAAAGGGAAAAAGGGAAAGCTAAAATGTGTTTGTGTGTTTGTTAATGTGATATGTTATGGTTATGCTTTATGTAGTCTTCTCCCTTACCTCTGGCGATAGGCATAACGTAACACTATCACTATTGTGCTGTGCTAACAATGGCGAAAATTGATATTTTTAATTAAATTAAATCTTCTATTATTACATGTACATCATGCTGAACGAGAGTGATAGAAGATGGTAGAGATATTGAATGTTGAGGGGCTTTGTAAGACCTATAAACTGGAGGAGATTGGGAAAGAGATAGTTGCGCTGGATAACGTATCCTTCAAGTTAGATAAAGGGGAGGTGCTGGGGATAATAGGGAAGAGTGGCGCAGGAAAGACGACCTTGCTTCGCATGCTTCGTGGCTATGAGCGGTTTGATGCTGGCAGGATAGAGCTGGATGGTGTGAGTGTAGAGCATGATTCTCCTTATTCTGAATTCAAGAAATTGCAGAAGAAGACGGCTTTTCATCTCCAGCGCTCTTTTGCACTCTGGAACCAGTCCGTGGTGAATAATGTTATATTAAGGCTCAGGGCAGCACAGACGGGCTTAGAAGAGTTACCGCAGTATGAAGATGAATACGAGGAGTTGAAGGAGCAGGCACTTGAGATTCTCGACCTCGTGGGGCTACGTGAGAAATACAAGTATTTCTACCCGATATTGAGCGGAGGGGAGAAGCAAAAGGTCTTACTCGCTCGTCAACTTGCGAAATCACCTTCACTGCTGCTACTGGATGAGCCCAGTACGATGTCAGACCCAATATCACGTGAAGAACTGCTGGATAGTGTGAAGCGAGTAAACGAGGCAACGGGCATCAGTATATTGCTCGTTTCGCACATGCCAGAAGTGCATAGGGCGCTATCAGACAGACTTATCTGGATAGACAAGGGTAGAATAATAGATGATGGCGGTGTGGAAGAGATAATAGGGAAATTCATGTCTCAACTGGAGCCGATGGAGCCCCTGCAACCTATAAAGAACCCGAGAGACACCATAATCGAGCTCAATGGAGTATGGAAGAAGTATGTGATATACACGAGCAACACGTTGATAAAGACGATAGAGATGCCCGAACTGAACCTGAAGATCCCGCGTGGTGAGATACTGGGTATAATTGGGCCTTCAGCAATGGGCAAGACGGTGCTGATGAGGATGCTTGCGGGCGTTGAGCAGCCAGATAAGGGACAGGTTTTATATCGAATAGGAACAGTGGATTTCGCCAATATCGCTGCACTTGGCAGTAAGAGGGCGATGGAAGCTCGGACAAAGCTGGGCATCCTGCATCAGGAGTTCACGTTACCGCCTTATCAACTCGTTCAGGATGCGTTTGCCCAGAAGCTGGGTATAAAGAAGCTTGAAATGGTACGGCAGGCAATGAAGAGAGCAGAGGAGCAGGGGATAAGCAATGTAACACTCGATGCACTCCTGAGGATTGCTGATATGCCAGAATTAGAAGCGAAACAGAAGCTTGAGGATCTGGGTCTCAGTATCGAAATCTTCGAGAGCCTGTTCCCGAAGTTCCCACTGACAGAGACATTTGAAGCTGCCAGACCATATCTCAAGGCGTTGGATCTGCCTGAGGAGATATTTGAGCGGCACAATGCAGAGGCAAGTGCGGGTGAGCGGGTCAGGCTGGCAATTGCAATTCTGATGTCAGCGAAGCCCGAAGTGCTACTGCTGGATGAGCCCTTTGGTGATCTCGACCCTATCTCCATGCGTAAGATAGCGAATTCGATAAAGAAGTTGAATTATGAGTTCAATACAACGATACTGGTGGTGAGTCATCAGCTCGAAGTGATTCGAGAACTCACACATGAGGCAATAATGATAGATGAAGGTGAGATAGTGATGCGTGGCGACCCTGACGAGGTCTGTGATGCGTTTATAGCACTGGGTAAACCCGAGCAGTGAGAGAAGTAAAAGATGGTTTAACTTAGCTCCGCTGGTGTAGTTCGGCCAAGCATAAGGGCCTCTCGAGCCCTTGACCGGGGTTCAAATCCCCGGCGGAGCATTTATGAGGCTAAAAATAGAAGATGCGAGCCGGATACTGGTTCTGGATCCTATCCATGGCGCTGAAGTGATTGCAGATGCATTAAAAGAGCTTGGTAAGGAGGTGGACATCTTCAATCCATATAGAGAGCCCACCTTCAGAGGTGATTTGGATTATGATCTTGTCATCGCGCCGGTTCATCTGAATCCGAACTTTGAAATAATGAAACAGGTGTTGAACGCACACATACAACTTATCAACCACCATGAAGCGGTGAAAGAGCTTGTGAGCTTGAACAACCCCTTCTCGGGATTACATGTGATAGAAATAACAGGTACAGTGAAGAAGACGACGACATGTGAACTGATATATCAGCTGCTACGTGGTATGGAAAAGAATATCATTCTGCATACCAGTTCTGGTACAAGGTACAAATCAGCAGATGGTGGAGAAATAAAACTACCCAGGCTCAGTGGTACACCTGCAAATGTGCTGAAGGTGATGCTTCTGGCTCGTGATATGGATTTAAATCCCGAAATAGCAATTTTTGAGATCTCCCTTGGGTTGACGGGTTCATGCGATGTGGGTGTGATAACAAGCCTTGAAGATGATTATAAGATTGCAGGTGCTACAAAAACGGCATCTGCGGCTAAGATAGCTTCCATTAAGAATTGCAGCGATGGTATCGTTGTACATCCCGGGCTCTCTCTTTCCTCCGTTGTGCATGATAACAGTAACAGTAATAGCTATGGAGATAGAGGAGAGAACCTCTGGATAGAGGAAGTAAGGGCGGTCTTTAACAAGTTGAAGACCATAGATGGCAAGATTATCAGTGGTAGTCTGAACTTTGCACCTTTCAAATGGCGTATAGGAAGCGATTATTACAGGAGCTGCCTGGAAGCTGCCTTATGTGCGGTGTTGAGCCTTGGTATTGCACCCGAGGAGTTAAATACCAGAGAGATAACAGCAGTTGCGGGTAGAATGAAGGTTGAAGAGCTAAAAGGGCGAATATTGATTGACAATTCCAATTCGGGCACGAAATTGAAGTTCATCAGTGGGCTGGTAGATGCTGCCTCACATCTGCATCCATATCACTCAGAGCGAGAGCAAAGACAGAAGCAGATAAAGAAGAAGAAGATGATTCTGATCATCGGTGAAGATTCGCCTTATGTGTGTGAGGGTATAAATGTGGATGAATTGAAGGAAGTGGTGGAGATGGCGAATGAAAGAAGCGATTTCAAGGAGATAATAATTGTTGGTGACCGTTTCCGGGCGGAAGCGGAATTTGAAGGTGTACCTGTATCTTTCGCATCAGACCTTGATACCGCATTGAATAATGCGGTTGAGGCGACAGGAGAAGGTGACGTGATTATATCCAGCGTGAAGACATGGAGATAAAACGAAATGAGTGAAGAACAGGAGCAGCGTGTAATAGAGGTCAGTGTAGAAGAGGAGATGAAGAGCTCGTATATAGACTACGCGATGAGTGTGATTGTTGGTAGAGCTCTTCCTGACGCTCGCGATGGCTTGAAACCTGTACATCGGCGTATATTGTTCGGTATGCATGAACTCGGCGTCACCCATGATAGACCGCATAAGAAATCAGCGCGGATAGTAGGGGACGTGTTGGGTAAGTACCATCCACACGGAGATGTTGCTGTTTATGATACACTGGTGAGGATGGCGCAGGATTTCTCTTACCGATATCCTCTGGTTGATGGTCAGGGCAATTTCGGCAGTATAGATGGTGACGCACCGGCTGCTATGCGATACACCGAAGCAAGATTGTCGAAGATAGCGGAGGAACTGCTGGTTGACCTCGATAAGGACACTGTTGATTGGGTTCCTAATTTTGATAACACACTGAAGGAGCCGAAGGTACTACCTGCAAAGTTACCAAATCTCCTGATTAACGGCACTTCCGGTATCGCTGTCGGTATGGCGACGAATATGCCGCCACATAATCTCAGAGAGGTTGTGGATGGCATTATAAAGGTAATAGACGATCCAGAAGTGAGTATAAAGGAGCTGATGGAGATAATAAAAGCGCCTGATTTCCCCACTGGGGGTATCATCTCCGGCTATAAAGGTATAAGAGATGCGTATGAAACCGGAAGAGGCAGTATAAAGGTAAGAGCAAAGGCGGAGATAGAGACAAAGGGTAAAAGGCAGAGTATAGTCATAACAGAGATACCCTACCAGGTGAACAAGAGCAAACTGGTGGAGGAGATAGCGGAATTTGTGAAGAAGTTCAAAATAGAGAGTGTAAGTGGTCTGAGGGACGAATCAGACCGTGAAGGTCTGCGGATTGTGGTGGAGTTGAAGACCGGTGCTAATGCTTCCATCGTAATGAATAAGCTATATAAACATACACAACTGGAGACGACCTTCGGTGTAATCAATCTTGCATTGGTGGATGGCGTACCGAAGGTATTGACACTGAAAGAGCTGATTGAGTGCTACATAAGTCACAGGCGAGAAGTAACAACGAGAAGACTTCAATACGAGTTGGAACGAGCGGAGAAGAGGATGCACATCTTGCAGGGGCTGATCGTTGCAATCTCGCATATAGAAGAGGTAGTGCAATTAATAAGAAGCTCAAGCGATTCGAAATCCGCAAAAATGGCATTGATCGCTCGATTTGCGCTGAGTGAAGAGCAGGCGAAGGAGATACTGGAGATGCGGCTATCGAAGTTGAGTGCCTTAGAGCGTGATAAAATAGAGAGCGAGCGTAAGGAGCTGGAAGAGCGGATAAAATGGCTGAAGGATGTTCTGGCGTCGGAAGCGCGGATATCTGGCGTGATAAAGGATGAGCTGAAGGAGCTGAAGGATAAATATAGTGATGCACGAAGGACAATGATAGAGGAGACAAAGCTGGCATTGAGTGAGCGTGATTTTGTGGAGGAAGAGAAGGTAGTCCTGTTCTTCACCGCTCGTAACTATGTCAAGCGAATATCAGCGAATATATTCAAGCGGCAGAGACGCGGAGGGAAGGGTATAGCGGTGATAGAGAAGAAAGATAAAGAAGGAGATGCGATCGTTAATTTCATCTGCGCATCCACAAGAGAGCGTGTCCTGCTCTTTACACGGTATGGCAGGGTATATCAGGTGAATACGTACGAGATACCACCGGGTAGCAGGCATTCAAAGGGGAAAACACTGGTAAACATCCCCGGACTGAATATGATCAGTACAGATGGAGAGGAGTTCGTAGCTGCTTTACCAATACCAGAGGCTGTGGATACCGCGCTGGAGCATGGACATGAACATGGACACGAACACGAATATTATATCATCATCGCTACTTCACGGGGCGTGGTGAAGAGGATTTCACTTGCCAATCTGCGGTCAATACGTGCTACGGGTATCGTTGCCGCACGGATAGACCGGGATAGGGGTGATTCACTGGTGGATGTAGCATTGATAAGCAGCGAAGCTCAGATAGGGATATTATTGGGTTCACGAGAAGGTAAGGCGATACTGTTCCATGGAGCGGAGCTGAGGGAGATGGGTAGATATGCATCCGGTGTACGGGGAATGCGACTTGAACAGGGTGATGAGATAGCAGATATGGAGGCTGTTGATTTGAGTTCCAGTGCAACGACTGTGGTCATAATAACAGAGCGGGGTTATGGGAAGAGGACACGGCTGGATGCGTTCAGAGAGACGCACAGAGGTGGTAAGGGTGTTATCAGCATACGGGTAGGGGAGAAGACGGGTAAGGTTGTGTGTATAAAGTATATAAAAGGTGCGGATGAGTTGATGATTACCACCTCTGACGGAATGGTGACTAAGATACTGGCACGAAACATACCGGTACAGGGCAGGAATTCACAGGGTGTGCGGTTGATGAGCGTGAACCCCGGAGCGCGGGTGGTGGCAGTGGATGTCGTTTGATTTTGAGCAAAGTAAAAGATACAGAAATTATCTCCAGAAATTTATTCAATGGCGGATGATGATGGTTTATCTGATTGTAATTCTTTGCATCACCATCCTGCTGGTAACGCCAATAGGCAACGTTTATATACCGCCACTGGAAATCATCGCTCTGTTTGGAAGCAAACTCCATCTCTGTGACCTTGATGCTCATACTATCCCATACGGGTATGAAGTGATAATCTTCCAGGTGAGACTGCCACGGATAATTATGGGTATACTGGTGGGGTTCGCACTCTCAACTGCGGGTACAGCAATGCAAGGCTTATTTAAGAACCCTATGGCAGACCCTTACATCATAGGAATAGCATCGGGAGCCGGGGTTGGTGCTGCTATTTCGATTATTTTACTCCCTTACTTCTTCGCTGATTACACTACACCATTCATGGCTTTCCTGGGCGCTATGCTCGCCACATTCATGGTTTATAACATTGCGAAGGTGGGGGGGAGAATACCGGTGGACACCTTATTACTCACCGGGATAGCGGTTTCGCTGTTCTTAAGCGCTGTTTTGTCCTTAGTGATGTATTTAGCAGGTCATGACCTGGGCTATATCTACGCATGGCTGATGGGGCGAATAGACTCGCCAAACTGGCAAAAGGTAGAAATAACTGCATTTTCTGTCTTCGTCTGTTTCTTCCTGATTTACATCTTTGCAAGAGACCTGAATGCAATGCTGCTCGGTGAAGAGTCAGCTCAGGCACTGGGTATAAATGTAGAGTCAGTAAAGAAGATTCTTCTGGTTCTTTCGGCATTCATTACCGCTGCTGCTGTGGCTTTCGCAGGAACAATTGGCTTTGTAGGTCTGATCATCCCTCACATAACGAGAATCCTCGTTGGACCTGACCATAGGATTCTTTTTCCCGCTTCCGCATTGTTAGGGGGTATTTTCATGGCATGGGCAGATGCAGGCATTCGTTTCTTAGATGCATTGCTACCCTTTGGTGAGATACCAATCGGTGTAATCACAGCCTTCTTCGGTGTTCCATTCTTCATTTATCTGTTAAGAAGCAGGAGGCAGAGTTTATTGTGATTTCCTCGCTCTTGTTATTTCTCGAGTTCATAACTCTAAGATATCCATCGTTCTGGGGCGATGTTGCTACGTGAGTACTCAGGTACTCAGTACGCCAAAATAAACTTGAGCTTGAAGTAAATTATTTAATATTCAGATATCTAACAAATAGGGAAGAAGCCAAATATGAAGATAGAGAGGGATCAATGATAAATGATAAATGCGGAGGTTGCCGAGTTGGACAAAGGCGTGAGGTTCAGGGCCTCATCCCGAAGGGGTTCGGGAGTTCGAATCTCCCCCTCCGCATCCGCATCCACATGGCATGAGATCAGTTAAGTTAAGGTTTCATTTAGTAAGTATAGTTATAGTGTAACAATAAATGATAGAGCGCGACCCGATGAAGGTGCTGCTAAGGAACGTGGAGGAGATAGTGACGAGAGCTGAGCTGGAAGAAGCTCTTGCATCAGGCACACAGTTAAGGGCATATGCGGGCTTTGAGCCGAGTGGCAGTGTACATATCGGGCATCTACCGATAATAACAGAGTTAAAGGAATTGCAGCGGCTTGGATTTCATATCATAGTGCTCCTCGCCGATGTACATGCGTATCTAAACGAGAAAGGCGATTTTGAACGGATAAGAGAGACCGCAGAGTACAACAGGAGATGCTTCGCCGCCGCTGGTCTGGGTGAAGAGACCGAGTACATACTAGGCTCTTCCTTTCAGCTTGATGCTGAATACATGCTGGACTTACTACAACTCGCAACCGTGACGACAGAGAAGCGAGCGAGGAGGAGCATGGATGAACTATCTCGCAGTAAAACAGACCGTAAGGTATCGCAGATGCTGTATCCGTTGATGCAGGCGATGGATATCGCATATCTCAACATAGATGTGGCAGTTGGGGGCATAGATCAGCGGAAGATACACATGCTCGCACGAGAGAACTTACCGAAGCTCGGCTTTAAAGCTCCTATATGCATCCATACCCCGCTTTTAATCGGGTTGGACGGAGCGAAGATGTCCTCCTCCCTCGATAACTACATCTCGGTGCACGAGTCAGAATCTGAGGTGGAACGTAAAATAAAGGCAGCATTCTGCCCCTCCAAAGTTGTTGATGGTAATCCTGTGCTGCAAATCTACAGATATATAATCTTTGGGATGGTTGAGGAGGTTAAGATAGAACGCGAGCAGGAATATGGCGGTGATGTGATTTATCATAGTTATGAGCACTTTGAACGCGATTACGAGCTGGGCAAGTTACACCCGCAGGACGTGAAGCAGAATGCCTCGAGATATCTAAATGCGTTGCTGACGCCCATAAGAAAGAGATTGGATGTCTCGAAAACTTTTTAAGATGCAAATACCAATATTACTATTGAAGGAGGGAAGAAGGTGTTATTATCGCTCCTTGGCTTGAAGTTTTTAATCCTTCTTCTACTATTGCTCCTCTCTGGCTTCTTCTCTGGTTCAGAGACTGCTCTGATTGCAATTGGAAAAGTAAGAGCGCGAGCACTGGTGAAGCAGGGAGTGAAAGGCGCGAAAGAGATAGATGAACTGATGAACCAGCAGGAAGCGATGCTCACCACTGTGCTCATCGGCAATAACATGGTGAATATCGGGGCATCGGCATTAGCAACATCTATCGCAATGGAATTCTTTGGTAGTTATGGCGTGGCAATTGCAACCGGTGTGATGACTTTCTTGATACTCACCTTCGCGGAGATCATGCCCAAGACGATCGCCGTTCACCACGCAGAGCGGATTTCTATCATTGTCTCCAAGCCGATAAAGATGATGGCTTATTTCTTCATGCCGTTCATCAAAGTGGTATCCGCAATTACTGGCACTTTTGAACGGTTCATGGGCATGGCACCGTATAAAAGGCGTGTACTGACCGAGGAGGAAGTGGAGACGATGCTGGATATAGGCGAGGAGGAAGGAGCGATAGAGGAGGACGAGAAGGAGATGATGATGGGTGTGTTGAAACTCGACGAGATCAGGGTGAGAAATGTGATGACTCCCAAAGATGCAATGGTATGTATAGATGTCAATCAGAGTGTTGATGATGCAGTGGAGTTGATAAAGAGAACGGGTTTCTCCAGGATTCCTGTATTCGAGCGAACGGAAGATAACATCGTGGGCATTCTATACGCAAAGGACCTGCTGGCGAATAGAGGTGAGACCTCGATACGAAAACTCATGAAAACCCCTTATTTAATATCGGATACAAAGAGAGTGGATGATTTACTGAAGGAATTTCAACGAGGCAGGTTCCACATCGCTATTGTTGTGGATAACCAGGGCAAGACCGAGGGGTTGGTCTGTCTGGAAGACCTGCTGGAAGTGATTGTAGGCAGTATATACGATGAATACGATATTATTAGCAGGAGTTAGGGTTAGAGTTAGAGAGTAGAGAACTTCTTTTGTGAATTTTAAAATATATATAGTCTCTTGCAAAACTTTATCTATTATTCTCCCCCAAAGTACCGCTAACACGGTGAGGGTTTGGAGTTTCGATGATGCTAAACCACATATAAAAAAACACCACGAGAATGAAAGCTAATACAATGGGTTTTTATCCAATTGTGGGAGAGGGAGTTATAAGTTTTCCTGAGAACACAAAGATA
>Ga0190304_1000362_pt1 | contig 21499 bp, 20 predicted proteins | sample 48700712_MG_FD_161670 | JGI IMG/M metagenome (GOLD analysis project Ga0190304, IMG submission 161670) | Hydrothermal vent sediment bacterial communities from Southern Trench, Guaymas Basin, Mexico - 4870-07-1--2_MG | ecosystem: Environmental > Aquatic > Marine > Hydrothermal vents > Sediment ...
AGAAGGTTTAAAAATAACCCCCTTTGCTTCTCTCTCAAGGGCAGTGGTGGGGTCCCGGAGGGGGACACTAATCATAAACCTACCGGGTAATCGCTGGGCTGTGAAGGAGAACCTTTTGCCCTTAATACCTGTTATTCCGCATCTTTTAAGAGAAATTAAAGGACAAAGTGAGGAATGTGAGGATTTACGAAAATGAAAGTGTTTGCTATATACGGTTTTAGCAAAAGTGGTAAAACCGAGAGCATCGAGAAAATTATATATGAACTCAAAAAGCGGGGCTATAAGGTAGGAGCGATAAAGAAGAGTTATCACCACGAGGTGGAGTATGACAAAAAAGGTAAGGACACGTATCGCATGGAGCAGAGTGGAGCAGATATAGTAGGGGGGCTTTCTCGATCCAGGGCAGCTCTGTTTTATAACTATGAGGTAAAGCCGCTTGATTTCATAAAGCTTTTTAATACAGACTATCTGATTATTGAGGGAAGAGTGGATATAGCGATTCCTAAAATCTTCTCTGCTGCAAGCAAGAGCGAGCTCGAGGAGTTAAATGATCCACTTGTTTTCGCAATTACGGGAAAAATCTCCGAAAGTATGGAAGAGTATAAGGGAATACCGGTAATAAATGCATTGAAGAGAGCGAAAGATCTTGTGGACCTAATTGAAAATAAGGTGTTTCCTCTTCTTCCTCAAATCAACTGTGAAGAATGCGGCTTTGACTGTGCTGGAATGGCAGAAAGAATACTTAAAGGAGAAAAAGATATCAGAGATTGTGTTATTCTCCAGAGAAACAGGGTTAAAATCATGGTCGGGAAAAAGCCCATGTATCTTGCCCCATTCCTTGAAAATATGCTAATTAATATAGTTAGGGGATTCCTCTCGCCTCTTAAAGGATACGAGGATGGTCAGGAATTGCATATTCGGATTGAAGAGTAAACCTTTATTGAGGATAAAACCTGACAAATTCCGGATCCGGGGTTCTTTTGAATAATTTGGTTATTTTTTTCTTGATTTTATAAGAGCCTTTAAGAAGTGCTCTTATACGACCCATCTCTTCCAAACAGGTTTCGTAACCAAGTTCAACTGCTTCATCAATGCGCTCAAATTCGTACCATTTAATCTGCTGTACAGGTGGTTTGACGATGATATCCGCAAATTGATTAACAAAATGATGTAACCTTGAGGCAGTTATAGCATTGGCTCTCATCATAATGTCAAAGGCTGATCTATATTCGTTTTTAGGTGTAATATCCTTTCCAACTTCAACGCCTATGATTATATCTGCACCCATTAACATAGCTGCCATTGCAGGCATACGCTGGGTTATTCCTCCATCTACAAGTATCATCCCATCAATTTCGACAGGTGCAAAAACCCCAGGTATTGCTCCAGTAGCTAAAACTGCATCTTTGAGATTACCACCTCTTATGATCACATCCTTTCCTGTAATAAGATCTGTTGCGATATAAGCAGTTTTAATTGGAAGTTCTTCAATTCTGATTTTTGGGATGAACTTGTCCAAAAGAGTTCTAAGTGGTTCTTCCTTGATGATGGATTTTGATATGATTCCTTTTGTAATAACCTTTGTCTCTCGGAAGGCTTTTATGGCCTTTTCAAATACCCCAAGTTGCCCCGATTCATAAAAATCTTTGAGATTAAGTTCATGATATTCGGGAGAAGAAAATATGGATTTGACAGCCGTTATGATTTTTTCTGGATCATTATGGAGGGCATACAATGCTGTAACCAGGCCTCCTGCACTGGTACCCACTAGTATGTTAAATTCGATCTTTAGCTGTTTCAAGGCCTTGAGGACACCTATATGTGCAAGACCTCTTGCACCGCCACCACCAAGAGCCAGGGCTATTTTCATTATTTTATTATACAGTCCATTTACTGGTGAAGCACCTTTTTATAATTTCCGTTTTAAGCTTATAATATATACAAATGGAAAGAACAAATATAGTACCTGAAAGGAGATTCGTCACGGTATTATTCGGGGATATTAAGGGATTTACTACGCTTTCAGAGTATCTGGACCCTGAAGATGTGGAAGATATTATAAATGAGATTTTTACCCTTTTTAGAAAGATTATTGAGGAAAATGGTGGTTATGTGGATAAATTTATTGGAGATGCCGTGATGGCAGTATTCGGCGCACCCCGTATGCATGAAGATGATGCTCGAAGAGCCGTGATTTCAGCCATTGAGATGCAGAAAGTTCTTAAAGAGATAAACAATAAGAGAAACATGAATCTCTTCATGAGGATAGGTATAAACACGGGAAATGCATTATGGTCATCTATTGCGGGAGAAAAACCCACAGTCATGGGGGATGCTGTGAATGTAGCCCAGAGGCTTGAGTCCATATGTGAGCCTGGAAAAATCTTTGTGTCTGGAAAAGTTGAGCAACTTGCAGGAAAATATTTTTATTTTAAAGATAGAGGCGAGGTTAAAGTAAAGGGCAGGAGTGAAGCTCTAAAAGTATTCGAAGTGCTTGGAGAGAAGACTCCTTTCAGCGAGTTTTTAATCAGAGGAAGAATCAAAACTCCGTTTCTTGAAAGAGAAAAGGAAATTGAAAAATTAAAGGAACATCTCAAAGAATCAATCTCTGAAGGAAATGCCAGGTTTGTCTTAATCAAAGGAGAGGCAGGTATTGGTAAGAGCCGCTTGAGCTATGAATTTATAGAAAAGGCTAAAAAGGAGTTTTCACAGGTTAAGGAATTTATAGTGCATTCTGATCCTCTTCGTTCTGGTGCATTTCTGCCTGTTATTCAGATTTTGAGAATGCAGCTGGAAGTGGCTCTTAAAGAACATTCTTACGTCATCAAAGAAATAGAGGATTTACTGGGTAAAACGGGTAAATACAGTCATACTGAAATTTCAACATTTAAAAAGATTATAGATGAGCTCCTATATCCCAGAGAAAGTGGCAGGGAATTTCATGATGAAGCGAGAATTTTCAGAGAAAGGCTTTCGGCACTTAAGGCTGTTTTTGAAGCAATATTCTCAAAGGATTTTGGGAGTTATATTCTGGTCTTTGATGATTTTCACAGGGCTGATGTGGATACCCGAAAGTTTATAGAATATTTGACTGCCAGTCCTCCTGAAGTTCCCATTCTGTTTTTAATCGCTTCCCGTGAAGATCTGGAAAGTATGGATAATATCTCTATTATAGAGTTAAGGCCTTTAAGCAAGCTTTCGCTATTCCAGATTGTGAAAACAATATTTGATGTGGAACAAGAAGATATCCACGAGGAATTTGTAGATTTTATAATCAACAAAACCGCGGGTAACCCTTATTATATGGAGGAATTATTGCTTTACTTAAAGGATAGGGATCTGGTTCAGTATAATCCCCTGAGAATATCTGGTGAAGGTATTTTTGTTCCCGAGACCCTTCAGGGTATCTTGGTTGAAAAGGTGGATACACTACCACAGGATATGAAAAAAGTGATTAAATATGCAGCATGTATTGGAAAGGTTTTCTGGAAGAAGGTTCTTGAAGAGGTTTTAGAGAAGGAGACGGGTAACATCCTTGCAGAACTGGAACTGGAGGGGTTGATATTCAGGGAACCCCATTCCGCCATCGAAGGAGATATTGAATATGCTTTCAAACACGAACTCTTGAGAGAATCCACTTATTCACTTCTTACAAGGCGAGAGAGAGAAACAATTCACAGAAAGATAGGCGAAGTTCTGGAAAGCAGAGCAAAAAACGAGAGTATACTTTTCAATGCCGCGTATCATTATAAGCATGGTCGGGAAGAAGAGAAGGCATCAAAACTTTTTGAAAAAGCAGGAGATATAGCCTTTGATAAAGGTTATTTCAGCTTTGCCCTGAATTGCTATGAATGTGCTGGTAGAAGCCCTGTATTAATTCTTAAAAAGGCCCATACACTGGAGAATTTATCCTTTTATAAGGAGGGTGAAGAACTTCTAAGGCAGCATATAGAATTTATCAGAGAAAGGGAAGATCTCTATTTTCAGTATAAAATACGCCTGGCTAGCCTCCTTGAAAAACAGGCCAAATTCGATGAAGCCCTTGAGGAGCTGGAAGAGGCATGTACTTCTCACCGGGCTGATATTAAATCAGAGGCCCTTTATAAGAGGGCTTGGATACTGTTTAAAAAGGCCAAGTATAAAGAGTCATTGGAATGGGCCAAGTCTTCCCTGACTATTATAGAAAAGGAACTGGAAGTAAGGACTTATGAGAAAGAGTTAATACGAAGGAAAGGCTCAGTTTATAATCTCATTGCCAGTATATATCACAGACAGGGAAATTACAAGGAGGCTCTTGAACACTATACCAATGCCAAGTCCCTATTTGAGAAGATCAACAGGAAGAGTTCAGTAGCCTCAGTGCTGACCAATATAAGTCAGGTTTACATGTATACAGGTGATTTCGAAAGGGCAGGAGAAGTACTAATAAAAGCCCTGGAACTTGCCAAGGATACTGGAAACAGATTTCTTGTTGCCGCCATTCTCAATAATCTTTCCATGGTTCAGATGCAGGAAGACAGGTATGAAGAAGCGTTAAAGAATGCCGAGGAATCTCTTAAAATAGTCACCAATTTGGGAAATAAACATGCAGCTATCCATATTCTCATTAATATTGGCAGATTGTACCTGAATCTTGATAAGAGTGAGCAGGCATTGAAGAGCCTGAAACAGGCTCTGGATTTATCCCGTGACATTGAATATAAATGGGGAATTGCCACCTCTATGGGAAATATAGGTTTTGCTCATATTAAAGAGAAGGATTACGAAAAAGCTGAAAAGTATCTTGCAGATTCCATAGAAATTTCAAGACAGTTGGGAGATAGGTATGGCGTGGCTTCTGCATTGAAACCGTTTGCCGAGATAATGATTCATAAGAAGGAGTATCAAAGGGCGTTGAATATCCTTGAGGAGGCTCTTGAAATTTTTGAATCCCTCAACAATAAAATTGGAGCTGCAAGTGTCAGGGTGGGTCTTGCCTCAGTACATTTCATCATAGGGGAATGGAAAAAGGTAAGAGAGATTCTACAAGAAATAGTAGAGGAGGATATAAGAGAGATGGACGTTGAAGATGTAGTGAAGTATGCTCTTATGCGACTTGTTGTCGATGGGGAGGATGTATTGAATAAGATACTCCAAAAAGAGAGAATAAAATCCACAAAGGAGATTGTATTTGCATTCGATGTGAGGGAATATATGCAGAAAAAAGACAGAGAAATTTTAGAAAGATTAAAGAATCAATCCAGAGAATTTGATAACCCCTTTTATTATAAAATTGTAGAGAAACTATCCTCAGTTTAATACAATTACTTCCAGAGGTTTATTCTGGTGCCGTCTTCAAAGATCAGGTAGAGATAATTTTTATGTGATTCATCTTCAGGATGCCAGATCCTACCATCAAGCCAGGCAACTCTTATTTCCTGTGTTTCTTCTTCATATTTGCCGACATTTCCAGTAATGTTTCTGTATAAATAGCCTGGTATAGAATCAAACACAGGAGAAATGTTGAAATTTTTGAACCAAAGGGCACCGTTTTTCCATAGGTCTACAGAGACAAATTCAGAGGTATCCTCGTTCCTTTCAGTGTACACATAAAGAGTATCTCCCCAGATGTTTACAACAGTGGAGGAAATGTAGCCAACAAATTCCCTACTACGAAGTGTATAAGGTTGATATGCCTGTGCATAGAGACTCACGTAAATCACTGATAATATGGAATATTCTGCTGATATCGAAGTCGGTTTGCCCTGTGCATCCAGGCTGGCAGAGTAGTAGAGGTAAGCGAGGGTATCAAAGTTAACTGAATCTGCAGGGGTCATTAAATAGAAATCTGCGCTCTCTATGGCCTGGTTTTGCCAGATGTTGATATTTTCCACCTTTAAAACAGCCAGAAAATCAACGGCATCCCATATAAGTGTTACTGTAGAGTCGAAGGTGTAGGAAGTGTGAACCCATACTGAATCCTGGAATTCCCAGACACCCCAGGTGGAATCTGGTAATAGACGAAATCCTGCCCGTCCTAAGGCCATTACCAATCCCAGGAATGGGATCCTCTCAAGAGGCCCCAGTATCACCGGTGGATTAGATTTTTCTGCTTCTACTGTTATAGGAGCCCCCTGAGGCATACTGGCATAAAGCAATGCAGCATCTGATGAATCTGCATCCTTTTGGGTATCCAGTGGTTCTCTGGTAATGCGCTCCACAAGATTTTTATCAATGGGAAAGGATTCTTCTTCTTTTTGGCAGGCCAGAGATATAATAAATGCAAGAATCAAAGCATATTTTAAATAACCCATATACTTCATCCTTTCCCCCTGTTCTGTCTTATATATAAGCTTAAAGGGGAATAAAGTCAAGAGATATTGAGAAATGGAGCCCACGACCGGATTCGAACCGGTGACCTCTTCCTTACCAAGGAAGTGCTCTGCCGCCTGAGCTACGTGGGCTCAACACGGAGGGTGAGGGACTCGAACCCCCAAGGGCAGAGCCCAGCGGATTTCAAATCCGCCGCCTTACCAGTTAGGCTAACCCTCCAGTTTTAATATTTTACACAATTAATAAGGGATTTTCAAGGGAAAAGGAATTACCACCTTGCCCTGAATTCCCTTACATCTACATGTACAAAAGGACCCCGGGTTGAGTCCTTTTTCCAATCATAGATTCCGATTCCGCCCACAAGTCCGGTTATTTCTTCAACCTTTTCGGCAATTGAAGCTAGGTATACAGCATCCTGTACGTCAATTTTACCATCTCCATTTAGATCATCCATGATGCAGTCATCATTGCTATCTACATAAATATCGGCTGCCTTCCCATACATATGCTGTGAATATCTTGCCCCACCTGATACATTATAATTGTACCAGGGGGTTCTGAATCCACTCATTATTTTTATCGTGTGTTCTTCACCCAGTAAGTTTTGTATATGTTCCAGTTTAAGTAATAATTTAGGAGAGAGGATAAGGTACTTGGGATATATATCCGGTCTATGTGTGGTAAAATCTTTCAATTTGAAATGTTTTGATATGTATAATCCCTCATTGGCTTTTGTCACCTCTATAAATCCTGGAGGATTCTTATAATCTAACCTGTGGATTCTAAAGAAAAAACGTGCTGTATCCATTTCAGGATAATTTCCTATTGGATATCCATTAAGTAGGCCATTCTTTACCCAATCCAGAGGATAAAGTACAAAGAGAATAATGTTTCTCTTGAGATATACCGTTTTTACAGACCATGGCGTATCTTTCTCCCCCTTTTCCCATCTTGTTTTTACATAGATGGTAATGAAATATGTCCCGGGATTTTTGGGAGCTCTAAACGAGAATTTACTTGACGATATTTTCTTGAAGGTTATATCACGAGACTTTAGCGAGATTTCTTCTGCCAATTCTCCAATATAGTATACATTATTTCCCGTGAAATATAGATGGTGCCTGTTGTGAGAATGGAGATCTGCTCCTTTTACTTTTCTATATGTCGAGGCAAGAAATGGGAGGTCAGTTTTTAGGTCTATTTGTAATAGAATGTCCTTATTGGGGAGAGCGGTAAAAAAGGGGACAGATTGAGGTATTGAATCACAATTTGCAGATACCTTAATATAAAAATGTTGGGGCAAACCAACCTCTCTGAAACTTTTTCTTATGGTACAGGAAAATAAAATAAGGAAAAAGAAAAAGTATATCCTGAACTTCATCAATAAAAATATAAAGTGCATAATTTGTTTTAACAACATTTTTTTGGCTTTAAAATAGATTTATGAAGAAATTTATCTTTCTTATGCTACTAGTGATTTCCTGCAGGTCCACGGTGGATTACAGACTTAATCTGGGGGAAGTTGAATTGCCACTTACTGGTATAGCATTACCTGGAAATTTTATTACTTTTTATGTGGAAAAGAAAATAGATATTAATCAGATAAGAGAAGTTGAAATTGAGAGGGTTATATGGTCTTATAAAGCTAGTTCCTTCTCCAGGGTTGATTATACTGTAAAGATCACCTCTGCTGGAAAGGCTGAGGATGTGAAACTATATGTAAAATGCGATCCTCCGGAGCTTTGTTCAACTCTTCAGTCTGCAGGCTATGAGCCTGCCCCGGATTATGTGGAAGAAGCCCCAACCGTTTTAAGCGGTTCAGTGGACGGTGCAGTGGAGATAAATGGTAAAGAGCAGTCTCATGAGGCCAACATAGAATTGGGGAAATGCTTAGAGGAGGGGGTTATATGGCTTATTGTGAAGGTAGTGGCTGACCCTGCAGAATACCTACAGGGGGATAAACTCGTGCTCAGGAATGTGGAGATGGAGATCGATGCATCAAAAGATATGAAAACATTTTGGTCCTTTTCAAGACTTCTTTTTTGACCATGATAGGATTTTTGTTATTCGTAATACTTAATTTTCCCCATGACTTGCTGACAGTGAAAACGCCGGAACTTCCTGAAAAGATGACCGTGAGTATAATGGATGCAGGCTTTAGAATAAGGGATTTTTATTTTTCCATAAGCCCTATTTTTCTCCCTGTATATTGCAACTTCGGCGTATCCTTTATACATAAAAATTTAATTGCAGGGGGACATTTTGGATTCTTTTACGGAGAGTACCTTTTGAAATCATTGGACGAGAATATCAAGGATATCGATATCAGTGCCAATGGTTTTAATATCTTCACAGGTTACAAGTTTAGAAGGCTGATATTAAATTTTAAATTAAAATTTTACGGTAATTATCGGGCTGTGGATATTGAGGCTGCAAGTTTTTTCAAACCTTTAATTCTGGAGATGGGGTATGAATTTCCCCAGGGCTTCACTTATGGTGTGGGATTTTATTTTACAAAGGCTCCATTTTTTGCCAAATTTGGAATTATCGGGCCTGGAATAGAGGATTTTGGGAAAAATATTCCGTGCCTTCCTTATTTTAACGCGGGAGTGATTTTTTAACATGAAAAAGTTGTGGCTTCTTAAAATCATCGTTTTGGTTTTAATCCTTGGTGTATCTGTATATTTGTATCTTGTTCCGTGGTCAGGAGCCCCTTCTACAATTTTAAAACTGAGATTCGTGCGGCTCCTTCTCACACTCGTTGCAGGTTATACTCTTTCCATCAATGGAGCTGTGCTTCAATCTGTATTAAGAAACCAGCTGGCAGATCCATATCTTGTAGGAGTGACTGGTGGGGCTCTTGTAGGATTCACACTGGGTGAGATCTCGGGTATAAGAAGTACCTTTTTCCTTTCTCTACCAGCCTTTTTATTTTCAACAGCTTCTATTGTACTGGTCTATTATCTTGCCAAAAGAGGAGGAAAGGTGAGGAAGGAGCTTCTGGTCCTAAGCGGCCTTTTTATAAATTTTTTCTCCTATTCCTTTGTCTTCCTCATGCTGGTGTCAAAACGTGAAGTATTGGAGAGAATTATCTATGTTCTTTGGGGATACACCGGTATTATTTTACGAAGGGGTGAGTTTATTCCTTTTATCTTTATAACAATTTTACTTTTTCTTATACCCATTATTTTTTTATTACTTGCCAAGGAGCTGGATGCTATAAGTCTTGGCGAGGCAGAGGCAGTAAGCATAGGGGTGGATGTGGAGAAATTAAAAAGGTGGGCATTTCTTCTAACATCTTTTACAACGGCCATAATCGTATCTCTTGCTGGGGCCATAGGATTTATTGGTCTCATGATTCCGAATATTGTCAGAAGGCTCATAGGAGGAAGGCATATGGTTTTATTGCCTGCAGCTGGATTTGGTGGTGCTCTTCTTGCCCTCTTTGCAGATTATATTTCTAGGGTTTTAACTCCCTACGAACTTCCCCTTGGCATCATCACAAGTCTTCTTGGTGTCCCGTTCTTCATCTGGCTTCTCATTGGAGGAGGATATGAAGGTAATAGAAGTTAAAGACCTAGTATTCAGGTATCCTGGAAATAGAGAAGAGATTATAAAAGGAATCAGTTTTCAGGTGGAGCAGGGAAGTTTTGTGGCTATAATTGGTCCAAATGGTGCTGGTAAAAGCACACTCTACAGGTTGATATTAAAGGAGTTGGTTCCTGATTCAGGAGTGATTGAGGTGTGGGGAAAAAGGCTATCAGAATACAGACAGAAAGAACTGGCAAAAATAATCTCAGCTCTTCCTGCCGATGAGATTGAAGATTCGTCCCTCACTGTGGATGAATATCTGGAGCTTGGGAGATACCCCCATTCTGGTATTTTCAAATCCTTAAAAAAACAGGATTATAATCTCATTGAAAATGCGAAAAAAATTACAGACATAGAAAAATTCAGCAGGAGGTTTCTTTTTGAACTCTCCAAGGGTGAACTGGCCAGGGTAAGGATAGCGAGAACCATAGTCCAGGATGGTGGGATATTCCTAATGGATGAGCCAACAGCGCACCTGGATATAGATCATAAATTGTGGCTTCTTTCTACCTTAAGGAGATTAAAGGCACACCTCAAAACCATTATAATAATTTTACATGACGTGGGAATGGCATTTAAATATGCAGATGAAATATTGCTCATGGATAAAGGAGAAATAAAATATTTTGGGAAAAAGGAAAATTTAAATCCCGGTCTACTGGAAGAAGTATTCCGGGTTAAGGTGAAAATGTTAGAAAACAATCTTCTTTTTGAGGAGAGGTAAAAGGAGGTGAAGGATGGATCTAAAAGGACTTTTGAAAAAAAATAACTCCAAGATTGTATTTCTTGTGGCAGATGGACTTGGTGGCATTCCCCATCCTGATTTTGGCTATAAGACAGAACTGGAATATGCCAATACACCAAATCTTGATGACCTTGCAGAAAAGAGTATACTGGGGTTGACAATCCCGGTAGACCATGGAATAACCCCTGGGAGTGGACCTGCACATCTCTCTCTTTTTGGATACAATCCCATGGAACATGAAATAGGGCGAGGTGCACTGGAGGCATATGGAGTTGGTTTTATGATGACGGATAAGGATATTGCGGCAAGAGCAAATTTTGGTACAAGTGACAGGAATGGTGTACTGACTGATAGACGAGCAGGCAGAATTCCCACCGAAGGATCCAGGAAAATTGTGGAAAGAATAGGAGAAAAGATCAGGAAAATAGAGGATGTTGAGATTATCCTAAAACCGGGAAAAGAACACAGGTTTGTTCTTATATTAAGGGGAGAGGGATTATCGGACAGGTTAACTGATACAGACCCTCAGAAAGAAGGTTTAAAGCCTCTGGAGCCCCAGGCCCTCTCTCCCGAGGCAGAAAAGACTGTGAGAATTGTTAAGGAGTTTTTGAAGAGGGCTCAGGGGGTGATAAAGGATGAACCCAAAGCCAATACCATTCTCTTAAGAGGTTTTTCCCGTAAACCGGAAATCGAACCCTTTGAGGAGAAATTCGGGCTCAAACCCCTTGCACTTGCCAATTATCCCATGTATAAGGGGCTCACGAGGATTCTTGATATGGATACCCCAGACTTGGGAGATAATTTTGAAGACTTGATTAAGTATTACAAAGAATATTTTGCTGAATACGATTATTTCTACATCCACTATAAATATACAGACAAGGCCGGAGAGGATGGAGATTTTCTTAAAAAGGTACGGTACATAGAGGAACTGGATTCATTAATTCCTGAAATTTTATCAACCAATCCTGACGTTTTTGTGGTGACTGCTGATCATTCAACTCCTTCCTACTGGAAACAACATTCCTGGCACCCCAATCCCACTCTCGTATATTCGAAGTACGCAGGAGCGGATGACAGGAATAAGTTCACGGAAAAGGAATGTAAATATGGCTATCTCGGTCTCATTTATGCCTACCATCTGATGCCGGTAGTTCTTGCCAATGCTGGTAGATTGAAAAAATACGGGGCTTAATGTGAAGTAGAGTTGGGGTCCTTCCCCTCCAGAAATTTTTCTGTTTCTTCTTCCAGTTTTTTCTCTTCCTCCATGGGTTTAATGTGCCAGATGGAGGCGAAAGTCAGACCCAGAAGAGATCCAGATGCATAGCGTAGAGCATGCATTACTATTGCCACAGTGAGGGCAGTGCTTTTTTCAAAACCATATAAACTCAAAGAAAGTACAATACCATATTCGAAAGTCCCCAGGGCTCCAGGAGCAGCAGGGATTGAGACTACAAGATTGGTAATAAAAAGGATAGCTATTGGAAGTGATGGATGGAAGGAAAGATTGAAGGCTTTGAGGAAAACATAAAAACTGGCCCCTTCAAAGCCCCATGCCACCAATGTGAGGAGAGAGAGGACAAGGAGGGTTAAGGGATTTCGCATGATTTCAAAACCCTTGGCCACATTCCCGAAAATTTCTGCGAGTTTTGTAGTTTTATGTTTGCCATGTCTTTCGTAGATTTCTGTAAATACGAAAAGCAATATTACACCTACAGCGAGTAAGATGCCAAGATAAAATATTGCTTCATCAACCCAGCCAGGTGCCTTAACAATTTTTACAATTACTGCAGCAAATAAAAGGATGGCTATACCATCAAGAATTCTCTCCACAAGAAGAGAGGCAAGAGCGAGACTTCTGGGGATGTTTTCTCTCTCCTTTATGATCACTGCTCTCCACAAATCGCCAAATCTTCCTGGGAAGATATTGTTCCCAAAGATACCAATGAAGAAACTCCCCAGAGAGTGGACATAGGATATATTTTTATAATGCCTCAACATTGTTTTCCATCGATAGCTTCTTACAAGATGGCTAATAACAAAAAGTAGAGATCCAGCCAGAAGGAGCCATAGGTTTAAACTTTTTATAGTTTCTATAACAAGATGAAGATTAAAACCCCTCAAGGATAAATATAAGAAAATAATGCTGATGAGGATACCCAGTATGAATAATTTTCTTTTTTTACTCATCTAATTTACTCCTTGGATGAGTCTTCTTGTAGATTTCCTGCAGAGACTGTATGGAAAGGTTGGTGTATATTGAAGTGGTGGCCAGTGATGCATGTCCCAGAAGTTCCTGAATAGATCTCAGATCTGCACCATGATTCAGGAGATGAGTTGCAAAGGAGTGTCTCAGAGTATGAGGATGAACTCCATACATAAGAGCTATGGTTTCAAAGCGTTTTTTTATAATAAGCCAAAGTCCTTTACGGGACAATTTTTTGCCAAATCTATTAAGAAAAATAAAATTTGACTTATTTAACTTATCTCCAAGAAAATTCACATATACTTCCAGCGCCTCCCTTGCACGTTTTCCAAGAGGTACGATTCTTTCCTTCCCCCCTTTACCCTTTACCCGTAATTCCATGGTTTTTAAATCAAGATTTTCCCATTTTAGGGAAATAACTTCCGATGCCCTTAAACCGGAAGAGTACATAAGTTCGATTATAGATTTATCTCTTGCCTCCATTATGCTTTCGGGGATCCAGTTATCAAGCATTTCGTTGATTCTCTTTTCGGATATTACCATGGGCAAACATCGCTCTTCTTTTGGATTCTGAATACCCAGTACAGGGTTTGATGAAATCACTTGGATTCTTTTTAAATATTTAAAAAACCCTCTCAAAGCAGAGAGTTTTCTCTCAACACTCTTTTTGGAGAATCCATACTGAATCAAGGCAGAGACATATTCCCGAATATCAGCCCTTCTTATGTTTTCCACGTCCTTTATACCCATTGCCTCTTGAACAAACTCAAGAAATTGATAGAGGTCCCTCTTGTACGATTCTATTGAATTTTTTGCCAGTCCTCTCTCACCCAAAATATAAGATATATACTTTTCTATAAGTTCTCTTCCTTCCATTTTAAAATATCCCTCAATGCCCGCTTACTCTTAATTTCTCTTTTCGCTCTGCCCTTAAGTCTAAAGTCAACAGGAGGCAAAAGTCCAAGGTTTGCATTCATGGGCTGGAAATCCTTTTTGTCATTCTCAATCACGTATCTGAGCAGCGCTCCAATTATAGTGGTTTCTGGAGGGGGAGGTAAAGGTCCTCCCATTTTTAAAATGTTATATATGTTTAGCGCTGCCATTAATCCACCCATAATAGCTTCCACATATCCTTCTGTTCCTATAAGCTGCCCCGCAAAAAATATTCTTGGGTCTCTCTTCAACCTCAGGTGAATATCCAGGAGTCCAGGGGAGTGTAGGTAGGTGTTTCTATGTACAGCCCCATATCTAAGAAAAACAGCATTTTCGAGGCCGGGTATCATACGGAAGACCCTTTTCTGTTCTGGATATTTGAGTTGAGTCTGGAAGCCCACCAGGGAGAACATTGTTCTTTCTTTGTTTTCCGGTCTCATTTGAACCACAGCATAGGGAGTTTTGCCGGTTTTTGGATCTTTGAGCCCTCTGGGATTGAGAGGGCCGTATCTCAGGGTTTCCGGTCCCCTCCTTGCCATAACTTCTATGGGCAAGCATCCTTCAAAATATTTCTTTTCTTCTTCAAGATGAGGGATATGGACTTCTGCATTAAGCAATGCTTCCACAAAGTTATAATATTCCTCTTTTGTCAGGGGGGCGTTAAGATAAGAACTATCGTCAAGGCCGTGTCTATCTCTGTAATACAATTTCGAAAAGTCAAGAGTCTCAGCGTCTACAATAGGTGATAATGCATCAAAAAAATAAAGAAACTCATCTCCAGTCAGTTTTTTTATCTCCAGGGCAAGGGCATCCGAAGTGAGAGGACCTGAAGCAATGAGGACGATCCCTTCAGATGGAAGTGATGTTATCTCTTCCCTGATGACCTTTATATTTGGGTGGGACTCAATAAGATTTGTTACTTCCTGAGAAAATTTCAGTCTGTCCACCACCAGGGCCTTGCCCCCTGGAAGGGAATGTTTTTCTGCAATTTCGAGTAAATAAGAATGCAGGGTTTTTAATTCCTCTTTTAGTAATCCATGGGCATTGGTTACTTCCACAGATTTCAATGAATTACTACACACAAGTTCCGCAAAATACTCTGTATTGTGTACAGGGGTCATTCTTGCAGGTCGCATTTCAAAAAGTATGACCTCAATACCCCTTTCCGCAAGCTGCAGAGCAGCTTCAGAACCTGCAAGACCTCCCCCTATGATGTGGACTTTCACATACTGATTTTATAGTCTGAAAAGGGGATTTACAAATAAAAACTCTTAAATCTGCCTTGAAGTGCTTGTGCTTCTGCTTTATCATAATAATTCAAAAGGAGGGTCCCCATGAGTGTAGATGCAATTTATAAGGATATTGAAACAAGAATGAAAAAAGCAGTTGAAAACTTTAAAACAGAAATTTCCAGACTCAGGACAGGTAGAGCGACTCCTACTATCTTGGATGGAGTAAGAGTTGAATATTACGGTGCTCAGGTCCCCCTTAATCAGGTGGCTAATATTGCCATTCCCGAGGCCAGTCTCATAGTTGTTCAACCATGGGATAAGACAATAATTGGAGAAATAGAGAGGGCTATAAAAAAATCAGGTTTGGGGCTTAATCCACAAAGTGACGGGAATGTAATAAGATTGCCCATTCCTCCCTTATCTGATGAAAGGCGAAGGGAACTCGTAAAAATAGTGAAAAAATTTGCTGAAGACGCAAGGATTGCAGTGAGAAATATAAGAAGGGATGGTATGGAGAAAGTAAAAAGAATGGAAAAGAATAAGGAAATATCGGAGGATGAGCGCAAAAGAGCTGAAGAAAAGATACAGGAGATTACAGATAAGTATATTGATGAAATAAATAAGATATTGGGCAGCAAGGAGAGGGAGATACTTGAAGAATAAACTACCTGTTCATGTTGCCATCATAATGGATGGTAATGGAAGATGGGCAAAAGAGAGGGGGTTGCCTCGTATAATCGGTCATAAGGTTGGAGCAGAATCCGTAAGGGAAATTATACGAACTGCAAAGGAAATAGGTATTAAATACCTCACCCTTTTCACCTTTTCCACGGAAAACTGGAGGAGACCTGAAGAAGAGGTCAATTTCCTAATGGATATGTTAAAGCAGCTTCTCAGAGACGAAGTGGAGGATTTGAAGCGAAACGGTGTACGTCTCAGGGCTATGGGCAGACTGGATATGCTTCCACGGAGAGTGAGAGAAGAACTGGAGTATGCAGAAAGAGAGACAGAAATGAATAAAGATCTTACTGTAATTCTTGCTCTCTCATACAGTGGAAGAGCTGAAATTGTTGATGCTATGAAAAAAATGATGAGAAAAGCCCCTAACCCTGAGCATGTTACTGAAGATACATTTAGAAACTTTCTGTATTTGCCGGATGTCCCCGAACCGGATTTGATGATAAGGACCAGTGGTGAGATGAGGATTTCCAATTTTATGCTGTGGCAACTTGCTTACACAGAACTATATTTTACAAAGACCCTCTGGCCAGACTTCAGGAGGGAAGAATTCTTAAAGATCATAGAAGATTATACAAAAAGGGAAAGGAGATTCGGTGGTATCCCTACTTAAGGAACTGAAGGGAAGAGTTCTCACAGCTTTCATTTTGATACCTCTCTTTTTAGGAATTCTGTATCTGGGGAAATATGCTTTTGCCGCATTGATAATAGTCTTTATTACCGGAGCTTTTCTTGAATTTGCTACACTCTACGATCTGGGAATACGAATTAAAATCACGGGAATGATTTGGCTTATTACTCTCATCATTCTCACTGTTTTTGAAAGAACCAGTCTCGTAATTCTTTTGCCACTTGCTTACTTTTTTCTTATCCCATTTTTCTGGAATAAAGGAGATTCAATTAAAAAACTCTCCTTGGGGATTTTTATACTTGTGTATCTTTCATTTGGCGCTGTTACAGTTTATTTTATAAGAACTTTCTTTGGTTTTTATCATGCCCTTTCCTTTTTCCTCATAATCTGGACTTTTGATAGTGCTGCGTATCTTTCTGGCAGCCTCTGGGGGAAACGCAGACTGGCTGTTAAAATAAGTCCCAGGAAATCAGTGGAGGGGTATCTCTTGGGGATTTTGTTCACGGTTCCCATTGTAATAGCTATGAAATACATAGGTATTTATCGGCTGCCTCTTGTTAAGGCTATTCTTGGGGGTGTTTTTATATCCATTCTTTCACAGGTCGGTGATCTTGTGGAATCTGCCATGAAAAGAGAGGTGGGGGTTAAGGATAGCTCCACCATTTTCCCGGGACACGGAGGTTTTCTGGACCGGGTGGATAGTATAGTATTTACTGCACCATTCTATTTTATTTTTCTATTGAGGGTGATCTAAAATGAAGATCAGGGAATTTCAGAAGATAATAAGGGAAACTTATTTTGAAAAAGACTCAAAAAGAGGAAAGGCCGAAACCTTTCAGTGGTTTATTGAGGAGATAGGAGAACTTGCAAGGGCACTCAAAAGTGGAAAAGAAAGCGAGATGATTCATGAATTCTCCGATGCCATTGCCTGGTTATTTTCTCTGGCAAATCTGTACGGTGTGGATATGGAAGAGGCAGCAGCAAGGTATAAAGATGGTTGCCCCAAGTGTCACCATATACCGTGTATTTGTGACGAAAACAGAAAAAAAGACCTTGAAGAATTCCAGGATTCCCGGTAAAATTAATTATAGATATGAAGGAGGAATATGATGAAAATAGCAATCCCCAGCAAAGGTCCAAAAGGTGTACTTGAAGAGGTTGAAGAACATTTTGGTAGAGCAGAGTATTATACAATTGTTGAAGTTAGTGATAATAAAGAAATTACCAGGGTACAGGTGGAAAAAACTCCCTTTACCTCTCATGGTCCAGGTGATATACCCAACTGGCTCAAATCCCTTGGAGTAGATTTGGTAATTGCAAGGGGTATGGGGCATAGAGCAGTGGATTTTTTTAACCAACTGGGTATACAGGTGGTTACCGGGGCCAATGGTATGATTAAAGATATTGTGGATGCTTATCTCAAGGGAACACTGGTGGTAGAGGAGTGGAAAGGGAAGGAATGCGGAGAGGGTGAGTGTAAGCATTAGATCGGAAAGGGTAAAGCGAGCAGCGTCAAGCGGTAGACGGGAGACGGATTATTTAGTTCGGTAAACGGTAAACGATAGACGGTAAATGGGAAACGGACTTTATAAATTTAAAATAAATTTAAAACAAAAACATTAATCCCACTACCGTCTATCGTTTACCGTTTACCGATTTGCCTGTCATTCTGAGCGAAGCGAAGAATCTCAAAATATATTAAATGTATAATTATTCCCCCTCACCCTAACCCTCTCTTCTCATTCTGTTCGGAGACCTCACGGTTCCCTTAAGGGTGAGGGAATTATATTTTATCTCCACCTACCGTTTACCGTCTACCGAATCTTCCCTTGTCCGCTTTACGCTGCACGCTTTACGTCTCTCTGAGATTCTTCGTCGTCTGCCTGAGGCATACTCCTCAGAGTGACAACAAGTAATTCATTCTTCAATCGTCTACCGTCTTCTGGTCCTTTTCACCTAATCTTCACAACCTTAACTAACTGGTTCTTGCCAGGCTTCTTTACAAAATAAATACCCGGTAAAACTGCTCGGCCCTCCTTGTCTCTGCCGTCCCAATAAGTGAGATCGCCGAGCTTTCTCACCAGCCTTCCTGAAGCATTATATATTTCAAGATTCTGTGTATTGAAATAACACACACTGTAAAATGGATTTGGATATGCCTTTATAAAGGGTTTGTGCAATTTTACTTCTTTGACATATAAACTACCACCAGCCTCGGTATAACGCTCCGTAAATTCCTGCCAGTAAAGCTGAGCAACAGTTGCATTTTTGATTATAATTACGTTTTCATCATTGTATCCTGTTCCGCTATTTGACCAGTTCATGGATCCTGTTTCCACAAAAATCTTGTCCACCACCATGAATTTATCATGCAGAGAATACCATTGTGATGGGAGGTTTTCCCAGTAAACCGGAACGCCTGCATTATATAGACTATCGTATTCAGGATTTGAGGCATTGTCTTCATGAACGCCGCCTACCCATACACCTCTCTGAAAAGCAGATATAAGGGCGTCTCCAAGGTCATCTCTTGTAAAACTGTATATAAGATACCCTATCTCAGACTGTGCCCGGTTGACAAGATTAACAAGATATTGAATTGGATTATCCTGGGGTGAAAAATAGACCCATATAGAATCTCCTCCAACAACAAAAGAATGGGTCGGAAGGACATCTGTCTTATTGGTTCCAGTCCTTGCGTTGGTGGCATCAGGTGTGTCTGTGGAGCTTCCCCACATCTGGTTGAATTCACGTTCAAAAGCGTCTGCCAGCTCGGTACTTTTAATGACTATTGCATTATCTGCATGAAGATAATCAGATGCATTAAAACTGCCTGTCCATATCCAGTCATTAGTGGGATCCCCATCTCTATAATCTCGGACAATGAATTTATGATGCATAATATGAGATGTGGAGTTATCACCTATTCCTTCATGTATTACTGGTATTCCTGCATTTATGAGGTCTTGAGTTCCCTGTCTATCTATGTAACTGTAATCTGTTATGACCCTTACTTTAACACCCCTATTCCATGCAGCGATCAGGGAATCCACTATTGTGTCAGTGAAACATTCGTACATGGCAATATCTATGGAATACTGGGCTTCATGAATGAATTTTCCAAGCTTTTTGCGGAGCGTATCGTCCTGAAAGTATACATAATAAACTGCATTCCCCACCTGTACACGGAAAGTGTCGGAGGTTGAAGAATTGTTATCGTTGTCTATAGCGTACACATAGTATTCTATCAAATCACCATCATTTTGTCCGGGGACCGTGAAATAGAAGAAAGAATCCACTGTACTATCGGGAAGTACATCCGTCCAGACTCCGAAATTAACCCTGTAATATAGTCTTGAGGTAGTGATAGTTCCATCGTCGGTAATGGTAGCAATCACTGTTATATCCTCTCCAGCTTGGGGGGATACAGGATCCCTTGTAACATCCTTTATATCAGGAGATTGGGCTGGACTGGAAAAGGATGCATCGTCCACATAAAAAACAGCACCACCATCCCAATTAGTATCATCGTATCCTCTCAACTGGACTTCGCAGTATGCAGCACCAGCAGGAGCCTGGGCGGTATACTCTATCTTCTGCCAGCCATCATAATCCGATGTATATGTAGAAGGCCCCTCATAATCTATAAGAACATGATTACTATCATACCATCGTAGCCATATTCTGGCCTTTCCTGCTGGATCGTTATCGTATACCCAGAATGTAGCTGTATAAGTTTCTCCTGGATTGACCTGCACCTCCTGATCGAACGATTGAGTGGAAGTAGAAGTTAGATACAATCTCACACTATAACTTCCCGAGTGTATATATTGAGGATCAGAATTCTGAGTAGCATCAAAGGATGACGCGTCGGCCCAGTAGTCAGGAGGAGAATCAGAACCTGAGGACCATTGTTCAAATCCTCCATTTAAAAGCAATTCATCTGCAGATAATATGGAGACAAAAAAGAAAATCGCAAGTAATTTTAAAAATCGCATACTAAAACCTCCCAGTGGAATTATAAAATATGTGGAAATTTTTTTCAAATTGAGCCAAAAAAGTTAGCAATGCTAATTAACGTTTGTTTGGAATTCCCATTGTAAAGATTAAAATTTTAAAATGTCAGAAAGAAAGGCACTCTTTTTTGTTATACTTTCAGCTCTGCTCTGGAGCACCTCATTTCCTGCAGTAAAAGTAGGTCTGGGCTATTTAAATCCTCTGTGGTTTATCTTTTTCAGATTTTTTACTGGTACATTTATCTATCTCTTCCTATTTTATGCCTTGAAGATGAAATTTGACCTTTCCATTTTTAGAGAGAAGAAAATTTATATCCTTTCCATACTTGTGTTTCTTTCTTATGTTTTGCAATTCTATGGTCAGAAATTCACCCTGGCATCAAGAACAGCGTTGATTATAAATCTTTACATATTATGGGTTCCTTTTCTGGCCCGTTATGTGTTGGATGAAAGAGTCACAAAGAGCCTTGGCTTGGCAATATTACTTGCTCTCTCGGGGATGGTTTTACTTGTAACCAAAGGTGATTTTAAGATTTTCATGTATTCCAGGGTCTTTATCGGAGATATTATAGTATTTATTGCCTCTTTAACCTGGGCCTTTTATATAGTCCTCGGGAAGGATCTCCTCAAAAAATATAATGTGCACGAGTTTAACATTGTTACATTTGGTTTTACTGCTCTTTTATCCATTCCTTTTTTATTTTTTATACCTTTAACACTACCCCAAAATACTATCTCAATACTGGTTATAATCCATCTTGCACTCTTCTGTACTGTACTGGCCTATTTCTTCTACACCATGGGCCTAAAACATGCAGGCGCCATAAAAACCAGTATCTTTGTGGTCCTCGAAGTGTTCTTTACCTTTTTGATTTCGTGGTTATTCCTGAATGAGACATGGAATAAAATAGAACTGGCTGGTGGTATTCTGGTTATAGTGAGTATTGTTCTGGTTTTAAGGGAGACTTAAAAACAAATGGGCGGAGGAGGACTTGAACCTCCGACCTCCGGTATGTGAGACCGGCGTTCTCGCCACCTGAACTATCCGCCCATGTAATTTATATTATAACCTAAAATTTTTTCCAGTTCAAAGCC
>Ga0190304_1000364_pt1 | contig 21486 bp, 21 predicted proteins | sample 48700712_MG_FD_161670 | JGI IMG/M metagenome (GOLD analysis project Ga0190304, IMG submission 161670) | Hydrothermal vent sediment bacterial communities from Southern Trench, Guaymas Basin, Mexico - 4870-07-1--2_MG | ecosystem: Environmental > Aquatic > Marine > Hydrothermal vents > Sediment ...
CTATTTCATTCCCTCACTATTTCACTACTCACTGATTTAATGTTTTGGCATTAAGACATTTGGATTTCATTTGGCATTTGGATTTTGAAATTTGGATTTTTTAGACCATATTTAACGTTTGTTCTTTTTGTTAAATTACTTATGGCCTGACTTTGACGTAGTCCTGGTTTCCAAATTATTCTAATTGAGGTTGGCTATTGAAAGAAAGCGCATTGGTCGTTTTACCTTTTAAGTAAAGCAATGTTTTTAAAAATTTGCCTTATTTTACTATATTTATGGGTTTTCTTTTAAAATTATCACGGATTTTGAATTTTTCCTGATTTTAAAAAGTTCTATAGTTTCTTTAAAAGACAAGGGGGTGCGTTTAAAGAATGCTTCTGTGTTAGGTAAAAGAGAAGAATTCTCAAGGTGTAACTCCTTCATAAACCATTCCCAATCTTCTTTTTCACAATTTACGGTGCGCAATGAGTGTTTTTCTAAATAAACATCCTCTAACTCGGCCTTCATATAAACAGCTAACGCCTTTGCTATTTGGGGAATAATCTCACTAATATCAAATTTTTCCTTATAGGCATAACGCTTTAGCCTCTTAAAATTAATGATGGCTCGCTCTATACTTCTAAATTCAGTTTTTCCTTTCATTTTTGGATTCAAATCCCTCAAAATAATACGCTTATACCCTTCTATTACACCCTTTTTAAGAAAAGAAATTTCTGCTGGGGTAAGAACCAACTGAGGCCCTTCTGGTTCTTGTGTAAGAAAATAAAGACTGCTATAAAAGGCCACCTCTGGCAGTTCCCCTGCATGGGCAATAATCTCTTTTTCTTGAACTATTTCTTCTCTCACTGATAAAAATATGGCATAGCCTTAGTAAAAATCAAGTTTTAACCTTGCCATTAATATTGAGAAAGATTATCATACTCACATGCCAAGATTTTCTAGAGAGCATAGTTTAGAATATACCCAACTTAAAAAAAATTTAAGGAAATGGCTGAGAAAAAGAGATTATAAATCTATCCTGAAATTTTTAACTAAGCTTCATCCCGCAGATATTTCTGAATTAATAGATAACCTACCTGAAGATGAAGAAAAAGCACAGCTTTTTTCTTTATTAGACCTAGAAACAGCCTCTGATGTTATGGCAGACCTCTCAGAGGGTTCTAGAAGGGCAATCTTAAAGGACATTACCCATGACCACCTCACAGACATTGTGAAGGACCTCCCTTCAGATGAAGCTGCGGATATCTTAGGGGTTTTACCCAAAGAAAGGGTAGAGAGGATTCTGGCGGCTATACCCCCACAGGATTCTGCTGAAGTAAAGTCTCTCCTTAAGTATCATAAGGAAACCGCTGGTGGCTTGATGCAGGCCGAAGTGTGGGCGCTGCCAGCAAATATGACAGTAGAAGATGCCATAGAGCAGTTACGGACCTTGGCCCAGGAAACAGAAGAAGAATTTCACAATATTTTTGTCATTAATGGAGAGAAAAAATTGTTGGGAACGGTGTCTATTAATAAACTCATCCTTTCTTCTCCTGAAAAAAAACTATCAGAGTTAATGGAAAAACCGAAAGGCGTTATTTTTGTAGATGAAGACCAAGAAGAAGTGGCCAGAAAATTTCAAAAATACAATTTGGTTTCTGCCCCGGTAGTTGACCATAATGGTGTTTTATTAGGAAGGATTACCATTGACGATATTGTTGATGTAATTGAAGAAGAGACCTCTGAAGACTTTTATCGCTTAGCTGGAACAGATGTAGAAGAAATTGTTTATGGGGATAATATAGGTAAAATTGCCCGTATTAGACTTCCTTGGTTACTGACAAATCTTTTTGGGGGATTACTTACTGGTTACCTCATGTGGTTGTTTAAACACACCATAACCGATGCCATTGCTCTGATTGCCTTTATCCCGGTAATTACAGGTATGGGTGGCAATCTTGGGTTGCAGTCTTCTACCATTTCTGTCCGGGGTTTAGCTATAGGAAAAATTACCTTGCATAATTTTAAACATCACCTTTTTAAAGAAATAAAAGTAGCTTTGGTAGTGGCCACAGTATGTGGAAGCACAGTAGGAATAATCGCTTTTTTATGGCATAAACAACCTACATTGGGCTTGATGGTGGGATTAGCTATGTTTTGTGCCATGAGCATGGCAGTATTAATGGGAACAATTATGCCTATTCTGTTACGAAAGTTAGGCGTGGACCCCGCCGTGGCTTCTGGTCCATTTGTAACCACTGCTAATGATATAACAGGTATTCTTATTTATATGACAATCGCTACCTTGCTTTTAAACTATCTTAGAGGTTAATCTATGTATAAAAACCTCATTTCTTTCATTTTCCACAATTTAAAGGCTATATTTGAAAGACCATTTTTCTTTTCCCAACTCTGGAGACAAATTTACATCATTGGTGCTGATGCCCTACCTTTAATTTCTACGGCAGCCTTAGCAGTAGGTTTTGTTCTTGCCTTACAAACTGGTGTTACCCTACAACGTTTTGGGGCCCAAAAATACCTAGCAGCTATTGTCGGGCTTTCCATGGTAAGAGAATTGGGACCCGTTCTTACTGCCCTCTTGGTGGCCAGTCGATCAGGCTCAGGTATCACGGCGGAAATAGGAGCCATGAAAGTCACACAACAAATTGATGCCTTAAGGGTAAGTGCTATTCCCCCTTTGAATTATTTAGTAGTTCCCAAGTTATTGGCCTGTATCGTTTGTCTTCCTTTACTCACCGTAATTGCTGATGTAGTAGGTGTTATCGGTGGAGGGATCCTAGCAGTAGTTATGGAAATGAGCACTGCTGGCTGGTATGCAAAAATAACGGCTCAATTTATAGAATTTGCTGATTTCTTCCCAGGCTTGATCAAAGCTAGTTTCTTTGGTTTTTTAATTGCCAGCATTTCAGCTTATTTTGGTTTCAATACCCAACGGGGAACCCAAAGTGTGGGAAAGGCAACCACTACGGCGGTAGTCACATCTTCTTTGGCTATTTTGATTTCTGATGTAATTTTGACCCGAATTTTATTAATCTTCTTTTCTTAGATGAAAAGGATATAACGAAAACAAACTGTTTTAGATGCCCCGCCCTGTGGGCGGGGAGCTTCACTCTTACAGATGAAGATAAAACAATGGCAAAGGGAAAAATAAATTAAAATCGGCTATTTGACCGCCACTTAGTATCAAGAGAAATATGGAATGAATAAAAAAGTAGAATTAAAAATTGCAGGTATGACTTGTGCGATGTGTGCTAAGGGGATTGAGGCTAGTCTTTTGCACTTTCCTGGTGTGATTAAGGCGCAGGTAAATCTAGGTACAGAAACAGCCCATATTGAATATGATACCACTAAGGCAAAACTTGAAGACTTAGCAAAACTCATTGCTGAACTAGGTTATCAGGTCATAAATGAAAAGGTGGCAGTAAAAATTGGGGGTATGACTTGTGTGATGTGCGTTAAGACCATTGAGAATGCTCTCAAAAAATTAGATGGGATTGTAGATGTAAATGTCAATTTAAGTGCTGAAAAAGCTTATATTACTTATAATCCTAAATTAGTAGCCATTGATGATATAAAAAAGGCCATTGAAGATGCTGGATATCAATATTTAGGGATAGAAGGAAAAGAAGATTTAGAAAAACTTGCCCACGAGAAAGATTTAAAGAAAAAAAAGAAACAGATTATTATTGGTTTTTCAATTGGCATTTTACTTATGTTTCTTATGTATGTTCCAGTCAAACTCCCTTTACCTATGTCTTATTTGATGTTGATTATAGCCACCCCAGCCTTTATTTATATTAGCCATCCTATCTTTAAAGCTGCCTGGCGAGCGCTTAAAAACAAAACTCTCAATATGGATGTTATGTACTCTATGGGTATAGGTGTAGCCTATGGTTCAAGTCTTTTAGGTACATTTAAAATACTCCCACATAAATTTCTTTTTTATGAAACAGCCGTCTTTCTTGCCACATTTCTCACAATGGGGCGGTATTTAGAGACAAAGGCAAAGGGAAAAACATCTGAGGCCATAAAAAGACTAATGGGTTTACAGCCAAAGATTGCCACGGTGATTCGTAATAATAAAGAAATAGAGATACCAATAGAAAATGTGCAAATAGATGAGATAATTATCGTTAGACCAGGAGAAAAAATTCCTGTAGATGGTGAGGTGGTTGCAGGAGAAAGTTATGTAGATGAGTCTATGATTAGTGGTGAACCTATTCCTGTTTTTAAAAAGAAAGGAGATAATGCAATAGGGGGCACCTTAAATCAAAATGGTGTGCTTAGAATAAAGGCAAAAAAAATTGGACAAGATACAGTACTTGCACAGATTATAAAACTGGTAGAAGAAGCACAGGGGTCAAGACCTCCTATTCAGAGACTAGCAGATAAGGTAGTAAGCTATTTTATCCCTGCAGTTTTAACCGTAGCCATATTTGCTTTTATTTTGTGGTATTTTTTCTTTGGCCAAACACTGCTTTTTGCCCTTACTTGTCTTATCTCTGTTTTGGTTGTAGCCTGCCCTTGTGCCCTAGGATTAGCAACACCTACTGCAGTCACTGTAGGCATTGGCAGAGGGGCAGAGCTTGGTATTCTCATTAAACAGGGCGAGGCCTTAGAACGTAGTGAAAAGTTAACCACCATCATCTTTGATAAGACTGGTACTCTAACCAAGGGAAAACCAGAAGTAACAAATATTATTAGTCTTAGCGCTGATGAACATACTTTGCTTGAATGGATAGCAAGTATAGAAAAAAATTCAGAACATCCTCTGGCTAAAGCCATTGTAAAAAGGGCCAAAGAAAAAGGAATTAAGTTAAAGGAAATGGAAAAATTTGAAAGTTTCAGTGGTAAAGGTGTGGTGGCAAAATTAAAAGGAAAAGAAATTCTTATTGGCAATAGGATGCTTTTTGCTGAAAAGCATATTTCTGTCCCCAAAGAGATAGAGAAAAAAATAGAGGAACTTGAAGAACATGGCAAAACAGTCATCCTCTGTGCTATAGAAAAAGAGATAAAAGGCATTATTGCCATTGCTGACACATTAAAAGAAACCACAAAAGAGGCCATCAAAGAATTAAAGAATATGAAACTTAAAGTAGCTATGATTACAGGAGATAATATAAGGACAGCCCAGGCTATTGCTCAAGAAATTGGAATTAAAAGAGTATTAGCAGAAATCTTACCACAAGATAAAGCAAAGGAAGTCAAAAAATTGCAAGAAAAAGGAGAAATAGTTGCCTTTGTGGGCGATGGGATCAACGATGCGCCAGCCTTAGCACAGGCGGATGTAGGCATTGCCATTGGTAGTGGCACAGATGTGGCCATAGAAAGTGGTGATATTGTGCTTATAAAAGATGACCTCATAGATGCAGTAGGGGCAGTGCAATTAAGCAAAAAGGTTATGAGTAGGATAAAGCAAAATTTGTTTTGGGCTTTTGCTTATAATACAGTGTTAATACCTGTGGCAGCGGGTGTGTTATATCCTGCTTTTGGAATTACTTTCAAACCAGAATTGGCTGGCCTGGCTATGGCAATGAGTTCAGTGACGGTAGTAAGTCTTTCGCTATTGTTGAAACGGTATGTGCCACCGGTAAAAAGGAAATAAAATTTGAGGTGTCATTATGAAAACAAAAATTAAGGTAACAGGAATGAGCTGTGAGCATTGTGTAAAACGGGTGACAAAAGCAATAGAAAGTATAGCGGGTATAAAAGATGTACAGGTTGATCTTAAATCAGGTGAAGCCACATTTGATAAGCCTGAGACCGTAAGCATGGAAGAGATTGTAAAGGCAATTAAGGAAGTAGGATATGGGGTAGAGGTGTAAAATGTGGAATGAGAAATTTTATATTATAGGAATTATTGCGGAAATGTCTCAAATTCCTTTCTAGAAATTCTAACATTCTCTTGATATAATTTTAAAGTGAAAAATAAATTACAAAGAGTCTCCACTCTTACCAAGTATAAAAATGGAAAACAAGAAATTATTTCTATAATACTTGCATCAATTCTCTTCATCTTTGGAATGATTTTTAAAACCAAACTCCACTATACGCTTTATTCCCTGGCCGAATATTTTATTTTTCTCTCTGCTTACTTTTTAAGCGGATGGGACATTTTAACTAAAGCAGGGCGAAATATTATTAAAGGAAAGATATTTGATGAAAATTTTTTGTTGGGAGTAGCTACTATAGGTGCAATTTCTATCCATGAATTGCCTGAAGCAGTGGGAGTGATGTTATTTTTTAAAATAGGTGAATTTTTTCAAAACATGGCTGTGGCTCGATCAAGACAATCTATCAAGGCCCTTTTAGAAATACGCCCTGATTATGCCAATTTGAAGATTGGTGAAGAGATAAAGAAAGTATCCCCAGAAAAAGTAAAGGTGGGAGATATTATTGTTGTCAAACCAGGAGAAAAAATCCCCTTAGATGGAGAAATTATTATAGGAAGTTCACAGGTTGATACATCTGCCTTAACCGGTGAGCCGATTCCTAAAGAAGTTGAAATCGGAGATATAGTTTTAGCGGGTATGATTAACAAAACAGAGACACTTGCCATTAAAGTAACAAAAGGCTTTAGTGAATCTTCCGTCTCCAAGATTTTGAATCTAGTAGAAAAGGCAAGGAGTAGAAAGGCAGAAACAGAAAAGTTTATTACAAAATTTGCTAAATATTATACACCTGTAGTAGTTTTTGGAGCATTGGCTGTGGCTCTAGTTCCACCTCTGATTACTGGAGCAAGCTTCTCAGAATGGATTTACCGAGCCTTGGTTTTGCTTGTTATCTCGTGTCCTTGTGCATTGGTTATCAGTATCCCCTTAGGCTACTTTGGAGGTATTGGGGGTGCTGCTCAGCGAGGGATTTTAGTAAAGGGTGCTAACTTTTTGGACACCCTCACGATGGTGAAAACCGTTGTCTTTGATAAAACAGGCACTTTGACCAAGGGTGTGTTTAGAGTAGTGCAAATTGTTCCTAAAAGCGGTTTTACTAAAGAAAAACTTCTTCAATTGGCTGCCCTGGCTGAGTCTCAATCTAATCATCCCATTGCTCTATCCATTTTGGAGGTCTACAGTAAAAAAATTAATCCTTTAGAAGTGCAAAATTATAAGGAAGTTGCAGGCCATGGCATAAAGGCAATAGTGAAAAATCAAATCATTTTGGCAGGGAGTGATGCTTTACTTCACCGAGAAGGGATTAAACATGATATTTGTGATGTAGAAGGCACCGTTGTTCACGTTGCTGTAGATGGTATTTATGCAGGGTATATCATCATTGCAGATGAACTTAAGGAAGATGCATTAGAGGCTATTCAAACCTTAAGGAAGTTAGGAATAAGAAAAATCATAATGCTAACGGGAGATAATAAAAGGGTGGCCAAAACAGTAGCGAAGAAACTTGCTTTAGATGCCTATTTAGCCGAATTACTACCGGAAGAAAAGGTAAACGCCATTGAAAAATTAATCAGGGAAGCAGAAAAGGGAGAAAAGATTTCATTTGTGGGTGATGGGATAAATGATGCTCCAGTAATTGCTAGGGCCGATGTGGGCATAGCTATGGGAGCAATGGGTTCTGATGCAGCGATAGAAATTGCAGATATAGTTATTATGACTGACGCACCTTCAAAGGTGGCTGAGGCAATAAGAATAGCTAGAAAAACTCATAAAATTGTCTGGGAAAACATTAGTTTTGCTTTTATTGTTAAAGGCGTCTTTATTGGTCTAGGCGTTATAGGAATGGCAACCATGTGGGAAGCTGTTTTTGCTGATGTAGGCGTGGCCCTCATGGCTATATTTAACGCCGCCAGAGTTTTGAGATAAATTCTAATGCTTTTTTAAAAAAAATTGAAGGACAAAGATATCAAGAAAGAAATTCCTCTGTCCCCCTGGCACACCATACCAGCGGAAGAAGTATTAAAGAAGCTGCCCTTTTTCTGGACTACCAATTCCTTTAGTAGCAGTGCAACTGCTTTGGCTTAAGCTAGTGACAAATGGCATCCAAGATGTGGCGTTGGCCTTTGAAAAGGGAAAAGCAGGCGTAATGAGTCGTTTAACCCGCCGTCCGGAAGAAGGTATTTTTAACAAAATAATGGTGCAGGAAACTTTTATTGCAGGAGCTACCATGGGGCTAATTGCCTTTGGGGCTTGGTATTGGTTATTAAAAGAGGGAAAGGATGTATCTGCAGCCCGAAATATGATGCCTTTTCCAACTCATCATATATGCACCAGTTAAGGTATTTATGCCAGATCAGGAATTGGGTAAAGGCTATCTATGGTATAAAACAAGGTTTTTGGCAGGAAAGCTAAAGTTTAGGATGGTGATTCCCTTAAAATTTCAAAAGTGTTAAAAAACTTTTTGGAGTATGGGTTCTTATTGAAGCCAGTTCTCCTACCTATTGTTTCTAAGACCTATACCTTGAGTATTGTCTACAGTCTTAACCTTTAGAGAAACTCCAACTTTGATTACCTTGTTTTTCAAAACTATTTCTGATAGAAATTAAGCATGAATTCCCTTCAAGGAAAACAGATATTATTGGGGGTCACCGGTAGTATTGCTGTTTATCGAAGTCTGGATCTAATCCGTCTTCTCCAGGCAAAGGGGGCAGAAGTCAAAGTAATTATGACTAAAGGAGCACAGGCATTTATTACCCCGTTAACCTTTTCTGCTATAAGTAGAAATAAGGTATATACAGATATCTTTCAAACCTATCCTGAATATCCTATTATTCATTTAGATTTAGCCAGATGGGCTGATGCCTTGGTAATTTCTCCTGCTAGTGCAGATATTTTGGCAAAATTGGCCCAGGGGATAGCCGACGACCTTTTAACCAGTACTTTTTTGGGATGTTCAAGACCTGTCTTAATCGCTCCTTCTATGAATCCTCAAATGTATGCCCATCCTACTGTTCAGGCAAACATTGCACAGTTAAAAAAGTATGGTTTTCACATACTGGCCTCTACTCAGGGAAAAACAGCCTGTGGGGATGTGGGGCAAGGAAGATTACCTCCCGTTGAAAACATTGTGGAAGCAATAGAATCCCTTTTTTCCAAAAAAGATTTAACAGGCTATAAGGTATTAATTACTGCTGGTCCTACCCAAGAAGCCATTGACCCCATCCGATTTCTTACTAACCGCTCCTCTGGTCGCATGGGTTTCGCCTTAGCCAAGACAGCTTACCAGAGAGGAGCAAAGGTAACTTTAATTAGTGGGCCTACCTCTCTAAAGCCTCCTTATGGAGTAAATTTTTTATCTGTCACTACCACTCAAGACATGCTAGAGGCAGTGTTGAGGCATTTTCCTTCTGTGGATGTAGTAGTTATGGCGGCAGCAGTGATGGATTTTAAACCTCTTTATTATCCACATAAAATTAAAAAAAGAGAAAAATTAAGTCTATCTTTAGAAAAAACACCAGATATCTTAGCTATTTTAGGAAAAGAAAAAAAACATCAATATTTAGTAGGATTTGCGGCTGAGACCCAGAATTTATTACCAGAGGCCATGAAAAAACTTAAGAGTAAAAATTTAGACCTGATAGTGGCTAATGATGTTTCTGGTTTTGAGGCAACTACCAATAAAATTGTGTTAATCTATAAAAATGGTGCATATGAAAAATGGCCACTAATGTCTAAAGAAGATGTAGCTTGGCGTTTATGGGATAGGATTAAAACATTTTTATGAAAGAGGTATTAGAGGAGTTAAAAATATATCTTTCTTGGTTAAAAGAAATGGGTATTAATTCAGTTTATCTTTTACCTGAGCAAAGAAAAATGTTGGAGAAATTAAGTTCAAAACAACAATTATTGCAAGAAATAAAAATAGAATTAGGTGATTGTAAAAGATGTGAATTATGGAAAACCCGCCATAAGATTGTCTTTGGTGAAGGCCCAGCTGAGGCCAAAGTAGTATTAGTGGGTGAGGCCCCGGGACATGAAGAAGACTTACAGGGAAAACCCTTTGTAGGTGCAGCTGGAGAACTTTTAACTAAAATGTTAAAAGCCATAGGACTCTCCAGAGAAGAGATTTATATTACTAATGTGGTCAAGTGCCGTCCACCTCATAATCGCAATCCCAAATTACAAGAAATAGAACAATGTAAGCCTTTTTTGATAAGACAGTTAAATATTATAAAACCATCTGTTATCTGCACCTTAGGCAGTATTGCTACTCACACTCTTTTACAAAAAGATATTCCTATTTCGCATCTTAGAGGCAGAGTGCATTTATGGCAGGGAATTAAGCTCATTCCTACTTTTCACCCTGCTTACCTTTTACGCAATCCTGGAAGTAAAAAATTGGCTTGGGAGGACTTAAAATTATTAAAAAAAGTGCTAGAAAAGTCTATTTAGTCTTAGTTTTTATTTTGGTTGTTGTTTTCTATCCTCACTTCTCACAAGCAAATGAGGTATATTTGTTAGAAGTAGAGGAAATTATTTCACCTGCGGTATCGGAATTGATTGCTACTACCTTAGAAAAGGCCAAACAAAACAATTCCCCATTTATCATTATTCAATTGGATACCCCAGGTGGGTTAGCCACTGCTATGTATCAAATTGTGAAAGGAATCTTAAATAGCCCTGTGCCTGTAATTGTTTATATTGCACCCAGCGGAGCCAGGGCTGCTTCTGCTGGGGCAATTATTACTTTAGCTGCCCATATTAGTGCCATGGCACCAGGCACCAATATTGGAGCCGCTCATCCAGTAACATTAGGTACCAAGATTCCTGAAAAAATGGAAGAAAAAGTAGTTAATGATATGGTGGCTTATGTAAAAAGCATTGCCAAAAAAAGAGGGCGTAATGTCAAGGTAGCGGAAAAAATGGTTCGAAAAAGTGTCTCTTTGACAGCAAGTGAGGCCTTAAAACAAAGGGTAATAGATATAATGGCGGATTCACTCCCTGAATTGCTTAAAAAAATAAAAGGGCGCAAGGTGTCTACCATCGTGGGAAAAATGGTTATCCCTGATGAAAACATACAGATTAAAGAAATAAAAGGTGGATTACGTTATAATATCTTGCGAATTTTGAGTAATCCTAATATTGCTTATCTATTGATGATGATTGGTTTGGCAGGTCTATATTTTGAACTGGCCCATCCAGGGGCTGTTTTGCCCGGAGTAATCGGGGCTATCTCTTTGATATTGGCCTTTTTTGCCTTCCAAACTTTACCTGTAGATTATGCAGGCATCTTGCTTATTATTTTAGGTATAATCTTTTTTATCCTAGAACTTAAAATCACCAGTTATGGCTTACTTACAGTAGCGGCTATTTTTTGCTATTCTTTAGGCTCAATTATGCTTTTTCACCAAGCACCAGGTTATCTAAGAATTTCTTGGAGAGTATTGTGGCCTACCCTTGCTTTAATCTCGGGATTTTTTATAGGTATAATTACTCTGGTAGTGAAGGCACAACGGACAAGGATGAAAATTGGCGAGCAGGCCCTGATAGGAGAGATAGGTGAAGTCAAAGAAGGTATTAGACCTGGAGAGGTGGGGAAGATTTTTGTGCACGGAGAATACTGGAATGCTGAGAGTGATCAAACTATTTTACCAGGAGAAAAGGCAGAAGTTATCGGAGTAAAGGGATTAAAATTAATAGTAAGAAAAAAATAAATAGGAGGAAACTATGTATACTTTGATTACTATCTTAGTGCTTATTGTTCTATTTCTAGCCAGTGCCATCAGGGTATTAGCTGAATATGAAAGAGGGGTAATCTTTCGTCTAGGACGCATTATTGGTGCAAAAGGACCAGGTTTGATTATCCTCATTCCGGTAATTGATAGGATGGTAAAAATTAGCTTGCGTTTAATAGCCTTAGATGTGCCACCCCAAGATGTAATTACTAGAGATAACGTCTCGGTAAAGGTTAATGCGGTGATCTATTTTCGGGTAATGGAGCCTGTAAAAGCAGTAATAGAAGTAGAAAACTACCTTTATGCTACTTCTCAATTGGCTCAAACTACTTTAAGAAGTGTGTGTGGTGAGGCAGAATTAGATGAATTGCTTTCTGAAAGAGAAAAGATCAACATGAAACTTCAAGATATTCTAGATAAACACACTGACCCTTGGGGCATAAAGGTAACTACGGTAGAGATAAAACACATTGACTTACCACAAGAGATGCAGAGGGCTATGGCCAAACAGGCAGAAGCAGAAAGAGAAAGGCGTTCAAAAATCATCAATGCTGAAGGTGAATACCAGGCCGCTAATAAATTGGCTGAAGCCGCAGCTATTATTGAAAAATATCCGGTGGCCCTTCAGTTGCGCTACTTACAAACATTAAGAGAAATTGCCTCAGAGAATAATTCGGTAACCGTTTTTCCTATTCCTGTTGACCTTATAACTCCTTTCCTTCGCTCTTTAACTGAAAAGAAGGAAAATAAATAAAAGGGCGACAGTGTTTACTTTTGTATGAAAGTAGTTTATAAAAATTTCCCCAACAGTGAATGCCGATTGGTTTGAAATAACATTTTAAAGAGATACGGCTTTTTTTGAAGAGTGAGCTATAAATTTATAAAAGGAGGAAAGTATGGCAGAGGAAGAAAAAGAAATAGAAGAAGAAAAAAAAGGGCCATCACTTCCCAGTAAACCCCTAGAAAAATTAACCATAAAGGAACTCCGGGAAATTGCTTTAAAGATACCTAATGTTCAAGGTGTTCATGGAATGAATAAAGCTGAATTGGTTGCCTTGCTTAAAGATTACTTTGGTATTAAGGAAGAAAAAAAACGAGATGTAGCGTCAATCCGTGAATTAAAGAAAAAAATAAGGGAATTAAAGGCCAAACGAGAAGAGGCTAGAAGTAAGGGTGATAAAAAGATAGTGAACATTTTGCGTAGGCGGATAAGTCGGCTCAAGAAAAAAACCAGAAGGTTGGTAGCCTAGAGATGAATATAGTCCTTCCCAAGTTTTTGTCTCAACTTAGACCTTACTCAGCAGGGAAGCCTATAAAAGAAGTCCAAACAGAATATGGGATTTCAATGCCTGTTAAACTGGCTTCAAATGAAAATCCATTGGGCCCATCACCTAAGGCCATAGCAGCCATAAAAGAAGCCCTCCAAGATATCCATCGCTATCCGGATAGTCAAATAACAGAACTGCGTTATAAATTGGCTAGTGTTTTAGGAGTAAAATCGCAGCAAATAGTAATAGGTAATGGCTCAGACGAAATCATGAGTTTTATTGGACAGGCCTTTTTATTATCAGGAGAAGAGGTAATTGTCCCCTTCCCTTCTTTTTCTATTTATGAGAAGGTAGCTATAATGAGTCAGGCTAATTTGATTAAAGTGCCTTTAAAAAATTTATCTATAGATTTGGAAGCTATAAAAGATCGCATTTCTCAAAAGACCAAGCTTATTTTTCTTACCAATCCCCATAATCCCACTGGTAGTTTTTTTGAAGCCCCCCTCTTAGAAAACTTCCTGAAAAATGTGCCTAGATCAACTCTAATAATATTAGATGAGGCTTATATAGACTTTGTTTCTCCTAAAAGACACTTTGAAAGCCTTAATTACTTGAAGGATTTTTCTAATCTCATTGTCTTGCGGACTTTTTCTAAATCATACGGTCTTGCGGGATTAAGGGTAGGATATGGAATTATGGATGTTGAATTGGCCAATATTTTAGAAAGGGTCCGTTACCCTTTTAATGTCAATACCCTGGCCCAAGTAGCAGCTATAAATGCCTTAGATGATAAGGAATTTTTAGAGACCACACGAAAATTGGTTTGGGAAGGAAGAGAATTTATCACCAAGGCATTGACAGAATTAGGAATAAGGGTATATCCAAGCGAAGCTAATTTTTTATTAGTTTACATTGGCAAAAAAGCAGTGGAAATTTATGAAAGTTTACTTAAAAAAGGTATTATTGTGAGACCATTGACTAATTACCATTTACCAGAATATATAAGGATCAGTATAGGTAAACCTGAGGAAAATCAGACTTTTATAGAGTTTTTTAAAGAAATATGGCAGAAATAGTGATTACCATAGATGGTCCGGCAGGTGTAGGTAAAACTACTGTGGCTAAAATATTAGCAAAAAAACTGGGATTTAAATATTTTGATACAGGAGCTATGTATAGAGCCTTAGCTTTGGCAGCACAGGAAAAAGGCATCACTGCTGAACAAACAGCGTTACTCCAAAAATTAGCTGGGGAACTACCCCTTACTTTTAATCAAAAGGAAAACACATTTAAGGTTTTTTTAAATGATAGGGATATTTCAGAACTTATCCGCCATCCTCAGATTGGAATGTTGGCATCTACCATCTCTCAAATAAAAGAAGTAAGAGAGGTTTTTTGGGAAAAACAAAGAAAATTAGCCAAAGAAGCTCAAAGAGCTATTTTTGAAGGAAGGGATATGGGAAGTATAGTTTTTCCTGATGCTCCTGTGAAATTTTTTCTGACTGCATCTTCAGAAATTAGGGCAAAAAGAAGATTAAAACAACTCAAAGGTTTAGGAAAAGACGTTTCTTATAAAGAAATCTATAGTTCTATTCTTCAAAGAGACAAACAAGATTCAAAAAGGGTTATAGCCCCAATGCAGCCAGCCCAAGATGCTATTATTATTGACACTAGCAATTTAGGAATAGAAAATGTAGTCAATTTAATGTATAAACATATTTCAAATAAATTGGAGGACTTGGGTATGGATAACAGAGAAGAAAAAACTGATGAAAATTCACATTCTCTTGAGAAAGATGAAACACAGACTTTAACCACTCTTTACAATGAAAGTGTGAAAAACTTGCAACCTGGAGAAATTCTTGAAGGCAAAATTGTGTGTATAATGAAAGACCATGTAATGGTAGATGTGGGTTTTAAATCAGAAGGGGCTATTCCTCTTGCTGAATTTAAGGATAGGAAGGGAAATGTTTCAGTTGAGGAAGGAGATAATGTGGAAGTGTTATTTGAGGGCGTGAACGAAAGAGATGGTAATATTTCTCTTTCCCGAAAAAAGGCATTGCAAATTCTTACTTGGGAAAAAATCGCCAAACTTTATGAAAAAGGCGCTCCCATTCGTGGAGAAATAACTGCTAGGGTAAAAGGTGGTTTTACCGTAGATATAGGTATTCCTGCTTTCTTGCCTGGTTCTCAAGTAGATATCAAACCTGTCCGTGATTATGATAGCTTTGTGGGGAAAAGCTATTCTTTCAAAATTATCAATTACAATCCTCAGCTTCATAATGTAATACTTTCCCGCCGTCAATTTTTGGAAGAGGAAAGAGAAAGATTAAAAAAACAAACTTTATCTAAATTGAAAGAAGGAGATGTAGTTTATGGACGTGTGAAAAGCATCACTGACTATGGGGTATTTATTGACTTAGGAGGTATTGATGGTCTTTTACATATTACAGACATTTCTTGGGGAAGGATTGGGCATCCTGCAGACCGTTTTGAATTTGGAGATGAGGTCAAAGTAAAAGTTCTTAAATTTGACCGGGAAAAAGAAAAAATTGCTTTAGGAATGAAACAATTGACCCCTGACCCCTGGGAAAACATTTCTCAAAAATATCCAGTAGGTGCTCATATCAAAGGCCGGGTGACTAATTTAACTGATTATGGTGCTTTTGTAGAAATAGAAGAAGGAGTAGAAGGACTTATTCACATTTCAGAAATGTGTTGGTCAAAACACCTAAAGCATCCTTCAGAGATTCTTTCAGTAGGAGATATAGTAGAAACAGTAGTTTTAGATATAGATAAAAAGAAACGAAGACTCTCTTTAGGGATAAAGCAAATTAACCCTGACCCATGGGAGATTGTAATGGAAAAATACCCTGTAGGAAGTATTATAGAGGGCAAAATAAAAAGCCTTACTAATTTTGGAATTTTTGTAGAAGTAGTACCAGGATTGGATGGTTTGGTTCATATCTCGGACATCTCCTGGACAAAAAGGGTTAGGCATCCCAGAGAACTTTACAAAAAAGGAGATAAAATTAAGGTAAAAGTTTTGGAAATAAATAAGGATTCAGGCAAGATAGCCCTAGGGATTAAACAGCTTATGCCTGACCCTTGGGCTGAAGTTTCGGAAAAGTTTCCTGTGGGAAGTGTTATTACTGGAAAGATTACTCACATTACTGATTTTGGCCTATTTGTGAAGGTAGATGAAGATATAGAGGGTCTGGTCCATATTTCTGAAGTTAGTTATGAAAAAGTGAAAAACTTAGAGGAAAGATTTAAAGTAGGTGAAGAGATCAGAGTAAAAGTAATCAAAATAAATCCAGAAGAAAGAAAACTTGGCCTTTCTATTAAACAACTAGAAGAGGAAGAAGAAAAAGCTCACTGGAGGAAGTACTTATCAGGAAATAGAAAGATAAAATTAGGAGACTTAGTTAAAACCAAACAAAATAATGCCTAAATGTTGGATTCAGTTGATTACTGGCAGCCTGGTAATTTTCTTTGCCGGGAAAAATTATCCCCTTTATGCTAATTTTTTTATATCCCAAATTAAGATAAAATCACCCTTATTACGCACTATTACCTGGCAAATTCTGCATGGCTTACCTGAGTTTTGCATCATTTTATCTACTATCTCTATAATAAACCAACCAGATATAAGTTTGGCTACTGTATTGGGCATCAGTTTACTCAATTTTGCCATTATGGCCAGTATTTTACTTACACATCAAAAAGAAGCAAAAAACTTTTTTTCTCTATTATTCATTGTTACCTTTTTATTTTTATTGGTGTTTTCTCTAGGGTTAAAAATTTCTCTTGGTTTTCTTAAGGTAGGCCTAGCCAGTATGCTTATGCTAGCCGGTTATGTAATGTATATAAGACTCTTTCCAGTAAGTGAAACATTAGAATCTCCTAAACTAGAAATAACGCATTCCGTGGCATATGTGCGTTTTATCTTGGCCACTTTGCTTATTTTTATAGGAGCAGGTCAAGTAGTTTATGCGGCCAAGGCAATGTTAAAATATACTCCCTCTAGCTACTTAATAGGAAGTTTCCTCCTAGCCCCTATTGCTTGTTGTCCTAAATTATCCTCTTTATGGAAAAGGGAACCTATTTTTGATTTAAAGGGTATTTTGGAAACCAACATTTTGGTTTTAGGCTTACTTGTGTTTTTGATAGATTTTTTTCATTATCCATCAGTGATATTTGGGCACACAAACCATAATCTATTTTATTTGGCCTTAGAAGGATTAATCCTTTCTCTTCTTTATTTAGGAATAATAAAGTGGTTTACATATCAAAAATTTTTGAGTAGTATAATGTTATTAGTATATATAGGTAGTGTTTTTTGCTTTATCAATTTGAGGTAAAAATGGAGCAACAGAAAAGGCACCCTATTTTAAGTTTCTTATTTAAACTCTCTATATTTGCTTTTATATTTCTTTTGGGCTTTGGCTTAGCTAAACGTTATTTTGGAGAAGAAGGAATTGGAGGAAAAAACATTGGTGTAATTGAAATTAAGGGGATTATTAAAACAGCTCAATTTAATTTAGAACAACTAGTGAAATTTAGAAAAAATAGCCAAATCAAAGCAGTCCTGTTAAGAATCGATTCTCCTGGTGGGGCAGTAGTCCCCTCACAGGAATTGTATATGGAGATTTTAAAACTCCGTCAGCAAAAACCCGTAGTGGCCTCATTGGGAAATGTGGCTGCCTCTGGGGGATATTATATTGCCTCAGCAGCGAGCAAAATAGTGGCTGCACCAGGAACCCTAACCGGAAGTATAGGAGTAAAAATAGAGTTTGCTAACATAGAACAACTCTTAAAAAAATTGGGTATACAACCAACGGTGATAAAGAGCGTGCCTTATAAAGATATAGGTTCACCTATAAGAGAAATGACCAAAGAGGAAAGAATTATGTTAGAAAAGTTAGTCAAAAATATACATTCACAATTTGTAAAAGATATTGCTAAGGGGAGAAATTTGCCTGTAGAACGGGTGGAATCCATCGCAAATGGCTCTATTTTTACCGGACAAGAGGCCAAAAAACTAGGGCTGGTAGATCAATTAGGAAATTTTGAGGATGCCATAAGATTAGCAGTTAAATTGGGTAAGATAAAGGAAGAGCCCAGGCTGTTTTATCCTAAAAAAAAGACTCCCTGGATGAAATTATTAACTGAGAGCTTATTTGAAACATTAAGTGAATACATTCAACAAACGAAAATTATATATTGAGGAGAGAAAGATGCTGAAAAAAGACTTAGTAGAAGAATTAAGAAAAAAATTTCCTCAGTTTCACAAAAAAGACATGGAAATGTTTATAGATATGTTATTTGATGTATTAAAACAGGGAATAAAATCAGGGCGCGTTGAATTAAGGGGATTTGGCGTGTTTACATCTAAGATTAAGACTTCCCGACAGATTCAACATCCCAAAACAAAGAAAATTATTAAAACTACCCCTCACCGCGGAGTGAGATTTAAACCTAGTTTTGAAGTGCCTTTAGATGCGTTGGGCAAAAAATAAAAACAGATTTTAATTGGCGGACGACCTCAGCACTAAAACCAGATGAGGCAGTCATAAATAGTTCTTTAACTGTACCTTGAAATGTAAGTTTACCTTTTTCTAAAATAAAAAGATTTTCAGCCAATTTGAATGCCTCAATAGGATCATGAGTAACATGAATGATAGTTAGCGAAAAAGCCTTCTTTATTCTTTTAAGAAAATCTATAAGATTCATTTTTAAATGAAAATCAAGTGAAGCTAAAGGTTCATCTAATAAAAGCACCTTTGGGCGGGCAGCTATTGCTCGAGCCAAAGCCACTCTTTGTTGTTCTCCTCCACTGAGGCTTGAAGGGTAGCGATTGAGAAAAGGAGTAACCTGAAATTTATCTATAATTTCTGTTACATATCTTTTATCAACTGAAATATGTCTGGCTTTAAAGGTATAAATTATGTTTTGGTATACTGTTTTGTGAGGAAAAAGGGCAAGAGTTTGGGGAAGATAGACTACTTCTCTTTTTTCTGGTGGCAAAAATGCTATTTCTTTATCTCTCCATTGAATAGAAGCCATATCTGGCCGCATCAGTCCGGCGATGATTTTAAGGGTCAGGCTCTTACCAGCTCCACTGGGTCCAAGAATAAGACTGTAACTGGGTATAGAAACAGTAAAATTCACATCTAAATTAAAACCTGATAAAGACTTTCTTAACTTAACGGAGAGCATGATTTCTAGAAAGAGATAAAAGAATAACAAAGATAAATAGAGAGAAAAAAACCACTAAGGCAGTTACTGGAAGGGCAGCCTCAAGACCAAATTGTTCAAAACGCTCATACATCAGAATAGGAGCAGTCTTAGGATAATAAGCAAGGATAAGTAAAGCTCCAACTTCACTTATGGAACGAGCAAACGCTAAAATCGCTCCTCTTACAATGGCAGATAAGGCCAAAGGGAAAGTAATATGCCAAAAAGTATAGGCCATAGAAGCACCCAAGTTGCGGGAGACCCATTCAAGCGTCTGGTCTACTCCATTAAAACCTATTGAGGCTGAAACAATCACGTAGGAAATGCTAACAAAGACCAGGGCCATAATTACACCATAAATGGTATCTACAAAGGTAATATGAAAATAAGCAAAAATACTGCCAAGGTGAGTTTTTTCATTTAAAAGACAAAGTAAGGCAATCCCCACAGCAACATGGGGAATCACAATAGGAAGGTTGGCTATTCCTTCAATAATACGCTTTCCTTTAAAATCATACCGACTCAACAAATAGGCTAGGGGCACACCTAGTATGCAACCCAGAACCGTAGCTAGGGAGGCTCCTATAAATGAGGTCAGCAATGCTTGCCAGACCTCTCGGTCATAAATGGTCTTAACTAGCTCCTTGGCTGTTAAGGTGACAAATATATCCAGAATTGGAATCACAATAAGGCCTATACATAAAATCCCCAAAATAAAAAAAGAAAATCTTAACAATTTAGTCATGGGTTATTTCCTCAGCAGGAAAGATGGGGGTTTGAAAACATCTTTTCAGAATTTCTGCCCCTTTTTCACTAGTTACAAAATTCTCCCAGAGTCTTGCTTCTTTTGGATGTTTGGCCGTTTTTAAAGAAGCAATACCATAAACAATAGGTTTCCCTTGCAAGACCTTGCCATTAGCCAACTTAACCCTCACTTTGGCATAAAACGCTTTATGCTTTAAATTGCTTAGATTGATTTGGGCCGGAAGGTTGAGATAAGGCAACTTATGCTGTTCGGCCACACTTTTATATTCAAAGGCGTAATCAATAGCCCCACTCTCTAGGAGACCTAGTAGTTCTACTGATTTAGAACGAACAAAAATCTTGCAGTCCTTGGTAGTTAAGTTCACGGGTGGGACAATTAAAATACCTGCATTTGTTTCATGCCAGTAGATATCACTGAGTTTCTCCAAAAGAACCTGAAGTAAATCAGGTTGATGGTAATAAATGGAACTCAGGGCTATAGTCATCAAGGTGCGATAACCACAAGGATCATCATTAGGGTTGGCAAATGCCCATTTTACATTTGGCCTACCTAAAATTTGATACCAATTTTGGGTATTGATTTCTCTCCTATAAAGAGATTTATTAGTATAACAAAGGACAATTTCATTTCTGGCAAACAACTTGACATGGTCAGTATAAGCAGGAAACATCATTTTGGGAATAATATCATAATCTGCTACGGCAATAACATCACAGGGCTTATGTAAATCTATTACCTTGCGCACTGCTAATACACTGCCGCTTGCTTCGCGGCGAACATCAATAGAAGGATATTTTGCCTCAAAGACTCTTTCCATTTTATCAAAAGGAACTGCTAAACTTCCGGCATGAAAGACATTTAGAATAACCCTCTCATCTCCTCTAACAAGGGATGAAAAGAGTAAGAATAAAAGAGTTATAAGAAAATAAAACCATTTCATTACCTTTTTCCCATTTTTTATTTTAAAAATACTTAAATTATATTAAAAAAGAAAGCAAGAAGATTTTTTTAGGATTATTTAGAAAATTAGGGTAATAAAGGAAAATAAAATGGAAAAACAAAGAAGGAGTGACAAAATGCTAGGATCCACTATTGTTATGGCCCTACTGGCTTTGGTGTTGATTTATGTAGGTTACCGCAAGGGAAACGGAGCACATATTTTGGGATTAAAAACAGGTCTTCTTTTTATGGTGGAAATTTTGCCTTTGTTATTTGTTTCCTTTTTGGTAGCTGGGTTAATTCAAGTAATGGTACCCCAGGAGATTATCTCCAGGTGGATCGGTGAAGAATCGGGCACCAAGGGTATATTACTTGCTGCTGTAGCAGGATTTCTTATTCCTGGGGGACCTTATGTGGTATTACCTATTCTGGCTGGTCTGCTTCAACAAGGAATAAGTATAGGTAGTGCCATGGCCTTTTATACAGCCAAATTTTTGTGTGGATTAACCCGTTTACCTATAGAATTCAGTATTTTAGGCTGGGAGTTTATTATCATACGTATTGTTATCACTTCAATCATTCCTATTTTGACAGGAATAATAGCAGAAAAATTTTTTGGCGGCTTTTTTTGAAACTCCAAAATCCTT
>Ga0190304_1000367_pt1 | contig 21433 bp, 23 predicted proteins | sample 48700712_MG_FD_161670 | JGI IMG/M metagenome (GOLD analysis project Ga0190304, IMG submission 161670) | Hydrothermal vent sediment bacterial communities from Southern Trench, Guaymas Basin, Mexico - 4870-07-1--2_MG | ecosystem: Environmental > Aquatic > Marine > Hydrothermal vents > Sediment ...
TGGTAGCAAAAAACTACCCTATCGGGCTGGGAGCGCTTGATCCCCGTGGCCACAGCTGGTGCCCGCCCGTGGGGGGACTCGGCCACGTCTAAGTTGAAATAGTCATAGAGAAAGACGGCGCAACCCACAGGGGCAATGCCTATAGCCCTCTCCCTCACCCCCAGCTGGTCTATCACCTCAGCCACCAAGCGGTGGGCTATGCCGTGATGGCAACCGGGACAAAAATGGAACTCCTTCTTTGTGAGGCTCTCCGGCCTTTTAAAGACACACTTCATTAGTATCCCCCAACCACGAAAATCCGGAGCCTAAAGCTCCGACAGAGGTACCACTTTTATACCCATCTTTTCCAGTTTGGGAAGGCCCTTCCTCAAGGCCACCAGAGTTGCCTGGCTGGGATGGCCAATGGCCACAGCGTACCCCTTCTTTAAGGCCAACTGAGCCAGGAGAGTGAGTTGATGAAGGATGTAGGCCTCGTCTCTAGAGTTGTCCAGAAAAACGTCCCTTTCGAAACACCTCAACCCCAGCCTTCTGGCCTCCCGGCAGGCAACGCTTCTGCTGTCCGTCAAAGAGTCCAAGAAGTAGTAACCCCTGGCCTTCAACTCCTGAAGAACCACCCTCATGCACCGTGTGTCCCTGGTGAAGCGGGACCCCATGTGGTTGTTAGCCCCCCTGGCATAAGGAACCTGGTCCATTTCCCGCCTTACTAAGGCCCTAAGCTCCCCCTCGGACATAGAAACCAACAGCATGCCTGGCGTCCTGGACTCCAAGCGCTCTATAGCCTCTCCTCCTCCGTTGGCATCCATGGGGAGGTGGAGCATCACCTCTCTACCCCTTTTATGTGCCAGACAAGCAATCTCCCGAGCCCGGTCGGTGAAGGGCAAAATAGAGAGGGTGATGGACCAAGGAAGATCCAAAAAAGCCCGAGCCCGGTCCACGCGGTAGCCCATGTCGTCTATCACTATAGCCACCCGGGCCCTGACGCGCCTTTCGACCAGCGGGATCCTAGCCCTAGGCACAATCAGGACCCTCAAAACCTCCCAACCATCCCTATAGTAAGCCCACTCCCCCTTTCCACCCTTAAAAGCCAACATGGGAAAGGTTTTCTGAAGGTTTCTGAGACCCTGCCGAGGAGATCCTTCAACCCACCAGGTGGTGACCGCCATTTCCCACCGATCTCTACCATCCTGCCTCCCCACCCAGGTAGAACTCATCAGAGTCCACCCCTTCTGGTGGGAAAGGTGAGAGATGAGCTTTCCCGCCAACCTGCGGGTGGACGCCCCGTAGTCCCTTGGAACCCGAAAACCCCGGAGAACCAGCAATCCCAGAACGACAACCAGGGCCAAAAGGGCCCATTTAAACCTAAAAAGGGGGAGCTGGGCTCCCCCCGAAGATCTCCTTCTACTCCCTGTCCTCTTAGTCTGCCTTTTGGCCAACGGACCGCCCTTCCATCAGCAGCCAGCCTTTGAGGAACTCCACGGCATACTTGAGCTGAAGGTCCTCTCTCTCTTCCTCCTTTTCTTTCTCCCCATCCTTCTCTTTCGTGGAAGGCTTCTCCTTAGGCTTGACCGCATTCTTCAAGTGCCTCTTGAGGAACTCCTCCCGAATGACCGGTCTCTTGCCCTTCACCACCTTGAGATTGGAAGGAATCTCCACATCGGGGATGATGCCCTCCTCCTGGATGGAACGCCCCTTGGGAGTGTAGTACTCCGCTGTAGTGAGCTTTAGAGCCGAACCGTCAGAGAGGGGAAAGATGGTCTGTACTGAGCCCTTCCCAAAGGTCCTCTCTCCCATGATAACCGCCCGGTGCCAATCCTGAAGGGCACCTGACACAATCTCCGATGCACTGGCGGAACCAGCATTCACCAATACCACCATAGGAAAAGATACAGGCAACAGAGGCTTGCACTGGCTCACAAACCGCATCTGATCCTCTTTTGTTCTCCCCTTGGTGTAAACGATGAGCCTGCCCTTGGGAAGGAGAAGATCCGACACTTTCACTGCTTGGCTCAACAGCCCCCCAGGATCATTTCTCAAATCCAACACCAGGGCTTTCATGCCCTGAGCCCGAAGATCCTCTATGGCCCTCTTAAGATCCCGAGATGTGTGTTCCCTGAAGGCCCGGACCTTAACGTAACCCACCTTACCCTTGGGGTCCTCCATACGATAGCGCACACTCTTGATCTTGATGATGTCCCGAGTGATAGTTATATCCAAGGGCTTCTCCAGCCCCTCTCTCATAATGGTGATGGTCACCTTGGTGCCCTTGGGCCCTCTCAGCTTTTTCACCGCCTCCATGAGGGTAATGCCTTCGGTGGACTCTCCGTCAATCTTAACTATAATATCCCCCGCCTTCACACCTGCCATGTAGGCTGGCGTACCCTCAATGGGAGACACCACGGTGAGCTTTCCCTTCCTTATGGTGATCTCTATGCCCAGACCCCCGAACTCTCCCTTGGTCTCCACCTGCATCTCCTTAAACATGTCGGGCGTAAGGAAGGCCGAATGGGGGTCCAACTCCCCCACCATGCCTTTGATGGCCCCATATACGAGCTCTTTGGACTTCACCGGCTCAACATAAGAGGTCAATATGTAGTGAAGGGCCTCACTAAAAACCTTCAGTTTTTTATAAGTGGCTCCCTCCTCCCCCACCCCACCTATAAGGAGAGAAGACGTCCCCGCCACCATTAAAGCCAGAAGGGATGCCACCAGAAGTCCTTTCTTAAGCCTTCTTTTCATGTTCATCTCCTTCCTTCCGGTATCTGGGGTAAGAACCCAGCACCTTGAGAGTGAGGGCCATACCCTTAAGGTCCTCCAAGGCCTGTTTCACTTTATCTTCCCCGGCATGGCCTTCAAAGTCAACATAAAACAGGTAATCCCAAGCCTTCTCCTTGGAAGGCCTGGACTCGATCTTGGTGAGGTTTATCCCCCTCTGGGCGAAGACATGCAGAATGCGGCACAGGGCTCCCACTTCATGGGGAACGGAGAACAGAAGAGACGTCTTGTCTCTACCGGTAGGCTCCATCTCTTCACGGCCCAACACCAGAAACCTCGTATAGTTCTCCATCACGTCTTCTATCCCTGCCTGGGCCACTTTGAGACCATACAGAATAGCCGCCGTCTCGCTGGCTATGGCCCCAGCATCGGGATCCTGGGCAGCCCGAGCTGCTGCCTCCGCCGTACTGGGCACATCCACCACCGGCACCCCCGGCAAGTGGAGGGAAAGCCACTTTTTGCACTGGGCCGTGGCATGGGGGTGACTGTAAACTCTCTTTACGTCCCGACGGTCCCCGGAGAGGCACAGAAGATGATGGGACACGCGGAGGTACGTCTCTCCCACAATCTTGGCAGGGGAAGAGAAGAACATATCCACAGTGGAGCTCACCACCCCTTCCGTGGAGTTCTCAAAGGGCACCACCCCGTAATGGGCCTGTCCCCTTTCCACGGCTTGAAAGATACCCTCCACGAATCTTACGGGCAGAAACTCCACTGAAGCACCGAAATACTCCAGGGCTGCCTGATGGGTGTGGGTAGCCTCAGGCCCCAAATAGGCCACCCTCACAGGCCTCTGAAGGGAGAGGCAAGCAGAGATCACTTCTCTGAAAATCACCTCCAAAGCCCCCGAAGGAAAAGGCCCCGGATTGGCCCTCACCAACCCCTCCAAAACTTCCCTTTCCCTGTGGGGGATATAGAGAGGAAGCCCCTCCCTCTTCTTGATCTCCCCTATCTCCAAGGCCTTCTGGGCCCGGACATTCAGGAGCCTGAGGAGCTCCGCGTCCAGCCTGTCTATCTCCTCCCTCAGGACCTTGAGCCGTTCATCGGCCATGACTCTGGCCACCACCCCCTTGGGAAGGCCCCGAAGATGAGGGGACAGAAGAGGTCCCTTCACCCGAAGGCTTACTTTGAGGTCCCGCAGGAGGAACCGGTCTAGGAAGGGGCGGCTTCTCCAAAGGCTTCTCCACCGTCGGAGGCTGAACGCTCTTCAGGAGAGATGGCATCTCCTGGCGAGAGGCGAAAATAGTGAGGACCAGAGAGGTGGCCATAAAAATCACTGCCGCTCCCACCGTCAGCTTGGCCAGCAGGGGCGCAGGCCCTCTGGGGCCAAAAACGGGTGACGAAGAGCCCACTCCAAATGTGGCACCCATCTCCGCCCCCTTACCTGCCTGAAGCAGAATCACCAGTATTAATATTATACAGACCAACACATGTAGAGCCACCAGAAGCGTTACCACTATCCCTTACCCCCCTTTACTATCTTGGCAAAGGAGGAAGCCTTGAGGCTGGCCCCCCCCACCAACGCCCCATCTATGTCCTCCATAGCCATAAGGCCCTGGATGTTCTCCGGTTTAACGGAGCCACCATACAGAATGGTGAGGGCGGAGGCAACATCCCCTCCGAATTTTTCTCCCACCCACTGGCGAATGAAGGAGTGCATCTCCTGGGCCTGCTGGGGAGTGGCTGTCTTACCCGTTCCTATGGCCCAAACAGGCTCATAGGCTATCACCACCCGGGCCATATCCTCCGCCGAAATACCCGCCAGGGAACCCTCCAGCTGATTCCCCACCACCTTAAGGGCCTCGCCCCTCTCCCGATCCTCCAAGGTTTCACCCACGCAGACTATAGGGGAGACACCATGGTTTAGAAGGGCCCGAGCCTTTTTGGCCACGTCCTCGCTGGTCTCTCCAAAGATGTGCCTCCGCTCCGAATGTCCCACGATACAGTAGGCACAGCCCACATCAGCCAACATCCCAGGGGAGATTTCCCCCGTATAGGCCCCCTCTTCCTCCCAGAAACAGTCCTGGGCCGCCAGCTTTATCACCGAGCCCCTCAGGGTCTGGGCCACGGGATACAGAGCGGTAAAAGGAGGAGCCACCACGATCTCCACACCTCCCTCCCCCTCCACCAACCCCCTAAGACCTTCCACCAACTCCAGGGCCTGGGGCACCGTTTTATGCATCTTCCAGTTGCCGGCTATAAAGGGCTTCCTCATAGCTCACTCCCCCTTCCCCTTGAGCACCTCCAAGGCAGGCAGGGTTCCTTTTTCCAGGAGCTCCAGGAAAGCCCCCCCTCCCGTGGAGATGTAAGAGATCTGATCCGTAACCCCTGCCCGATGGATGGCCACGTCCGTGTCCCCTCCCCCTGCTATGGAGAGGGCTGATGAGCGACCTATGGCTCTAGCCACAGAAAAAGTGCCGTTTTTGAACTTCTCTATCTCAAAGACCCCCATGGGACCGTTCCAGATTATGGTCTGGGCATCGGCTATCACCTCTTCGAAGAGGGTGATGGTGGCAGGACCTATGTCCAGACCCATCCAGGCCTGAGGAATCTCCTGGCAAGGTACCGTCCTGCTCTCAGCATGGGGAGAGAGCTCAGGGGCCACCACCACGTCTACAGGGACGTAGAGCTTCACTCCGCCCTGCCACGCCCGCTTCATCACCCGGCCGGCGACGTCCACCATGTCCTCTTCCACCAGGGAGTTACCCGTTGGCCAGCCCAGATAGCGATAGAAAGTGAAAGCCATGGCTCCACCGATAATCATCTTGTCCACCTTCTCCAAAAGACTCTCCAAGATGCCTATCTTGGTGGAGACTTTGGCACCTCCTATGATGGCCAACAGAGGTCTCCTGGGATCCACCAGGGCCCTCTCGAAGTACTCAATCTCTTTCTTCATGAGGAAACCGACGCCCGCTTCTTTCACGAACTGAACGATACCGTAGGTAGAGGCGTGCTTCCGATGGGCCGTTCCGAAGGCATCGTTGATATAGACATCGGCCAAACGGGCCAGGGCCTGGGCGAACTCGGTATCGTTCTTGGTCTCCCCAGGGTGAAACCGGAGGTTCTCTAAGAGAAGGACCTCCCCCGGCCGGAGATTCTCCACCATCTCCTCCACCTGGGGCCCTATGCAGTCAGGGGCAGACCTCACCTCCTTCTCCAAAAGGCGGGAGAGCCTCATCGCCACAGGTTTCAGACTCAGCCCGGGATCGGGCTTCCCTTTGGGTCTGCCCAGATGGGAGGCCAGGATCACCCGGCCCCCGTGATCCAGGGCATAGTTCACTGTGGGCAGAGATCTTCTAATGCGGGAGTCGTCGGTGACGTTCCCTGCCTCATCCAGGGGGACATTGTAATCCACCCTGATGAAGACCCTCCTGCCCCTGAGATCAAAATCCTCTATGGTCCCGCAACCTAACATATCACAGGCCCCTCCCAGCTATGTACTTCACCAGGTCGTAAACTCTGTGGGAATAGCCCCACTCGTTATCATACCAGGACAGGACCTTCACCATGTCACCATTCGCAAAGGTAGAGGAAGCGTCCACGATACTGGAGTGAGGATCACCCATGAAATCTATGGAAACCAGAGGCTCTTCGCAGAAGCGGAGGATGCCTTTCAGTTCCCCCTCCGCCGCCGCCTTCAATGCACCGTTCACCTCTTCCACCGAGGTCTCCTTTGAGACCTGAACCACCAGATCCACCAAGGAGACGTCGGGGGTGGGCACCCTCACCGCCAAGCCATCCAGCTTGCCTTTGAGATGGGGCAATACCAGACCTACGGCCACGGCGGCCCCTGTAGTGGTGGGTATCATGGACATGGCAGCAGCCCTGGCCCTGCGCAGGTCCTTATGAGGCAGGTCCAAGATACGTTGATCGTTGGTGTAGGCATGGACGGTGGTCATGAAGCCCCTAACTATACCAAAGTTCTCATCCAAGACCTTAGCCACAGGGGCCAGGCAGTTGGTGGTACAAGAGGCGTTGGAGATGATGTGATGGTTGGCGGGGTCATATTCTCTCTCGTTCACCCCCAGGACCACCGTGATGTCGGGCTCTTTGGCCGGGGCAGTGATGATCACCTTCTTGGCGCCGGCCTGAAGGTGCTTTGAGGCGCTGGCCCTATCCCTGAAGAGGCCCGTGGCCTCAATCACCACATCTACTCCCAGGTCCTCCCAAGGCAACTGGGCAGGATCCTTAATGGCTGTGACCTTGATCTCTTTGCCATCCACCACTATGGAATCCTGGGTATGGCCCACCTGGGCATCAAAGATGCCATGGACAGAGTCGTATTTAAGGAGATGGGCCAGGGTCTTTGCATCGGTGATATCGTTAATCCCCACAAACTCCACATCCGGATCTCCAAAAGCCGCTCTAAAGACCAGCCTACCAATCCTCCCGAAACCATTAATGGCAACCTTCACTCCCATATTCCCCTCCTCGCTGAAAGAGTTTTTGCAACTCCTTATAAAGGCTATCCAGGGGATTTTTCAATGGACCCTACCAATAACCTAAGAAGTCTTTTGTAAAGGTAACCCCCTTCACGGTCATCCTCAAGGGAGACAGCCTCACCGGGAGGGAGCTTGACACCATAACCCACCGGTTTTATTACGGGGCAGAATAAAGGGAGGAAGGGATGATCAAGGCCGTCAAAGGGTTCCGAGACATCTTGCCCCAGGAGATACCCCTCTGGAGAAGGGTAGAAGAAGAGGCCCGCAATCTCTTTGAAGCCTTTGGCTATTCAGAGCTGAGGATACCCATTTTAGAAAAGACCGAGCTTTTTAAACGCAGCCTAGGTGACACTTCGGACATTGTAGAAAAGGAGATGTACACCTTCCAAGACAAAGGGGGCGACAGTGTCACCATGAGACCCGAGGCCACGGCATCCATGGCCCGAGCCTACCTGGAACACGCCCTGTACCACAGTGACCCTGTGGGCAAGTACTTCTTCTTTGGTCCCATGTTCCGCCACGAACGACCCCAGGCAGGCCGACTCCGCCAGTTCCATCAGCTGGACGTAGAGGCCTTTGGCTACCTCAGCCCTAGCCTGGACGCCGAGGTCATCTGCCTCCTGGACACCCTATACCGGAGGCTGAACATCAGGGATCTCACCACCCTGGAGATCAACTCCCTGGGATGCCGTGAGTGCCGCCCCCGTTTCAGAGAAGCCCTACTGGAGTTCCTGGATGGGGTGAAGGATGCCCTCTGCCCCGACTGCCAAAGAAGGAGGGAGAGAAACCCCCTGAGGGTACTGGACTGTAAAGAAGAAAGCTGCCAAGAAGTGCTGCAGGATGCACCCGACATCTCCCGGCATTTATGCCAAGACTGCCAGGAGTATCATGGGCAAACCCTGGCCTATCTAGACTCCCTAGGGGTGGAATACACCATCAATCCCAGGCTGGTGAGGGGATTGGACTACTACACCCGCACCGTCTTCGAGCTCACCACTACCCATCTGGGAGCCCAAAACGCCGTGGCAGCTGGGGGCCGATACGACGACCTCTTGAAACAGATCGGGGGTAAAGACATTCCCAGTATAGGCTTCGCCGTGGGGGTGGAAAGGACCGTCATGCTACTGGAAAAGAGAAGAGATCTACCACAAGGCACCCCCTTCCATTGTTATCTGGCCCTCCTGGGTAGAAAGGCCACAAAGGAGGGATTTAACCTTGCCCAAAAGTTGAGAGAAAAGGGCATCCGCCTGGAAATGAACCACCAGCCGAAGAGCCTCAAAGCCCAGTTGCGCAGAGCCGACAAGATAAAGGTCCCTCTGGTCATTATTCTGGGGGAAGAGGAACTGGCCAAGGGGACCCTAATAGTGAGAAACATGGCAAAGGGGGAACAAGAGGAGAGACCCTTGGAGGATCTAGAAGGGCTGGTGGGGTACATAAAAAAGGAGGTCGAGTCTTGAGGAGAACCTGCTACTGTGGGGAATTGAGCACCAGCATGATCGGCAAAGAGGTAGTGCTGGAAGGATGGGTCAATCGCCGCAGGGACCACGGAGGCGTCACCTTTGTAGACCTAAGGGACCGAGAAGGACTGGTCCAGGTGGTCTTCAGTCCAGAGGTGAGTCCCCAGGTCCACGAGAAGGCCCGGGAGATCAAAAACGAATACGTGCTACGCATAAAAGGCAAAGTGAACCGCCGCCCCCCCGGCACTGAGAACCCCAAACTGAAAACGGGCGAAATAGAGGTGCTAGCCACAGAGCTGGAGGTCCTCAACCCCGCCAAGACCCTTCCCTTCCGACTGGACGACAGGGAGGTCTCGGAAGAGGTACGCCTCACCTATCGGTATCTGGACCTGAGACGGCCTTGGATGCAGAACAACATGAGACTACGCCACAAAGCGGCCATGGCCATCCGCCAGTATATGGACAGCCAGGGCTTCATTGACGTGGAAACCCCCTTCCTCACCAAGTCCACCCCGGAGGGGGCCAGGGACTACCTAGTACCCAGCAGGGTGAACCCAGGCAAGTTTTACGCCCTACCCCAGTCTCCCCAACTCTTCAAGCAGATCCTCATGGTAGCTGGCTTTGACCGTTACTACCAGATCGTAAAGTGCTTCCGAGACGAAGACCTCCGGGCCGACCGCCAGCCCGAGTTCACCCAGATAGACCTAGAGATGTCCTTTGTGGAGCGAGAGGACGTTATGGAGGTGGTGGAGGGCATTGTACGCACTGTGTTCAAACTTATAGACGTGGATCTGCCCGAGAAGTTCCCCGTCATGAGTTACCAGGAGGCCATGCTCAAATACGGCATCGACCGGCCCGACACCCGCTTTGAGATGCTCATCCAGGATGTCTCCCAACTCTTCGAAGCCACAGAATTCACCGCCTTCAAAGAAACTCTGAAGAAGAGCGGGGTGATTAGAGGCTTCAAAGCACCTGGAGGTGCCCGATTCTCCAGGAAAGAGCTGGACAACTGGGGTAAGAGGGCCAGGGAATTTGGCGCCAAAGGCCTTATATCCATCAAAGTGACGGACCAAGGACTTCAATCCAACCTCTTGAAGTACCTCTCTTCGGGAGAGATAGAGGGCTTGAAGGAGGCTTTTCAGGTCCAAGAGGGAGACGTGGTCTTCCTGGCCGCCGACAAAGAAGAGATTGTAGCCGATGTCCTAGGTCGGTTAAGGCTGGAAGTGGCCGAGGCGCTGGGGCTCATTCCCGAGGACACCTACGCACCCCTATGGGTGGTGGATTTCCCCCTTCTGGATTGGGACGAGGATGAGAAGCGCTACGTGGCCATCCACCATCCTTTCACCTCCCCAATGGATGAAGACCTGCCCCTTTTGGACACGGACCCCTTGAAGGTGAGGGCAAAAGCTTACGACGTAGTCCTTAATGGCCAGGAGATTGGCGGAGGGTCCATAAGGATTCACAGGAGGGACGTTCAGAAGAAGATCTTCGACCTGCTGCGCATCAGCGAAGAAGAAGCCAAGGTCAAGTTCGGCTTCCTTCTAGAGGCCCTGGAGTACGGGGCCCCGCCCCACGGCGGCATCGCCCTGGGATTCGATAGGGTGATGTCCATTCTCACCAAGGCCGAATCCATTCGAGAAGTCATAGCCTTCCCCAAGACCCAGAAAGCCCAGTGTCTCATGACGGGAGCCCCTTCCCCTGTGGACGAGGGACAACTGAAAGAACTGAAAATTAAGTTGACGGCGACTCCCGAGGAGAAATAAAATTACCTCAGTATCCTCTGTCACAACGGGTGCTCCTTCCCCTCCGATGAGAGGGGAGGAGTATCCTGTTTGCAGGATAGAAATCTTCTCCCGGGAGGTGAAAAGATGATAAGGAGAAAAGGACTCCTGGCCCTCCTCCTGCCCTTTGCCCTTCTGCTGGGGGGATGCTGCCATCCTCCCATGAAGGAAATCTCCCTTGCCAAGGCTCAACTAATGGAGGCTCGGGAAGCAGGAGCACCCCTCTACGCCCCTGAGAAATACAAAGAAGCGGAAAACCTCCTCTCCCAAGCAGAAGCCGAGGCAAAAAAGGAGTGCCAGAAATCCTGGAAAACGGTGAAACTGGCCCAGCAGAAAGCCAAAGAGGCCAAGGAGGCTGCCATTAAGGCCAAGCTCCAAGCCCGTGTAGAGGCTCTGAAAGCCATAAGAAGAGCCCAAAAAGCCCTGACAGAGGCGAGAGAAGCAGAAGCACCCCTCTACGCCCCCGATCTCTACCAGGCAGCGACAAATCTCCTGGAAGAGGCCCAGAAGGATTTCCAGAGGGAGAGCTACCTGGAGAGCAAGAAAAAATCTGACAAAGCCGCCCAACTAGCCCTCAAAGCCAAAGAAGCCGCCATTAAAGTGAAAGAAGAGCTGGCCCGTGAGCTGGAGATGGAAAAGAGAAAGGCCAAGCCCACAACCCACGTGGTGGAGAAAGGGGAGTGCCTCTGGATCATCTCCAGCTACCCCCAAATCTATGGGAACCCCCTCATGTGGCCCCTCATCTACTGGGCCAACAAGGCCCAGATCCACGACCCCGACCTCATCCATCCAGGGCAGGGCTTCACCGTCCCCCGGGATTACACTACCAAGGAGAGGGACAAGGCTGTTCACTTCGCCAAACACCGTGGCCCTTGGTCTCTATTCGACGGGAGATAGGCCATAACAACCGAACAAAATCCTTCCTCTTTGCTCCCGGTGCCCCTCAACTGACCTGAACCAGGTCTCCCCTCTCCTCTATGGCCTCTTCAACCTGGTGGGCCAGCCACTGATGTTTTGGGATTAAACAGTTTAGATGCCTCAATGGCTGCCCCCAAAGCCCCCACTATCTCCGGATGGGGTGGGATCAAGATTTCTTGGCCAAGTCTCTTTTCGAGGAGCTCACAGACGCAAGGGTTCTTGGCCACTCCCCCTGTAAAGACTACACCGGGGAATACCTCTATCTTGTGGGCTAAAGAGGAGATCCGATCCGCAATGGCCTCATGTACTCCCAAGGCGATGCTCAGCAAGGGTACACGTCTCGAGATGAGGGAGATCACCTCCGACTCTGCAAATACCGTGCACATGCTGTTAATCTTTACCGACTCCTTAGCGGACAACGCCTCTTTACCAAACTCCTCTATCGCGAACCCCAAGGCATGGGCCATGATCTCCAGAAACCTTCCCGTACCAGCGGCACAACGATCATTCATTTTAAAATCAATGATTTTCCCGTTTTCACTCAGGGATATGACCTTGCTATCCTGACCCCCTACGTCAATTACCGTCCTACAGTTAGGATAAAGATGCCTTGCACCTATGGCATGGGCTTTTATCTCTGTGATCACCTTATGGGAAAGGTCCAACTCCAGGGCATGACGCCCATATCCCGTGGCCACTAAGCTTTTCAGCTTATAAACCTTTATCAGCTCAAGGGCCTGGGCACAGGGGTCATAACCGCTATCCCTTACCTGAAAGTCCCTTACTTCTCCATCTTCCATAACCACCATCTTCACTGTACGGGAGCCTATATCAATACCACCAACCATATCTAAGACCCTATGATATCTGTTCCATAAACGCCTCTATCCTGGTTTGTAACTGCCCTATGTCTTGCTCACCATAGTCTGTCTCTATTTCCAACACAGGCATGCCAATCCTCTTTAAGGCCTCTCGCACCTTAACACACTCTATGCTGTAAGTGAGACAAAACTGAAGACTAAACAAGATGACACCATCAATTCTGAAATCCTCAATGCACTGGGCGATTTCTTTAATCCTCTCTTCATTTGGCGTGAAGCAGCTGCAGTTTATCTTTAAGTACCTATCGGCTATGGCTTTTAGCTTCCCCTTCAATGTGGGGCATCCCTCATCTACCAGATTGTTGAAATACCTTGTCCCTACACAGCTCTCTTCACAGACTACTATTGCGCCTGCACTTTCAACAGCATGATGGATCTTCCAAAAGGGAAGGGCAAAAGGACAACCCGAGATCATGATCCGGGGTGTTCCCTTTTCTACAACGCCTACGCCTTTTCTAACCCTTTTTTCCAACTCATCACAAATGGTGTTTACCTTTTCTGTAAATCTATGAGTATCATCGTAGTAGGCAATCTGCGACACCAAAAGGGCATCCTTTCCACTAATGGGAGGAGGGTTTGCCTTTCTGTAATCAAAGAGCCTGGCTAAAGCCTTCCTCTTCCTATTTACTGCCAAGATCTTCTCCTCTAACCTTTCAGGGGTGATGGAAATACCGGATTCCATCTCCATTTTCTCCTTGAACTTTATCACCTCTTCCAACCAAAGCTTCTTACCCACATGGCCTTTGGAGTTAGGGATTTCCATGGTGTAGAAGGGCACGTAATTTTCAAATATCTCCCATACCTTCTTCTTCCCGTCACATGTGGTCTCGCCCACAAAGAAGTCAGGGACTTGGTAATAGGGGGAGGTCTTGGCCTCCATGAATCCGAAGGCGGATTTGACAAGTGGGCACAAGTTTCTGGGAAGAATCTTTTCAGCATCGGGGATAGAAAACTGGGCTCCTCCACAAACACCAACCCACACGCCATTTGCAGCCATCACGATCTCTTCGGGTACATATACACAGAATGTCCCTACAATCCTATGGCCCTTCTCTTTAAGCTCCAATAGCTCTTTAATCCTCATCCCATGGACCTCAGAGGTAATGAAGTCAAAGTATTCCATGCCTTTGGGTCTGAATTTCTGACTCAGGTATATCTCCTGATAGACGGGACCAAGACCATCCAAGAACTCATCGTGCCTCTCTAAATCAAGCCCAAGCTCTGCCCACATTCCATGATAGTCTTCCATAATCTTACCTCCTTAGAGGATCTTCCAGGAATGCTTAAAACCCCACTGGATGTAAAACCAGTTTGCGCCGCTCTCCTCGTCCGCCATCTCACGCGGCACCTCGCTGGGGAAGAAGTGCCCATAGGTGGCACTCAAAGTATGGCCCTTAAGCAGGGAAATATTTGGAAATATCTTGCTTAAATTCGCATTGACAGTAACATCGAAGGTCTCCCCCACCTTCCTTCCCGAATCGCCCTTGGGGTCTCTGTAGAGATGCGGATTCAGGTACCAGGCATCTTCCCTCTCTGCCAGCCAGTAGTTATGCAGACCCAAAACCACGTGTACCCCCTTAACAGGCCACAACTCAAGGTTTGCCTGGAGGTCTTGAAAGTTCCTCCAACGGAAGAAACTCCATTGGTTTCCATGCCATGCGCCCCATACACCATATCCTACATCGAAGGTCTTATGGTCCCCGTCGTCAGGATCGTCATCTCCTGAGGAGTAGGTAAACTCTATGCTGAGCCTTGGCTTAGCCCACAGATTTTTGAAATTATAACCCACAAGCAAATGATAGGCATAGGCATCTATATTGTCTGGACCTCTCCTTCCAAACTCCTTAGAGAACCAGAAGTCATAATCGAAGTTATAGAAATCCCTCCCCCAGATTCTGGCACCTATATAGTATTCATTCAGCCTTCCTTCCCCACCCTTTTCACCACTGTATTTATCTGTATTATCTCCCTTGTATGAGAAGAAAGGCTCGATTCTTGCCTTTAAAAAGGGAAGTTTGAAGCTGCTATACATACCTACACCGTTGAAGGCGTGCCTGTGATTTAAACTAAACCTCTTTGAATCATTTATCTTGGTTCTTCCATAGAAGATATCTATGAAATCGCCCCTGTTGAAATCATATGAAAGCTTTACTGCATCCCAAAGGTAAGGACCTGTATTGGTCCAGTTACATAGACCGAACGTCCTAAAATCCCCGTAATCCAGCCGCTGTCTGCCAATTTTGATTTTGAACTTGTTCAAAAGTCTCACTTCGATATAAGCTTTGTATAGTTCCAACCTGTCCTCAAATGGCTGATCTTCTGCATCAAATATGGGATTCTTAAAAGTTTTTAAAGGAATCGAGAAATCCCAGGCATTTGCCTGATAGCCCCATAAAGAGACCCTTATCCTTTCACTAAACTTGTAATTAATACCAACCCTTAATCTTCCAAGAAGGATATCGTCCTTTTTTTACCAACAGGAACGGAATTACCGTATCCAAGGAAATTGAAATTATGGAGACTTTCGTATCGGAGTCTCGCCTCAGTCGCCAAGGTGAGCTTTTCCTTAGGCCAAGTTTCTCTAAGGGCATTCACAAACACTGCCTCGGCTGCAAGCGAGAACTTTCCCATCACTAACACTAAGGATGCTATAATGATGAAACTTGCAACTTTTGCTGATACTTTGGGTACAATCTGTTTACCTTGCATGCTTGCCCCTCCTTCACATGTTAATTAGTGTTAATCATTTGTAAAATTGATAAGTCAAATTGATTTCCCAAATATGAGACGCCTTAAATATTGAAGAGTCGAATACATGAGGTGAGAGGTTTTTATCGGCGACTGGAAGGGGAGTTTGCACGAAGGTAAGTGAAAGGAAATACTGGATCTTTCTACAGAAGTTCCCCAAGTTTTCGGGGTATCAGGAAAGCAAGTCTAATAAAGTCAGTGCATTTCTCCGGTCAGCAAGTGTAACACTCTGGATTCGTTTTCAACAAAATGGGGATACTCTTTGTCCCTTCGAATAGAGGGTCCTCCTGAGTATAAGGTTTCAGCAGAGTTATGAGATAGAAGATGTGAGGGTTTTGGAGTATACCGGGCTGCAAAACATGATGGTTATAGTGATGGCTGTGGCGTATTTTGCCATGGTGGTGCTGGACCACAGGTCGAAGATGAGCGGCCCTGCACTCTGGGGTGTTGCAGAAGAGCCTTCTCCACTTCCGGCCTGAGCTCCAGCCCATAATCGGGGTCCATAACCTCCAGAAGCACCTCTTTTATGAGGGCCTTCAGCTCTTCCACGGACAAATCACCCACCTTCACCCCTTCCCTCATCTCTTCACCTCACCAAATTCCTACCACTAAGGTATGTTAAATCACAACCTTTTTAAAGGTCCACAAATCTCCCACCCCTATATACGAGCTTGCCATCAGCGTAGACCTCGCCTTGGGCCATGCCCTTGATGAAGTCCCAGTGGAGCCCCGACTTGTTGGTGCCCCCTGTCTCTGGATAGGCCGCCCCCGCCGCCATGTGGATGGTGCCGCCTATCTTTTCATCGAAAAGGATGTTCTTGGTGAAACGCTTGATACCGTCGTTGAGACCAAAGGCCACTTCTCCCAGATAACGGGCCCCCTCATCGGTGTCCAGCATCTTTACGAGGAACTCCTCTCCCTTCTCAGCCCGGGCCTCCACTATCTTGCCTTCTTTGAAGGTGAGGCGCACGCCGTGGACCTCCACTCCCGAGTAGCAAGCGGGATAGTCGAAGTAGATATGGCCCTCCACTGAAGTCTCCACGGGAGAAGTAAAGACCTCTCCGTCAGGCATATTCCGCTGACCGTCGCAGTTTATCCACTTGCGCCCTTCTACGGAGAGGGTGAGCTCGGTCTCTGGCCCCACATAGCGCAGCTCCTTCACACCCTGGAGACGCTCTCTGATGCGCTCCTGGCGGGCGGAGACCTCCTTCCAGTAGGCCACGGGGGCTTCCCTGTCCACGCCGCAGGCGGCAAAGAGAAACTCCTCATACTCCAGAAGGGACATCTCCGCATCCTGGGCAAAGGCCTGGGTGGGATAGGGAGCCAGAACCCAGCCAAACTCCCCCTTCAGCTCCCGCTCGTCCAGGATGTCACGGATCTCCCGCTGGGCTGCCCGGGCCTTGGCCATCTTGGCAGGGTCCACATTGGTAAGCTCCTTGGTGTTGGGCTCGCTCAAAAAGGCAATGAGGCCGTTGACATTGCGGGCCGTAACCCGGTCAATTTCGGAGATAAAGGTGAGCTGGGCATCCTGGGCCAGGCTGTAAAAGAGATAATTCTGCCCCTCGAAAGAAAGCCTCACCATGGGATGGGCTCCCCTCTTCAGCACCTCGCGAAAACAGGCCCTCACCGCCGGCTCCGCCAGGGTAGTGGCCCGGATGATAACAATATCCCCCTCCTTCACCCCCAGAGAATACTCCACCAGCAACCTGGCCAGCCGATCTATCCTCAGATCCTGCATCCTTCACCTCCCTAATAGGCTAAAAGACACCATTCCTGTCTTTTAGGGTACAACAGCTCGGGAGATCCATCAAATTGGAGGAAAGCCGAGGGAATTAATTTTTGGAAGCCAGTGTAGCCATCCCTTCTGGGACGAGAAACTTAGAGATTTATACTCAAACTTCCATTGACAATATACCAGTAAATATGAAACATTAACTCAGACCGTGAGCGTATAGGCTAGTTACAGCTAGGAGGGGAAAACCCCCTTTATGTAATCGATATCTAAAAGGACTTCCAGAAACCAAGCTATATACAGCGGGTGACTTTACACGCCGCCGCTGAGTTTAGGTTAGGGGAGGATACCATGGAAAACAAGTCGGCGGGGATATGCGAGCTGTGCGGGCACTACGTAGCCGTCAGACAAAAAGCCCACATTGTCTCAGAGGGTAAAAAACGCGGCGTAAATCTTCTGATGCTGTGCCCAACCTGCCACATCATGTTCGATACTCATGTAAAACCTAAGATCTACAAAGCACTTATTGAAGCCGGGGTGAGGAAAGAAGATTTGCCCAAATCCTGGGAAAAGTCTATTTATCAGCAAGCGGCAGAGGCATCCCAAAAGGCCCGACAAAGAAAAAAGGGACCAAGTTCCCGATCTCCTTAAAGACAGATAGCACATTATCCTGCTCCCCTCCAAAGGTGGTCCAGTGATAAGACATAGGTGACCAAGGAAGGAGAAGGAGCAAATAGGAAACAAGTCCCAGGAAACAAACTGTTAGACAGCCCCTTCCAAGCTGAACCCTTCGAACCACAGCTTGCTATTGCTCAGTATCCAAGTTATTTTTAGACAAAAGCATTCTCAAAAAGAAGAGCAGGGATAAGGTAATGACCAAGGTAGTAGAAGCTAAGGCCCTGGATAATTATCGGCTCTGGGTAAAGTTCTCAGACGGAGTTACGGGAATAGTGGATCTTTCAGATCTGGTAGGCAAAGGGGTGTTTGTTGCTTGGAAGGAGTACGAAAGATTCCTGAAGGTCCGTGTAGGGCACCATGGAGAGGTCCTTTGGGACGACGAGGGCGAGATAGACCTCTGTCCCGATGCCCTCTACATGAAGGTCACAGGGGAAAAACCCGAAGACCCGTTCCCCAAATTGAAGGATACAAGCCTTCAACATGCCTGAAATTTGCCGTTTCTTTGGTATCGTGATCAAGATGTACTTTGGAGACCACTCACCTCCCCACTTCCACGCCATTTACGGAGAACATCAGGCGGTCATTGATATCCGAAACCTGGTGGTTGTGGGCGGCCACCTTCCTCCCAGGGCCCTTGGCCTGGTAGTGGAATGGGCAGCTTAACACCAAGACCAGCCTCTATATAGGTTGCCACCTTTAGCCTAAAACCGTGCCCGAAGGGCTTTCGGCCAGATTCCCAGGGAAAAAGAGCCTCTTCGAACTTTACCCCAAACAGCCCAGATACGGCCTGGGGCCACTATCTGAAGTCTTACCATGTCCCTACTTTTTGAAATTACCATTCAATACCTTGCCCCGCCATTCTGTGAGGCAAATCCATCTCATAACAACTTCACGAACTCATCTACGCCAAGCCCAGCTTGTCTGATGATAGCGCGCAAGGTGCCCCTGTCCAGCTCTTTATGATCCGGGACAACAACTTGGGCAAAAGGGTCATCTCGGCGCAAAATCATGTGGCTTCCATGCTACCGTCTCAAGTAAAACCCAGCTTTAGCAAGTGCCTTGACACATCCTCTGCCTGAAATCCTCGGCAATCCACTCATACAGCTACTATTAATGCTTCAAAACGATCTTCAGGAACTGGTAGTCCGTCTTCTTCAAGAGAAATAATGTACCCTTCAATGGCCTCTTTAATATTGGCAATAGCTTCCTGTCTCGTCTTCCCCTGGCTTATACAACCAGGTAAGCTGGGACACTCAGCTACCCAGTATCCGTCTTCCCCTGGATAAATAACCACCTGCCTCATTGTCTTACCTTCTATTTTCTATTCCTTTTCCCCCTATGAAACGTACACCTTCCTTTAAACCAGGCGGGTCTTAAATTTAGCAATTTTCCTGGCTGGCATCAAGCCAATAGCAAGTAGCAAGTGGAGCTATAAACAGCCCGGATACGGCCTAGGACCACCACCTGAAGCCATGCCAAGTCCCGACTTGCTAAATTGCCATTTATAACTATCACAGCAAACTACCAAATTCAAGACCTGACCCCCCGCTTCAACTCCATATCATCGGCCAGGGGCCAGCTGAGCCCCAAAGCCCTGGCCCTGGTGAGATACTCTTTGATCGTCTTGTGGCAGATGCCACAACTTTTGGCTATGGCCCTGTTGGACAGACCCGCCTCGTACTTGCGGCGCAACACCTCTTTGATCTTTCTCATAGAAAGCCTCCTGTTTGCCATGTCCCTCCTCTCCTGATCTCGAAGTTGAAAGGGACATGGCCTCTGTGATGGGCCAGAGCCAGGTGTGAAGCCCATTGGACCAAAGTACCCACACATTCCACCAAAGTCCCCACCTGTTCCAGGATCCAGGTAAAACTGGATCCTTTCCACAAGAGTGGGTGGATACTTTGAACTGGAATCACCGGGGAGTTTCAACTGGAGCTGGCAGCTATTACGAACAGTGGAGATATTCATTGACCAGCTTTTTGATCTCTTCTTCCTTGCCCTGTAATCTCTTTCTTAAGTCTCTATCATCGTAACTCTTAAGCTTTTTTGCTATCCCTTCAATCACTATCGGAGGAAAGACACCATCCCTCTCATAAATTTTGCGATCTTTCAGAAGACTCTCGGCTGATTCCCAGCATGAGGTGGGTAACTGAGGCAACCTCTCCTGAACCTTCTTATGCTCAGGTGAGAAGATGTTTACATCCACATAGAGCTTATTAGCCAATTCTAAAGCGTCTTCCATCTCTAATCCGTGTCGTGCGGCTACAGCCAGCCCGGCTAGCAAAAGATAAATGTCAGCTGAACCATCAGGACAGCGGAATTCTACTGTCTGGCTATCAGTGAACTCCGAAAGTTCCCCTTTCTCCTGTGGATTGGCATCTCTGATCATATTCTTAACACCTAACCACTCTAAGGGAACTCTTACTAATACAGATCGGTTTCTATCACCCCAGCATACATTTGTTGGTGCTTCCTGATGAGGAACTAGTCTCAAATAAGAAATAGGGACAGTATTACCAAATGCAGTTAGGGAAGGAGCCAGACTTAGATAGCCAGCAATAGCCTTTCTGGCTACGTCGCTCAATCCATTTCCTTCAACCATCATATTCTTCCCATCCTTAACCAATTTTGTGTGAATATGAAGACCACTGCCGGCGTGTCCAACCGAAATCTTGGGAGCAAAGCTTATTGTAACCCCATACTTATACCCAATCATTCTCAATATCCATTTGGCAATAACAATTTGATCCGCCGCATCCTCTATAGGAACAGGCGAGAACTCGATTTCATGCTGCTCCATCTCATAGTCTCCTTCACAAATACTGCCTACCTCAGAGTGACCATACTTCATCTTTCCTCCCGCTTGTGCAATAGCTTGCATAGCCTCACATCTCAGTTTTTCCCATTTAGAAAATGGGGAAGACTCCTGATAGCCCTTCTGAGCCATAACCGGATAAAGATGCTGTCTGCCACAAAGAACGTAATACTCTAACTCGCCCATAGCCTCAAAACTTAACCCCGTGCTTTCCTTCAATACCTCATGAGCCTTTCTAACAATATTCTCTGGAGAACTTGGTAGCCGAACCCCTTCACTCGTATAGTAAGAGCAAAGTATATCTACTGTAGGAATAGGGGAAAATGGATTCACATAGGCAGTCTTATAGCGGGGGATAACATACAGGTCACTTGAGGCCGCATCGATGTAAGAGAATAGACTGGAGCCGTCTACCCTTTCCCCTCTTGATAGCAGTTGATCCAACTGAGCCTTACTTGTAATTACAAAATTGAGTGTCTTTAACCTGCCATCTCCTCCTACATACCGGAAATTGACCATCTCAATTTTATTCTCCTCTATGAACTTGATCAGGTCTTCTTTGGTAAACTCTTCCGGGGACTTTCCCAAATACTGAACTATTGGGTTAGGATTCATTGCTATCTGGGTATCTTTCATAACCTGCTCACCTCCATTTTTGAAGTACTTACAAGCTCATCCAAGAGCTTTCCGTTATTCTCCTCGATAACCTCTCATGCAGCCATAGCAATAGAATTTATTAGAGAGTCCTCCGTTACCTTATCTGCGAGAGCTCTCCTGAAGATCGCTATCACATCCAGTCTATCTAAACCGACCTTTCTCATCTTTGCCTCATTTCTTGGTTGCAATCAAAAACATTAATAATCACAAGCCGTCCGTTTCGCCTAACTCGCTTATATACGAACTACTGTATTAAAAGTCAAGTTTTTAAAGCCTCCCTATCACCTTCTGCCATTCTACTATCCGTGGTCCCCGGTTCACCGGGGACCCAAGAAATCTTTTTCCCGAAGGGAAGCCTTCGGCTCGCTATGCTTGTTCATTGTAACCTCCCTCCTTTTTCTTCTTACTCTAACAGTTTTACTTCCGGGAGGCTACTTTTACCTGAATCCGTGACATCTCTCAATCCATACTCCCCTCTCAGAGGAAATGGGGCCATTTGCACCCCATTTTTCTATCCTCTATCCCTCATCGGGCCCTCCTTTCCTTTCCTAA